>ERZ772991.243-NODE-243-length-76445-cov-6.557442_pt1 | contig 76445 bp, 57 predicted proteins | sample MGYA00511128_ERZ772991 | MGnify/ENA primary metagenome ERZ772991 (study PRJEB29015, sample SAMEA2737655) | human gut metagenome | biome: human gut; feature: human-associated habitat; material: faeces | place: China | collected 2012 ... | reverse complement strand
AGTACGTTCTGCGGATGTGTTCCGAAGTTCGAACCATTTCCATCGTAACATGCAATCAGGTCACGGGAAAGATGAGGGATCGCTACGATACCACTGTCTTCCTCTTTATTTGCAGCCGGTGCATGTGTGTTCTGTTTGGATGGTATCCATGGTGCCCATGGGCCTCCATCAAATAATGTATACCAGGAGTTATTGCAGGTATGATAAGCTTTCGGGCCTTCCTCCCAGCAGGTAGCAACTGCACATTTTACAGTCGGATATGCTGCCTTGATATAGTTTGTCAGGTCAGCATCCATATAATAAGAACCTGTGGATTCCGGATAAAAACCGAATCTGTCATGGAATTTCTCGAATACATCATTTACGATGGCTTTCTTATCTTCCATGGAAAACATCCAGATACAGAAATCCTTGGTCTTATATTTTTCACGGAACTCCTCACAAGGAAGTCCTAATAAAGATAATGCGATCTCATCGCCATATACTTCATGATCATGTTTTGCGATCTCCACTGCCTCATCATTGAACAGTGAAGCATATGTCATCTGAATGGTTACTTTTAATCCATTCTCATGAGCTAATCTCTGCTGTGTCTTAAAGATATCCAAAGACTCTGTCAGCAGTGCCTTATCTCCGATATCCTCTTCTTTTCCCTGTCCAGTCACTGTTGCAGAATACTCTGGCACCATCTCCGGACGATGAATAAGATTCAGTACAAATTTATCCATTTTTTTCTTTCTCCTCTAAAAATATTTTTCTAACCTTTTACAGCTCCACCGGTAACACCCTCAACATAGAACTTCTGCATCACTACGAAGAGAATTGAAATCGGGATCGCGATCATTACACCGCCGGCACAGAAGATTGCGAAGTAATCTCCGATCAGAGTCTTCTGTAACAGATTGTAAAGACCAATGGCAACTGTCCAGTCTGCAGACTCTTTCGACTTGATCATGATTCGTGCCATAACGAAATCCATCCATGGATTTAAGAATGAATTGATGATGGTATACACGATCATCGGTTTTGACAGTGGAATAATGATCTTTCCAAAAATTGTTGCCTCAGAAGCACCCTCTAAACGGGCAGCTTCTCTCAGTGAAACCGGGATGGTATCAAAGAAACCTTTCAATACCAAAAACCCAAGTCCCGAACCTGCGGAATATACGATAACCAGACCTGCGAGTGAATCGGTAAGTCCGATCATTTTTAAAACAAAGTAAACAGCGATCATGGAAAGTACACCCGGGAACATTCCAAGAATGATAGAAAAGCTCATCAGAGATTTTCTCGCCTTGAATCTCATACAACTGAATGCATAAGAGACCATCAGTACAAAAGCGGATGAAACGATGCAGGAAAAAAATGCTACAATAAAGGTATTTTTAAACCATGCCGGAAAGTTCGCTGCTGTATCTGTCTTGAAGAACAGTTGATGATAGTTTGCCAGTGTCCAGTGTTCCGGGAAAAAGTGCTGGTAACTTACACCCTTTGTAGTGGAAAGGGATGTTACAACCAGCCATACAATCGGAATCAGCCAGATGATTGCCAAAAGAGCAAGTACTAAATGTCTTACAATGATTTTCCATGTTTTCTTTTTCATTATTGGTACACCTCCTCTTTATCACCACTGATCATTCTTGTATAGCTAAGCAATGTAAGAAGCGCACAGATAACGAATGAAATAATACCAATTACCGATGCCATCTTGTAGTTTGAGTTATCGTTGGTCAATGTAAACAGCCATGTAATGAGAAGGTCTGTCTCTTTTGCATTAGAGTTTGCAAATGCCATGTTTGCTGTTGCATTGGAACTTGTCAGCAGATAAATAACATTAAAGTTATTGATGTTTGCAATGATGCTCTGGATCAGGGATGGTCCACAGATAAATAATACATACGGCATTGTGATCTTCCAGAAAATCTGCCATTTATTTGCACCATCGATACGTGCACTCTCCAACTGATCTGTCGGAATATTCATCAGAATACCGGTAGCGGAAAGCATCTGATATGGAACACCGACCCAGATATTAATAAGAATGATCATTGCATGAGACCAGCCCGGTTTAGAGAGAAACGGAATATAGTTTCCGGAAACAAGTCCTATACTTTGTAACCAGCCTGTCAGACCGATGTTGGAACATAATGTATTTACAATACCGTGGTCGCTGAACATTTTGCTTACAAGAAGCAATGTTACGAACTGTGGAATCGCGATTGTCACAACAAAAAGTGATCTCCACATTTTTTTAAAATGTGTATCTTCATGGTTGATCAGCTTTGCCAAAAGAATACCACCGATGAAAGTTGTAAATGTTGCCGATACTGCCCAGATCATTGTCCATGCAAGAATTCTTACGAATGCATAGGAGAATGTGATCGTGGTGCCGCCTGTAAACATATTCTTGAAGTTTCTAAGTCCAACCCATGTAAACAGGTAGTTTGGCGGCATATGATCCATATCATAATTGGTAAATGCCACACAGGACATAAAAATGATCGGTATAATGTTCATCATAATAACACCGATACTCGGCAGGGTAAGTAATGTGATATAAAACTTACCGTTGAAAAGAGATTTTATATCTTCTGCAAATGTATTGACATGTTCTCCCTCTTCTTTCATAAGCTGAAGCCGGTAAACAGCTTTCATATTGCTTATATATAAAAATATGAATGCTACGATTACGAGAATACCAATAATACCATATAGCAGGATCAGCAATGAGTTATCGTAATCATTAACAGTATTTTTCAAGGTCAGCGGATCAAATACGGACTCATACTGAACGGTACCAAGTGTATTTAAATCCTTAATATAATTGATAGAGAACATTCCTGTAAACAGGATCACTACCACTTCAAGGGCTGTTATTAAGACACCTTTGACGATCTGTTTCCGTCCCCAGTATCCTGCACCCATAACAAGCAGCGAAAGCTTGCACCAGATATCTCCCTTTGCCACGGCTGTTCCAAAATCGGCAAAGTATTTTTTGATTGCGTTTAAAAATGTTTTCATAGATTCACTCCCTATGCGCGTGAATGAGAATTTTTGGCTAAGTCGCAAAAACTTTTCTCTTTTTAAAAATTTCCACATAGCTTGTTACAAGGAAGGCATTGGTTTCCAGCAGGAAAATATCCGCCTCTGCCGGAAAGCAATGTCCTGTCTGGCAGGAGATAATGCCCTCCTCATAAAAGCTGTTCCAAAGTCATGTGGAAATCTGAGTTTTACAGATATTTGATTATTCAGCTACCGGCTGTGTAATACCAGCTACTGCATCATCAAGTACAGCCTGAAGATCTGTTGCACCGTCAACCAGGTTCTGTCCAAGTGCCTTTGCCGGATCCCAGTAATTATTGCCTACAACCTGCTGATCTGCAAACTCTGACTGCGCTGCAAGTGCTGCAAGTGCCGGGGAATCGATCTGAGCTGCTGCTACTGTGTTAGCCGGTCCCTCTGATGTAGCGTTACCAATTGCTAACTGACTCTCCTCATTTGTGAGATACTCAGCAAGGAGCATTGACCAGCCAACATTTTTAGCATGGGAGTTCACACCTACGAATTTGTATCCTGCATAAGATCCCATCTGTGTAGCTGTTCCATTTACATCGAAAGTAGGTAATTTACATGCTGCATATCCGTCACCGTATTTCGCTTCAAAAGATCCGGTGTTCCATGTACCGGAAACATATGCGCCAAGTGTACCGTCATTTAACATGGTAATTGCATCCTGATCTTGTACGCTTACAAACGCCGGAGAAGAAGTGATATTTTCAATGCTCTGTGCTACTGCAAGACCGGTCTCAGAGTTCCAGTCACAGTTGTTTGAGTTATCTTCATTCATGGAAAGTTCACAGCCTGCACCAGAGAAGAATCCATACAGATACCATCCATCTGCTACATTCATGCCAACTTTTGTTCCTGCTTCTTCCGCTTTTGCTGTAAGGTTTTCCCAGGAAGCCACATCCTCTTCAGAGAAGATGTTTGAATCATAGTATAAGAAGTAACCATTCGATGCTGTTAACGGATAAGCGTAAAGTTTTCCGTCTTTGGTAGCTGCTGCTACAGTAGCCTCTGAGTTTGTTTCTTTCGGATCATATGTATAAGTAGCTGCCACTTCCTGAAGCGCACCTGCATTTACAAGATCATTTACCTGATCATCTGCAAATACGAATACATCTGCTGCCGCATCAATATCCTCAAGAATCTTATCTTTGGCATCTGCCTCAGATACAGCACCGATTGTGATGTTGAAATCTACATCTGAGTACTGCTCTTTGAATTTGTCTGTCAGCTCTTTCATAACGTTCTGATAAGTCTCAAGTTCTGAACACCAGAGCTGGATATCTACGGTTCCGTCTGTTGCTGCGATCAGATTTGCGATTGCATCACCGGAAGCTGTTTCTGCATTATCTGCAGCATCACCTGTCTCTGTTGCTGCTGCATCGTTTGTGCTCTCTGCTGCGCTGTTGTCTGCTGCGCTATTGCCTGCTGCACTGCTGTTATCGGCTGCTTTGTTTCCACATCCTGCAAACATGGATGCTACCATTGCTGCACATAATACTGTGCTGATGACTTTTTTCTTCATTTGAAAATTCCTCCCTTTTCCTTGATAGAAAAAATTGTTCTTTTAGAACACTTTTTCGTGTCGCGCTATGCGCAATCGGTTGTTCTATGGTTAGAGTATATCTCCGTTACATCCTTGTGTCAATGTCCATAATTTATAATAATTCCGACCATTTTTTAGACATTTTGCACAATATCATCTTCTATTTTTTCTTTTATTTTTTTCAAATTCGACTTTTGCGCAACCGTTAACCATTGATTTTCCGTGCATTTTCAATTCTTATATCATCTTTTTATGGATATTTTGGCTCGTTTTTGATATTTTTTGAATCAGGGATTTTCCTGCCTTTTCCTTTGTTTTGGGCGAATTTCCCTGATATTGCTTCAGTTTCACCCTCATTTCCCCTGATCTGTGGGTTATTCCGGTAATCATTATAATCATTTCGCCCATTTCACGTTATTTCCGACAATTTCAGCATAAAAAACGGGCGAAACACATTTATTCGCTATGTGTTTCGCCCATTGCTTATTCTCTCCAATAGGATGATCTTCAATTTTCTCAGAACTGTATTTTCCTGATTATATTTATTTCGTCGATTCCTTCAGCACCACCTCATACGGAAGCAATGTGCGCTCTTTCACCTCAAGTCCCTCCGTCAGATCAAGCAGTGTACGGCATGCCACCATGCCGAGTTCCTTTGCATCAAATGAAAGCGATGTGATCGAGGGAACATTGTTTTCAAGTACCATGCTGTTATAAAACGATGCCACCCGGACATCTTCCGGCACTTTGACATGCTGCTGGCGCAGTGTCTTTAAAACACGGCTGCAGACAGCGTCATCCATACAGAGGATGCAGTCTGCCTGTCTGTTTAATGCTTCCTTGACTGCCTTTTCCACCAGAACCTGGTTATCCTGGCTTAAAAACATCAGATCCACATCTAACGTTTTCCCCATCTTCGCATATGCCTCACGAAATCCCCGCAGACGGCTCTGTGTAACCACATGCTCTTCATTGCCGCCGATCAATGCAATTTTGTCCATCTGCTTCATCAAAATGATCGATGTAAGCTCTTTGCATGCACTCTTGTGATTGTGATCGATCTGAATCACGCCTTTGTAATTGGCACTGGTACTTCCGATCGTGACAAACGGTACATTTTTTGTCTGCAGAAAATCGATCTGTTCATCTTCCACAAAAGTGCGCATCAGGATCACACCGTCCACTTTATGGTTTGCTATGATACGCTCAAGAGAAGATATATCGTTTTTCCTGCAGATAGAAAGCAGGATATCATATTCCATGCTGCCCGCAATCTCCTGTATCCCAAACAGACATTCCTGAAAAAATGTAAGATCCACAACATCATACTCCCCCGGCATGACCACACAGATATTATAAGTTTTAGACTGCGCAAGCCCTTTCGCAATGACATTCGGCTTATAATCATGTTCTTCTATGTAGGCGAGCACGCGCTCTCTTGTCTCCCTGCCAATACGACCTTTACCGGAAATTGCACGTGACACGGTTGTCTTCGATACCCCAAGCGCCTCCGCCACGTCCGCAATCGTAATATTCTTTTCTAACCCCTTATCCATAAACTCTCGTCCCTCGCTTTTTTGCGCTTAGTTGCGCAACTAAGTTTATTATTGTACAAACAGGGGCAAAAATCAATCCTATTTTTTTCTATTTTTTCCCGGCATCAATCCGGTATTCCCTCATACGAAATCCATGCTACATCCGCAAAACGATCCGACATTTCACCGTTTGAAGACGCATACACACCGAGCGTGCAGCCCACAAATCCCCCTGCTTCCTCTGTACTGTACGGCAGCAGGCTCACGTCTTTAATGAGTTTTAATACCTTTCCTTCCTCATCTCTGACAAAAAATTCTGCCCTCTGTCCTGCTGCCTTCAAATACAGTTCCAGCATTCCTTTTGCATTGATTTCTTCTTCCGCAAGCAGCGTATCGTTTTCTGTTATATGTGCGATTACCTGCAGCTTTCTCTTCTCTTTTCCACCGCAGATGCGCATCGAAAGATGATTTGCATGATTCTGATAGCAGACGATCCCCGCCTGTTCATTTTCCCGCTCCGCATCAAATTCCATGCATGCCGAAAATGTAAAATCATAATCTTTCTGCCGCAGCCCGAAATACTGCGCGTCCGTTTTCTCTGTAAGTTTCTGTTTTTTCAGATACATCCTGAGAAAACCTTTTCTCTCGATCAGTGAATATGTATTTTCATCCCTTCTCTGCAGCGACAGGAGTCTGTCATCTATTTTTTTCTGATCAAATGCAATAAAATCCGCGTGGGTCACTTCCCTTTCCAGGCGATACTCACCGATCGGAAGTTCTGTTTTCTCTGTCAGATGTCCAATCCCCGGATTGATGACGGGCCATCCGTCCTCCCATTCCACTTTTGCCAGAAAAGTTTCCCTGCCAATACTACAGTGTCCCTCACATGGCCTCGATGCAAGCATGACGACATACCAGTTTCCGTCTGCATCATCCACAAGATCTCCGTGTCCTGCATAGATCACCGGATAATCCCTGCCAAGATTGCGGTGCGTGAAAATTGGATTTCTCTTGCATCCACAGAACCATTCTCTTAACGACCTGCTTCTCGCGATACTGATGCTGTGTTCCGGTCCCGTACCGCCCTCTGCGATCATCAGATAATACCAGCCGTCTTTTTTGTAAAGGTGCGGTCCCTCCGGCCAGATACAATCTTTTAATGCACCTTTCCAGACCGCCGTCCCAGCACCTTTTAAGCACATTGCATGAAGATCCAGCTCCTCTATCCAGATCTCCCAGTCACCATTGTGTCTGACCCCGGACGGATTCGGTCTTGTCCCGACATAATAACATTTCCCATCTTCATCAAAAAAGAGGCTCGGATCAATCCCCTCCGCCGCATCTCCCAGATAATGTGGAACTGACCACGGCCCTTTAGGGTCCTGTGCCGTTATCACAAAGTTTCCACCATGATCCACATTTGTTGTTATGATGTAATAAGTACCCTCGTGGTAACGGATCGTCGGTGCAAAGATCCCCCGTGAGATCTCACTGCCGGACAGTGGAAGCTGTTCTTCCCTGTCCAACGCATTGCCGATCTGCTCCCAGTGCGCTAAATCCCTGCTATGAAACACAGGAATCCCCGGAAAATATGCAAAACTCGAATTTACCATATAATAATCTTCCCCAACCCTACAGATAGATGGGTCTGGATAAAAACCGGACAGAACCGGATTCTTTGCTATACTCATTTTATCGCTCCATTTCTACTATTCTAAAATCTTATTTTTCACACAAATTTCTCTGCTTTAGGCAGCCATGCCTTTTTTATTCCACATAGCCAAAACCAAGTATTGTAAATTTCTTTTCTTCTTCCCCAGGTGTCATCTGAATCCTCACCTGATGCCATCCGCTTTCTTTTTCTTCCAGAAGAATGACCGGATTGCAGTGCGTCCAGCCGTTCACATGCGGATCTGCGGTCAGAACTTTGGTATCGTCCACAAACACATCTGCCCGTCCGGCGTCCACCGCTCCGGAATCTTTAAAGATGAGAAGCAGCGACCGGCAGTAGATATCCATCTGGAATGCATCTTCTGATCTGCCATTTGCCCCATCATACTGCCAATTGTACGGAAATTCAGGAACCGGCGTTAAACTGTCATCCATCTCCACACACTGTAATTCCTGATCTGTACCGGAAAATGCGCCACAGCAGATCTTCGCACGTTCATAGCCGTCTCTGCGGTCTAATAATTTCACTTGCGCAAATTCATCCCCATAAACCGGTTTTTCATGCATTCTTCTTAAAATATCAGGCTCACAGACCGCCCGGTCAATCAGATACATCAGACAGTCTGCCATGATTTTATGTCCCAGATTTGTCGGGTGAAACGCATCATAAAAGAACTGATTTTTTGAAACAACTCTGTCCTTTGCCTGCCGAAACTGCGGTGTCACGGCATCCCGGATGCTTACCATCGGGAGCTGATACCGCTCTCCCACCGGAGCAAGGCGTTCCTGTAAGTTCCAGTCATTTGCAAAAACAGCAAACAATAACAGGACAGCCGGTGCATCCGGCATGGATAAAATTTTTGTTACAAGGCTCTCATAACACCTTCCCTTTGTCTCATCCCCCTCGTCATTTACTGCAAATTCCACGACTACCAGATCCGGCTTTTCTTTTCCATCCCGCAGGACATCCCTCTCAAAACGGATCATCCCAAGCTCCGACGGGGTTCCGCCCACTCCCGCTTTTATCAGTTTCACATTGTTATTTTTTCCGTATTTTCCGGCAAATGCCTTCCAGAACCGGTATGCGTAGCACTGTGTGTGAAGCGGAACTGCCCCGGCTCCCTGCGTGATGGATCCTCCTATATATGCTATGGTTACCGGCTCCCCAGCCCGCGCTTTTTCTACGACTCTTCTGATCCTGCCCGCATCTCCCATAGAAAGGAGTGACCGCTCTATCATTTCCTGATATCCGTGGGATTCCATATCCACCACGCGCTCTTCCTGCGGCTTTGGTACGAAAAATCCATCCTTTAAAAAGAAACGGACATTGACCCTTGCAGACTGTTCCGGCGTCTCAAAGACAAACCGGATCTGCCCCGGCACATCATCATCTGTTTTCCACTCTACCGTATCAAGCGGGATCCTGACTTCTGCGCCGTCTCCGCGCAGTTCTGTTTCTATGAGCGTTCCGCCGCCGTAGAGATCCTCTTTCCCGTACATCTGAAATACAAATGTGACCGGTTCTCTGCTATGTTCCATCTCCACGGATATACCGATGCTGTGCACCAGGCTTTTAAAGCCCTCCACCGTGCCAAGTTTCTTTAAAATTTCTTCATCACAGACCTCACCGGTCACTTCCGCACTGCTTTCAAGCCTTCCATCACTCTCGTAGATAAACTGGACTCCCCTGCCCTGATACTCCCCCTGCGTCTGGAGCGAGCCAAAGGTTTCTTTTTCTTTCATAATGTAAAAATAAGATCTGTCTTTTTCCGGATCTTTCGGTGCCACAGGTCCACTCATCTGTTCGTCCTCCTTCTCTCCGGCAGTCCAAGACCTGACTCCGGCAAATGCTTTCCCTTGCGCACAAACGTCAGTTTTTCCAGCAGAAATCCCGGTGTCCCCGCATAAATTCCAATTTCATTCTCTCCGCTCTGCAGCGTGACCTGCACACGGACAACGCGGATCTGATCCACCACCATTTTCGCCCATTCCGCACAGGACGGCTCGCCGGAACGGTATCCATCCGGAATCATCTCTATCTTTTGCGGTGCATTTCCATTGACGGCGCAGCCAAAATAGACACTGCCTCCCTGACAGACCGGATTTGCCGGAGCGGTATAGCAAATCATTTCGTATTCTCCCGCCTCCCTGACATAGATCTGATACGTCAGTTTTGGTGCCTGTCTGATCTGCTCTGCCATTTCAAAAAAAGTCTTTGTCTGCGGATATGCTTTCACACCAGATAACGTTTTTCCGTACTCCGGCAAAACATAAAATGCTCCCGCATCCGCCTTTTCATTGCAGATAAAGTGCTCTGCCTCGACAGAGAGCATCCCGTCTGTCTCATAAAATGCCTCCGCCGGACATCCCGGCAGATCTTTTTCCAGCAAAATTTTTACCGGTATCCTTCCACCCTCATAGCAAACCTCAAAATCATATGTCCTGTGGTCATTCTCCCAGTCTGTGATCTCATCTCTTTTTATCTGCACCGTGAGCACTTCCTCACGGTCTGTGACTCCCTGCATTTTTCCAGGCAGAACCCACGGACTTTTGCACTCGATATGATAAGGCACTTTTTCTTTCGAGCCGCCAAACAATAACAGGGAGGCTTCACTGACAGCCGGATCTAAAAACTGCCGCATCACGATCAATTTTTTCGTCCAGTCCCCGCCTGCCGTACAGACATCACCGCCCTCTGACATGGCAAAGATCCTCGGCTTATTTGCCGGTTCTATGAAGGTCATGAGCGGATACCTGCACTCCTCATCGTTCCAGTTCACAAAGCCGATGTGCTCTGAGAGTGCCATTCCATCCCATTTTCCATCCAGAAGCTGATGAAACCGTTCTGTGAGTAAACGGTCTTTTTCGATACATGCTTTTATTTTTTCTGCATAATCATTTGCACATACCGCTCCCATTTTTGCAAAAAATGAATTTTTTCCTGCATAAAGCTGCATATCAGATGCGTTTGCACTTCCCATTGCCGGGTAATATACCAGTTCCCAGAAAGCCGGCAGCATCTCTTCCGGCACAGAAGATAAAAGCTTTTCTGTCTCCTCTTCTAACCTTTCATTTTCCTTTTGTCTTTTGTCTGCCTCCCCAAAGTGCACCGGATGATAAGTATCTGCGCGCATCGCTTCCGGCTTGCAGTTATGATTCATTTTTGTATACTGCTGCATGATCCGATAAACTGCATTCTGCTGCGCCTCATAGAACCATCCGCCAAATTCACGTTTCACCCAGTACGCCAGATAATCCTGCGGCGCATGAATCCTGCTGCTTCCCCATTTCTCATAATCATATGCGAGATCCATAAAGAAACTGAGCGGATACTCCTGAAATTTCAGATCACCGACATTGACGATCCAGATATCCCGCACACCAAAGTCATATGCCATCGTCATCTGATCCCAGATTTTAGGCAGATAAGAACTGTTCACCCACTCATAAGAGACCGGCGATCCGTGGTAATCAAAGTGATAATACATGCCAAAGCCCCCGCGGTGGGAGCGCATTTCCTCCGTCGGAAGTGTCCGCATATTTCCATAGTTATCCTCGCAGAGCATCAGCGTCACACCGTCTAAGCCATCCCAGTCTTTAAGCCCCGGCGTTGTCTCATCCCCGTAATAATAAGCCTCCACTTCTTTATAAAGTGCGAGCATTTCCGGTTCATTCTCCCCGACACATTCCCGGATGAGTTTTCTCTGTTCTGTGATGATCTCTTTTAACAGGGAAATATTCTGCTCTAAGGATGCATCCTCCCCAAGCATCAGAGAATCTCTCTCCCCGCGCATGCCGATCGTGATGATATTTTCATATTTTCCACTGCGCAAAAGCCCGTCGCGCCAGTAACGGATCAGTCCCTCACGGTTGGTAAGATAGCTCCACTCATTTCCATAAACAGAATCCTCTCCACGCACCAGATCCCATTCTTCGCTGTGTCTTAAACATGGTTCATGGTGGGAATTGCTCATCACGATCCCGTAGCAGTCTGCAAGGCGGGCATTTTCCTCCCCCGGTCCATCCAGTGAAAAAGACGATGTCCACATTGCCGGCCACAGATAATTTCCTTTCAGCCGAAGCAGTGTCTCAAAGATCAGGTCATACATTTCTGCAGTAAATCCACCATAATGGGAAAATGTCCAGTTTCCGAACGCAGGCCATTCATCATTGATAAAAAACCCCCGGTATTTCACGGAGGGTTCTTTGCTCTGCATCGAGTCTTTTTCGGAAAAAATGATTTCTTTCTGCGGGGCAGGGACCACATCTGCAAAGTGGACAAACGGCGATACCCCCATAAGCTCTGAGATATGGAATAACCCATAGATTGTTCCCCGCTTGTCACTTCCTGCGATCAGCAGACTGCCATTTTTCAACACCTGAAACAGAAAACATTCCCGCTTTCCACACAGAGAGGAAAGTTCTATCCCTTCCTCTTCTGCGATCGCCTCTGACATCTCACTGTTTCCGAGCGTTGCCACATACACCTGCGCCGGCTGCAACTCTCCCTGCCATTTTATGATCTTCGGGCGGACACCTGTGACCTGCTCCACATCCCCACAAACCTTTTCTGTGATTCTATAGACACCCTCAAATGTCCCATCCTCCATCACAAATGCCGCCGCTTTTTGATCCTTTACCAAAATTGCTTCCATACGAGCACTCCTAATAAATTCTATAATTGCCGCTCAGTGCCAGATATGCGAAGAAATACAGACAGTTGTCATAATATCTTCTGTCCCCGGTGCGAAGCGGTGTCTCCCAGAAACGGTGGACACAGAGAAATGCATTTTTCTGGTCTGAGGCAAGTGCCGCCTGCGCATTGACCGCAGTCATCGCAACCGGATGCAGTGCCTTTCCTTCCAGAATGGTTCCGTCGGTCAGGAAAATACCGTCCCTGTCTTTCTCCTGCACGGTATCACAGAAAAAATTCAAAAACCGGTCAACATTCTCACTCTCCCACTCATCCTTTGCAAACCACTCATAGTCAAGGGCAATGTTTGCGATCGTCCGGTAGGCATCACTGTAATACCAGTCATGTCTGCCTCCCCACTGGTCTAAAACAGGCTGATACGGTGTTCCGTCAAATTCTGCATATTCCGCACTAAGACCAGTGACCGGATGACATGCACGCTTTAAGTAATTACGGCTCGCCTCCGCCGCCTCCTTAAAAAATGCCCGGTCCTCTTCTTTTGCCCACAGTGCGAACAACTCATAAAAATGAGGCAGATGATAGGACGGATCCGAAAAATCCACATCCGTGATAAAACGGATCAGATGATTTGAGGCATCCCACATGGCTCTGCCACCCTCTCCGTTTTCTCCCTTGTGGATGCAGGTGTGCAGCAACTCTTTCGCTTCCCTGCTGTAATTGAATATCCCTTCGCCGTCTCCCCAGCGGTGCGCTGCGAAAAACAGTGCCATCGCAAAAAATTCCTCACCATCCGGTGCTGCGCCAAAAGAATTTTTTGTTCCATCCGGCTGCACCGACCATGCAAAATATCCTGCATTTTCGCCTTCCTCTAAGTACATATAAGTTTTTGCCCATTTCCACAGGCGGTCAAATTCTTCTTTCCGGTCCATCTGGACACACATCATCATGCCGTAGGACATCCCTTCTGTCCGCGCATCATGGTTACCCGTGTCCTCGATATATGCCATATCGTCCTCGACGGGATGATAGATCCGCTCTGATTCTGCCCCGTAAAAAAGTGTATGGAAGATCTCATTTTTCCGCTTTTCTATGGTTTCCTTATCATAGCCTGCCTCCGCAAATACATTGCGGTAAGTTCCAGTCTCAAACGCTCCTCTTTTCATGCAACTTTGTCCTTTCCTCTTATTCCTTGACACCGCCAATGGTAAGTCCTGTCACAAAATACCGCTGTAAGAACGGATACAGACAGATGATCGGCAGCATAGTCAGTATCGTTGCAGCGGCACGCACGGAAGTCGGTGTCACAGATCCTGCCGCATTTTTCATTGCCTCCACGGAATTTCCCTGGTTTGTGACGGAAGATAATAATTTCATCAGCTCATACTGTAAAGTTGTCAGGTTCGCACTCATACGGTTATAGAGCATTGCATCAAACCATGAATTCCACTGTCCGACTGCGACAAACAGTGCAACCGTCGCATATACCGGTTTGCAGAGCGGGGAAATGATCTTTAAGAAGATCGTGGTGTAACCTGCCCCGTCTAACTGCGCGGATTCTTCCAGACTGTCTGAGATACCATTCATATAAGTACGGATGACTAACATGTTAAATGCGCTGAACATTCCCGGAATGACATACACCCAGAAACTGTTTGTCAGGTGAAGTGTCTTAAATAACAGGAAGGTCGGGATCATTCCACCATTGACATACATGGTGATCACCCAGAACAGGGATAACTGTTTTTTAAACATGAAACGTTTTCTGCTGACAATAAATGCCAGAATCGCGTTGGCAAACAGTGCAAGTGCTGTTCCGATGACGGTTCTTGCAACCGTGATGTAGGCACCCATAATCAGGTTGTCTTTCTGCAGCACGGTAATATAATTTTTCCATGTAAATTTTCTCGGCAGCAGGTAGATCCCGCCGCGCAGCGCATCTGTTCCGTCATTCAGTGAGATTGCCAGCGTATTTAACACCGGATATAACGTAATGATCACAAACATGATCATAAATAATGTATTTAACGTTACGAAAACTTTGTCCGCAACGGATGTTTTCTTTCTTGATTTTCTTCTCTTTGTTGTTACTGCTTCCATACCAATACCCCCTAAAACAGCCTTTCTTCGCCGTTACGTTTTGCGATCTGATTGGCGATCACGATCAGAATGATACTAACCAGACTCTTGAAAATACCGGCTGCCGTACCAATGGAGAAATCATTCTGGCTGATGCCCCATTTTAATACATAAATATCGATGGTCTGCGATACGCTCTGTACCAGACCGTTTCCAAGCAGATACTGGATCTCAAAACCTGCATTCAGTACGTTTCCGACATTCATTAAAAGTAAGATCATGATCGTCGGCTTAATTCCGGGAAGTGTGACATATTTGATTCTTGCCCAGCGGCCCGCACCATCCATATTTGCAGCTTCATAGAGTGAAGGATCGATTGCTGTGATCGCAGATAAATAGATGATCGCATTCCATCCTGTCTCTTTCCATACATTTGCAAATGCCACGATCGGCCAGAAGTATTTCGGATATGCAAAGAAGTTGAGAGGCTGGTCTAAAATACCAAAGTTCACTAAAAGTTCGTTGATAATACCGGTGCCCGATAATGCATCATGTAAAATACCGGTAACAATAATCCAGGAAAGGAAATGCGGCAGATAAGAAATGGTCTGTACGACCTTTTTTCCTCCCTGTGATTTTACCTCGTTCAATAAAATTGCAAATACGATCGCCATCACAAAGGTGACGACCAGATTGATCACACCCATGGCAAGTGTATTTCTGATTACCCGCAAAAAGGTTGCATCGGAAAATAACTGCTGGAATTTTGCAAGTCCCACAAAAGAAGAATGAAGCAGGCCATCCTTCGGTTTATAATTCTGAAAAGCCATCAGCCAGCCGCCAAGAGGCAGATAACAGAAGATCACTCCATACACTACGATGATCGCTGACCATATTAAAAGAACCTTCTGCCGCTTTATTTCTTTCCATGTGATTTTTATCTGCGGCTCTTTGATTTTTTGTTTTTGTTTTTTTTTCGTTACTGTTATTGAAGCCATAGTTTCACTCCTCTTTTTTAAGAATGGGGACTGTCATTCGTCCAGTCCCCATCCCGTTTTCTCACAATTTTTACTGATATTTTTTTGCTTCCTCAATTCTGCGGTCTAATTCTGCCTGCATCTCATCAATAAATGCCTGCGGATTACAGTTATTGTAGACACCCATGTACTCTTCCCATGCACTGTCAAAGTCAGATGCCATAACGACCTTCGGAAGGTATTCATGTTTTACTTCGCCCATCTTTGTCCATGCCATGCCGCCCTCAGTTGCAGTCGTCATGTTGTTTGAATAGGAATACATCGGATACCACGGTCCCGGTGCCTCGCTGGTTCCAAGCATATCCACATAAGTCTCTGCGCCATATGCTTTAAAGCAGTTCTGTACGTCCTCGCTCAATCCGTCATAGAACTCTTTTGCCTGATACTCCGGTTTCATTGCATTAATGCCGTCACGGCTGGTACCGGAATACTGTGGGAAATAAGAATATGAACAGCTGTGGGATGCCTTGTAAGCGGTGTCGGAGGACTGCATTCTCATATCCTCGGTACGATAATACTCACCATTTTCATCCACATCATAATCCACACCTTTTTCGCCCCAGAAACGAAGATCATGTACTTCCTGGTCTAACAGATCATTGATGAACTGAAGGGCGCCCTCCACGTCTTCGCAGCTTGTGGTGATTGCAAGACCACTTGACACATTTAATGTTCCGCCGGAGTTGTGCCACTGGTTCTTCATACCTTCGTCGATCGTGATCGGAAGCGGTACATAATTGCAGCCTTCCTTGTCAAGTCCCTGCTGCTTAAATGCATCATTTACGTTGTATGCAAAATCCCACCACTGATCGATCATTCCAAGTACACGACCGGTTGATAATTTTGCAATGTACTCATCATAGGTCTGTGTAAAAGACTCCGGATCTACGATTCCTTTCTGGTACTCTTCATTTAATTTCTGGAAGTAACGTTTTGCTGTCGGTGTTGTATTGTAATCTACGATCTTTAATTCATCCGGGTCTACGATACAACTTCCATCATTTGGATAGCCATCCAAAAACTGTGGTGCATTTTCCAGACAGAAGTATCTCCAGTCATCGCAGAGGATCGTGTACGGGATATTTTCTGTTCCGTCATCCATGGTCGGATTTGCTTCTTTGTATTTCTCGATCAGGTCAAAATACTGATCCATCGTATGGATCTCAGGATAGTCTGCCCACTTTAACACTCTCGTCTGGATCCAGAATGCCTCGTCATTGTGGGTGGTTGCTTTTTCTTCCCCGTAAATATTTCCAAACTGATTGATCCAGTAGATATGTCCATCATCCTGACGGAGTTTATCCCACTCCTCATCTGTTAAAAATTCTTTAATGTTTGGATATTTGTCTATGTAATCATCCAGTGCTACCAGCGCACCCGCATCATAGAGCTGTTTCATTCCGTCGCCGCCATCGATCATATCCGGATACTCACCGCCTGCGATCAGTGTTCCGACTGCCTCCTGTGCTGTCTGTCCGGTCAGCCATGTCTCCTTGCATTTTGCACCTGTGATCTCTGCGATCTTCTGCTCGATTTCATTGTCATCATTGATCTCTGAACCAGGTACTGCAAAAAATGCGGTAAACTCTTTCACGCCGGATGAATCATTTGTGTTTTCCCCTGATGAGCCTCCCTCTGTGGATGCTGCGCCATTTGTTCCTGTGGTATTGGTATTTCCCCCGCCACATCCGGTAAGCATTGACGCTGCCATTGCCATAACAAGCAATACTGACACTGCTTTTCTTCGTTTCATTTTTTCTCCTCCTTCTTAATCACATCTGATTTCTGTAAGATCTGTATCAGATTTTGTAATTTTATTTTACCAATTTGTCATTTTTCTACAACCGGACAAAAATCAAAAAAAGTCATGACAAATTTTAGTTTTTCATCTAAAATCTGTCATGACTCTCTATCACAGGTACTATTGTCCTCGTTTATTCATTTACACTGCGTGTCTTCTTGCGGTACGTTGTCGGCGTACATCCTTTGCTCTGGATAAACCGGTTAATAAAGTAATCCAGATCACGGTATCCTACTTCTTCCGCCACAAGATAGATTTTATCATCCGTCCTAAGAAGGATCTCCGCTGCCCGCTCGATCCTGTAATTATTCAGATATTCCTTGAACGATACACCATATTTTTTCCGGAACATCTGCCCTAAATAAGCACTGTTGACAAAATATTTCTTCCCGAGTTCTTTGAGCGTCAGATTCTCTGCATAATTTTTCCGGATCTCCCCCTCCACATCAAGAAGCACACCGCGGGACGCATTCTGCCTTAACTGTACCAGATAATCCGCATACTCCATGACGAATCTGCGGAAATGTGAAAGGCTTCCTCGGATCATATGTACCTGAAACGCATTTTCGCAGATATACTGTAACACCTCATCCTGATTGACGCTGTCATCCTGCTCCATCGCAAGGGAAACCAGACGGTACAGGAGATAATTCATGTTCATCTGTACCAATTCCGGGTTCATTCCCGCCTCATTCATCTCCTCATAGATCGCTGCAACATTATCCTCGATCCTTTTCTTGTCATTCTCTTCCACACTCCGCAGCAGATCCTCGATTTTTTTGTGGCTCACCACAATACCGGACGGATTTTTCTGCTCTTTCGAATAGTACAATAGATTCGGCATCACCTTAAAATTGGAAAAAGTCTTTGCGATCACTGCCGACCGGAAAGATTCTGAGATATCACTGATATCTTCCACCTCACTGCCGACATACATCACGACCGGATGGACTGTGCTTTTCTGAATCTTTTCCAATAGCAGATTGATATATTCCTGCTCCCGCAGTCCCTTTTCCTGCGAAATTTTTTTACAGAAAATAAATCCCACATCATAACATTCTTCCTTGCCTTCCGCGTCTAAGAATGTAAGACAGCTGTATTCACCTCCAAGATACTGCATGCAGGCTTCATATATCTGTCTCTGGAGCTGCCGTTTCTTTTCCGGTCCTATGTCCGTATCCGTCTCGCCATCCTCCGACTCGATCCCGATATAGCGGATCCCTCTTCCAAAATCCACCTGTCCTTTAACATAAGAGAGTGCCGTTTCCTCCTGTCTGCCGAGCAAAAGTGTCTGCATCTGCTGCACAAAATACGCTTTTCCGATTTTCCGGATTCGCTCGCTCTCTTCCTTTTTATCCTGCTGCATCTGTTTTACCTTTGAAAGCAGTGCAAGGAGCTGGCTTTTCTGGATCGGCTTTAATATGTAATCCGTACACTGCCATTTGATTGCCTCTTTCGCATAGGTAAAGTCTCCATAACCGCTCAGTATTACAAAAAATGCCTCTGACAGATGCGTTTCCCTGATATATTTTAAAAATTCCAGACCATTCATAACCGGCATTTTGATATCCGCTAAGATCAGGTCGACCGGATTACTCTTTAAAAATTCTACCGCCTCACTGCCATTCCCCGCAGTTCCCACAATCTCAAATCCTTCTTTTTCCCAGTCAATCAACGCAGAAAGTCCCTGTACGATAAATGGCTCATCGTCCACAAGCAGCACTTTAAGCATTCTATCCCCTCCATTCTTTCTCCCATAAAATTTTCCCTATCTTCTCCTTTTTATGAAATTGCATTCAAAGGTATCACTACAGATACTTCTGTTCCAACACCTCTTTCACTTTCGATATGAAATTTTACATGATCTCCTGTATACATTTTCAGTCTCACGCAGGCATTGATCACACCTACCCGTCCTTTTTCTTTAAGCATCTCGATATTTGCCTCTTCCATGCGTTCCTGCAGATAATTCAGATATTCTTCCGGCATCCCCTCCCCGGTATCCTCCACTTCAAGATGCAGATTATTTTTATCTTTATATACACGGACAAAGATCCATGACTGTGACGCTTTTCCCTCAATACCATGCACACATGAATTTTCCGTAAAAGTCACTAACGATAATTTAGGAATCTGGTACTCCCTGCAGTCATCCTCCATTTCAATGCTGTATCTTAGCCGGTCACCAAAACGGTATTTCTGAAGTTTTAAATACGACTCCACAAAACCGATCTCCGCACCAAGGCTCACAATATCTGTTCCCCACTCCACATACTGCCGTTCTATCAGCGAAAGCTGTTCGATCATTTCCGCTGTCTCATCCTCATGTTTTAAGATGCTCCGCATGCGGATATTTTCCAATACATTGAATAGAAAATGCGGGTTGATCTGGCTGTGAAGTGCCAGAAGTTCCGCCTTTTGTCTGGCAATATCAGCATCCTGTCTGGCAATCTCCGACTCCTGCTGTTTTAACCTGCTCTCATAAACCGTCTCGATCAGATGATTCATCCGGTTTGCCATGGAATTATAATGCTGCATCAGCTGGCTGATCTCATCGGTTCCTGATATTGTTTCCACCACTTTTAATTTTCCGGTATGATCCTGCGAAAAGGTATCTTCCAACAGATGCAGACGTACTGTAAACGAACGGTTTAGAAACTGCATAAATACCCACGGGAGAAAAATATTGATCAACACCAGCAGGATCATCTGTATGGCATTGTTCCACAAAATTTTTGAGATCTGTATTTCCGGATACCGCACATAGATCTTCATCGGCTGTCCGTATAATTCTTTCTCCTGCACATAACACTTGTGCATGGTACCCTTATCAAACCTCTCAAAAGATTCTTTTATATTGTTTCTTCCGGTATTTGAAAAGATAATCTTATCACCGCTGCAGATATACACCTCTGATTCATAATTTGCCCTCAAAAGTCCGGTATTGACCGCATTATAATCCAGATCAATCTTTAAAACTTTTTCATGCGGATCTAACATATAACGGTTTAATTTCCGGATAATCGACACCTTTCTTAAATCCGTCGGAGATGTATCGTGCGTTTCATCCATGTAGGCACAAAATACAAAATTGTTCCCGGAATCCTGCAATTTCTGATACCATTCCGTCTGTTTTACACGTCCTAACTTTTTGAACTTTCCACCATTTACGATCGTATCATTGTCGGCATACATCGTGATCTCAACGCTGCTGTTGCCAAGTGAACTGTCAAACAGGGAATCCTGCATCAGCTCCTGATACGCTTCATAAAATGCCAGATGGGAATCATAATCGGCATTCAGAAAATTGTTGATATACTTATTCATATAAATATTTTTTGAGATTGTGAGTGCTTCTTCTACTGCCTTGTCAATGCTGTACTCTGCCGCACTCGCTATATTTTCTGTCACCTGTTTTCTTGCATTGTGTTCCTCCGAAAATATCATTCCGACTACAACACTGTCTGTCAGGGCGACCGGCAGGACCACACAACAGACATACAAAAGAATCAGTTTCTTTTGTATGCTGTAAGTGTCAATTTTTTCTTCGATTTTTTTACAGAGACGCACAATTATTTTCATAACATCAGACTTTCCACTGTTTTTCCTGTGAGTTTCTCACTGCGTGAATCCGGCTGCATGCCTCCGACAAAAATCTCGAAGTGTCCGGACGGCAGGATCTTTTCACCGTTTTCATCATACAGCATAAATGCCTCTGATTCCAGCCGGATATTGATTTCTTTTTCTTCCCCGGCACAGAGTGGAAGTTTTACGATCTTTTTTAACTGGCCATGCGGCATCTTTGAATGTTCTGCCTTCACGTAGACCTGCACTGTCTCAGTCCCATCCATTTTTCCGGTATTTTTTACAGACAGACCGATCGTCACTCCTTCTGACACCACTGGTTCCTGCTCTAAAAATCTCACATTTTGATATGCATACTCTGTGTAGGAAAGCCCATAGCCAAACGGATACAATGCTTCCTGTTCCATATACCGGTAAGTTCTTCCCTGCATGGAATAGTCCTCGAAATCCGGCAGTTCTTCCGTGGTACGGTAAAATGTGACCGGCAGTTTTCCTTCCGGGTTTGCTTCCCCAAATAAAATATCCGCAATGGCAGCTCCGCCTCTTGCCCCCGGATACCAGCCCTGTACGATCGCATCTACATGCTCATCCGCCCAGTTCACCGCAAGTGCACTTCCCGATAGCAGAACTAAAATAACAGGCTTGCCACAGGATACAGCAGCCTCTAAGATCTCCTCCTGCAGTCCCGGCAGGTTCAGATCCGGTTTGTCACCACTGCCGTACTCATTGCCGGCATCTCCCTCTTCTCCCTCAATGCCCGCGTCAAGTCCCAGCACTGCGACAACCACATCACTCTCCTTGCATACGCCAAGTACTTCTGACATGCGGTCATTTTCCTGTGCCAGATTGCTGGTGCGGTCCTTATAAAGATGGCAGCCCTCCGAATAGAGCACCCTCACATCGTCGCCGACATAATCTTCAATTCCCTCTAACACAGTAATGTAACGTGATGCCGTTCCCTCATAATTGCCGACTAACGCGCGTCTGCTGTCCGCATTTGGTCCGATCACGCCAATCGTTTTTATTTTATTTTTATCAAGCGGTAATATATGTTCCTTATTTTTTAGCAGGACAATGGTTCGTCTTGCCACCGCCTCATTTAATTTTTTCATCTCTCTGCTGTCTGCGGCAAGATAAGGGATTTTATCGTATGGGTTTTCTTCTTTTTTATCGAACACACCAAGTTTCATCCTCGCCATAAACAGATTTGTGACAGCCTCGTCTAAGCGTTCTTCTTTGACCAGTCCCTGTCTCACCGCCTGAACTAAAAATCCAAACAGAGTACCACAGTTTAAGTCACAGCCGTTATTCATCGCCATCGCAACCGATTCAATCGCAGTGCCTGTCACATGATGTCCCTCATGGAAATCACGGATTGCCCAGCAGTCTGACGTCACATGCCCCGAAAATCCCCATTCTTTTCTCAGAATATCGATCAGCAGACGTTTGTTTCCACAACACGGCACTCCGTTCGTCCGGTTGTATGCCCCCATCACTGCCTCCACTTTTCCTTCTTTTACGCACGCCTCAAATGCCGGAAGATATGTTTCCCTTAAATCCTGCTCCGTCACCTCTGCATCAAATTCATGGCGCACCGCTTCCGGTCCGCTGTGTACCGCAAAATGTTTTGCACATGCAGCCGCCTTTAAATAATTTTCATCATGCCCCTGCAGACCCTCAATATAGCGGACTCCAAGACGGCTGGTCAGATATGGGTCTTCCCCAAACGTCTCATGTCCTCTGCCCCATCTTGGATCTCTGAAAATATTGACATTCGGTGCCCAGAAAGTCAGGCCTTTATAGATATCCGTATCCTTTCCCTCCTGCTGCATGTTAAACTTTGCCCGTGCCTCCGTCGACACTGCATCACCGACCTGCTCTAACAGATCCTCATCAAATGTTGCCGCCAGACCGATTGCCTGTGGAAATACCGTCGCCGTGCCGGCCCGCGCCACACCGTGCAATGCCTCATTCCACCAGTTATAAGCCTTTATATTTAACCGTTCCACCGCCGGTGCCTGATACAGAGTCTGTGCCACTTTTTCTTCCAGTGTCATTTTCCCGACCAGCTCTGCAGCACGTTTTCTATAATTGTCCAGTTTTTCTGTATTCTGATTTAATTCCATATGTTTGACCCTCCCTGCAATATACACTTCCAGTATTGATTTTATGTTAGCAAATTAAAAGTTCACTGTCTACACCATTTTTTATAGAACATATCCGAGTAAATCATAGATCATTTCATATAAAGATTCGGGTGTCAAAAGGTGGCCCACAACTTAGTGGCTATCAAATTGCACAAAGCTTGGACTCGTTTTGTGACTTGGGGAGAAAATTAGAAAATCTTAGTATGCCTGCCTATTCACAGTGATGTTCTGCCACGGATGGCAGAACAAGGCTTCACAAGCCATGGAAGGCTTGTTGAACGCCGTTCACGTCACTTTGAGAAATTCTAACTCAGGCATACTTAGTTTTTCTTATTTTCGGACAACGGAACAAAACAGACACAGCTTTGTGCAATTTGACAGTCAAAAAATTGAAAAGCACCTTTTGACACTCGAATCATATAAAGTAAAAGACTGCGGTACTTTTTCCTACCGCAGTCTCCGTGACTTATTTTTTGATTTTAATCTTTATGGTTGCTTTTTTGCCGCTTCCATCTGTAGCTTTTGCCGTAATCGTAACTGTCTTTCCAATTCCGGCTTTCTTTGCTGTTACAACACCTTTACTGTTTACCGTTGCATATTTCGTATTCGAAGATATCCACTCGATCTTTTTATTGGCTTTGCTTCCGTTTGTTTTCACTCTTGCATACACCGTGATCTTCTTACCGGCTTTTACCGTTTTAGACTTTGCCTGTAAGGTGATCTTTGTAACCGTATGCTTCATGATCCTGATCTTGACTTTAGCGCGAACACCACTTCCATCCGCCGCTTTCGCCGTGATCGTTACGGTCTTTCCTGCTCCGCCTTTCTTAGCTGTCACAACACCTTTATTGTTTACCGTTGCGTATTTTGTATTCGAAGATGACCATACGACTTTTTTATTTGTCGCTTTCTTCGGACCTACAGTTGCCTTTAACGTCAGTTTCTTACCAACTGCAAGTGAATATTGTCCCGGTGTGATCGTAATCTTCTGTACTTTCACTTTTTTCTTTGTATTGTCCGGTTTTTTTGTATTGTCCGGTTTCTCTGTATTTCCCGGTGTCTCTGTGTTTCCCGGTTTCTCTGTATTTCCCGGTGTTTCTGTATTCCCCGGTTTCTCTGTATTCCCCGGTGTTTCTGTATTCCCCGGTTTCTCTGTATTCCCCGGTGTCTCTGCATCCTTCGGTTTTTCCACCAGAGCGCTGACTGCCACATTCAGTTTTTCTGCTGCTGCATCGATCTCATCCTGCGTAGCATTCTCATTTGCTGCTACTTCTTTCGCCGCAGCAAGTACTCCGGTTAAGTTTTTATAGCTTTCTTCTGTGTAGTCTTTAGCATTTACTTTTTCAGCTTTTGCGATCTGCTCATACAGCGCTGTTTTATCCGTTGGTACAACAACCGGTGTCTTATCTTTTACCGTTACTTCACATACAACATCATAATTTACACCATTGATCTGTGCGGTACCGTAAACCTGATAAGTTCCTGCTTCATCTGCTTTTATAACGCTATTGAAAGAAGCATCCTCCCACTCTACGGTTTCCTGTGTCACAGTATCATCTGCCATTGTCACAGATACCGTCTGCGGCAGAGTTTCTTTGGTCAATCCGGATACATTTTCCACAGTTACCGGTTCACAGGATATCGATTTCACGACTGCTGCATCCGATACATAAATACCATTTACCTGTAATACCGTAATGCCGATCCATCCTGTGCCGCCATTTGCAAGTACATTGATCCGCATATGACGTGCCACGGTATTTTCCGGGAATGAATCCACATATGGTTCTTTTGCCGTTGCATCAACACCTGCAGCTTCCTCAGAATGGTCAATGACTGTCGTCCAGTTTTCTCCATCCTCCGAAATATCCAGTGTGTATTTTAATTTCGACCAGAATCCGGTCTTTACATTTTCAATACTTACATCTGAACCAAAATCAATAGCGATCGCTCCCGTCTTTGTAGCAGAACCTGTTGTCCACGCATTATTACCAGAATTTAAATTCATGGTACGCGCATTGATAAATGCGTTTTTCGCCGGTCGTACAGAATTTGTTTCTGTAACTTTAATTTCGTTCGTATCATAAGCAGAAGTCAGATCTTTTGTAACCGTGATCTTTTTCTGTGCAGATACGCCACGGCTTTCACTTACTGCAGTGATCGTAGCTGTTCCCTCTCCCACTGCCGTCACAACACCGCTGTTTTTATCCACAACTGCAACGGAAAGATCATCGGACGTCCACACAACTTTCTCTTCTGCTGTAGATGGTGTGATTTCTGCCGTGAGCGTTGTCTGTTTGTTGACATTTAACGCATCGTCACCACCTGAAATCTGAATTCCGGTAATGGATGTATTCTTCTCTAAACCTGCCACTGCATTGTTAAGACTCTCTGCTGTTTCATCAAGCATACTCTGTTTTGTGGAATCCCATTTTTCTTCTTCGGATTTCTTTAAAACAAATTCAGCCTGCTCTAATGCTTCATAATATGCTACAAGGCTCTCTGCAGTATAATAATCATCCGCCTGGTCTTTTGCGGCTTTTGCATCTGAGATCGCACTCTCAAGTAAAGTTGTATCCACAAGTATCTCTCCTTCCACTTTTACCGTGAAAGTTCCCGTCAACGGATTTCCTGCATACATTGTAACTTTCAGTGTGATATCTGCTGTACCTGCTCCTTTTGCAGTCAGTTTTCCGCTCTCACTGTCGATCACTGCCACTTTCGTATTATCAGATATCCATGTCACACCTGCATAATCACTCTCGCCGTCACCACCTGTCAATACCGGGAAGAACTGCTTCTTATCACCTGTATTAAGACTTACTGTCTGACCGCCGGTTCCCATCTCATAGACAGCATCTCCATTTTCATCTTTGATCGAGAAAAATTCTGATGCATTCGGGTTATTGCTGACCGTTATCGCAATCTCTTTGTAAATAGACGGGTCTTTTACAGAGGAAACTTTAACCTTGCAGTTTCCGGTAACGATATCTTCTAATTTTTCATACGTCTTTACCGCTTCGATCGTTCCATCCCTCGTCACCGTCACAAGATCCGTGTCCGTTGACTCCCACAACAGATCCTGACTTGCGGATGCCGGCGCAACAGAAGCTTCTACTTTCGCACTGACACCACGTGTTCCTGTCACCGGAATCAGTTTTACAGAATCTTTATCCGCTTTCACCTCAACCGGTGTAACTGCTGCCGGATAAATGTTAAAATTATCCACTGCCGGGTTCCAGGAAAGAGAACCACCATTTCTTCTTCCATAAAAATGCACCGCTGCGACATCTTTTGTATAAGAAATACCTGATACAAAAGCGATTTCTTTTGTTGCAGTCACACTCTCATCTGCCTTTGATGTAAGAGTCAATGTCGTTTTCTCATCTGTCATATCGATGACTGCATGCACATGATACCATGTATTTGTCTTGTTAAATGCAGTTCCAAATTCCTGCGTATCAGAAAGTTCTCCTCCCATCTCCATGGTTCCTCTGCTGCCATAAGAGAGAACTCCCTTACTGTTCGTCTGCAGTCCAAAATAACAATGGCTACTGCTGTCTGTCACGGTCAGATAAGCCGGGCCGCTGCTTACCTTGCCGACATTCCAGTCAAAATCTACGATCACTTCATCGCTCCTGACCGCTTTCTGGAATTTTTTCATCAGCGCACGGTCACCGGAACCGCCTCCTGTCATCTGTAAAAATGCATTTCCGTCGGAATCCTCCGCAACTGCTGCTGTCAGTGTTCCAAGTGTAACACTCTTTCCCATATCCCAGGTGTCACCTGCTTCACGATTGTCAAAACTTTCGCTCACTGCCGGAACATAAACTTTTGCGGCTGCCACATAACCACCATCTGCTGTTTTTGCCGTGATCGTTGTAACACCTGCTGCCACCGCTGTGACCTGTCCATAAGCATCCACCGTTGCAACGCCCGGTGTATCAGATTCCCACGTTACATCCGTATTGGTCGCAGTGTCTGGAAGAACTGTTGCTTCCATCCGGATCACCGGTGCATTTTCAAATGCATTTTTATCTGAGAAATAATCGGATATAAAATAATAGTTCTCCTGATCTAATGTTACACTGCTGACCGGGATTGCATCTTTTTGTACCGTTACCTTACAGCTTGCCTGATAACCGCCATTCTTTGTGGTTGCTGTGACGATAACCGGACCACCCTCTGCCACACCGGTAACATTTCCGTTCTCATCTACTTTTGCAATCGATTCATCAGAACTCTCCCATGTTACTTCTTTGTTATCTGCATTTGACGGGGTAATGATCGTATCGATCTTTTTACTTGATCCCGTCTGTAATGTAAGTGACGTCTTGCTTAACGCAATGCTTTCCACCTGTACCGGCAATACATGTACCGTACAGCTTCCATAAACATCCTCGTTGTCATCTGATATTGCCTTGATCACTGCATCCCCGACGCCGACCGTACTTACCAGACCATTTTCATCTACAGTTGCGACGGAAGTATTTTCAGATTTCCAGTGTATTTTATATTTTGTTGTGTTCTCCGGTGTTATCGATACTTTTAACTGTAATGTACGTCCAAATCCGATTTCCGCCTCTGTTTTATCAAGTGTAACAGATGTGATATCTACTTTGCTGACATTTAACATAAAGCTTACTTTCTTTGAGCCGTCCGCAGTCTGTGCCGTGATAACCGTACTACCCACTGCCTTCACATTTAACTGTACAGCAGTATCTGTTTTTTCTGTCTCCTGGCGCATGCTTCCTTTTTCTTCCTGCTGCCATGTCTCACCCAGGAAAGAAGCAACCTCTGCATCAGATGATGTATAGATGACCGTCTGATCCGTCACATTGCTGCCGGATAAAACAGACGTCAGCTGTACCTTATCTAAAACAGCCGCACTATGTGTACTGCTATCCGTCACCTCTTTACCATCCATTTTTAAGGTAAGTCCTTCTGCTTTTCCTGCTTCTGTTATTTTTACATCTACAGCTGCCTCATTGCCGCCTTTTACAGATGCTGTAATCTTTGCATCTCCTGCAGACACTCCATATACAAAACCATCCTGCGTCACTTTCGCAACCGAAGGATCTGATGATGTATAAGTGATATTACTGTCGGAAAGTACCTGATCCACCGGTGTAACCGTCGGCTGTAATCTTTCCTGCTCACCAACTGCAAGCGTAATGCTGTCTTTGGAAAGTGTAATTCCTGTCGGATCAGTTACGTCAACAGAATAAGTTCCTGCATCCTTTAACGGAGTGATCATATCTTTGGACTTGTTTTTCGGACATCCGCGCATCAGGTAAGCATACATGCTATCCATCATATCGCCGACTTTTCCGTCTTTTGTGCTTCCCATTTCCCGGATACCGGTATCACCGTTATTAAACATGATACGGCAGCTGATATCCCCAGAAACTCCGGCGGAAGAACCGATTCCAGGAGTCGGAAGTTCATCCACTTCCCAGTAATAAAAGCCTCTGGTCTGTCCGTAAGCATTTGGTGTATCGAGTGCCGCCTGCATGTAATCAAGCAGCCAGTTGTACTGGCCATTTGCCGATGTATTATAATATGCCGGCTGTCCCATGGATGAAGTTGCGGTATCCATAGTCGCCTGATATTTTGTAAAGGAAAATGCTGTTTCCACATTGACATAATCCATATAACGTAATGTTTCATCTGCCGCGATCGCATTTGCCATGGATATGATATTGCCCGACGATCTTCCACCATACAGGGAAAATGCCATACCATCAAATTCGGCTCCATTCTTTAAAAGTCCTTTAAAAAATGTCTTCATCTGATTTGAATCATAGCCATTATTGGTATGTACATAAGCTGCCACGCCCGGCATTGCATCTTCCGCTGCTGCGTAGGATGCTGCGATCAGTTTTGCATGTCCCTGTGACGTTGCTCCTTTTCCGACCGGCCATACAATACCACCATTCTGCTCATTTCCGTGTTTCACACCACATACATTGACATTGTTGTCTTTCAATGATTTCATGAAGTCGTAAACATAATTGTATACGATCGACTGCATATGTGAGAGATCTGTATTTTTATAAGTATTTTCATAGTCGGTATCTAACCACTCTTCCGGTGTATATGCCTTCGCATTACTCATCCAGGTATCACTGTAATGAAAGCTTGGAAGATAGCTCATGCCGAGTGCCGTTGCACGTTTTCCAAGTGCTAAGGAATGTTCTTTGTCAAACCATGCCTCAGCTTCATCCTCCGGCGCGATCATCTTAAGCTCCAGCGGGTTTCCCTGCTCATCGATCCATAATCCGCCCCATGCCTCATTTAAATATACGGTAGCCAGTGAATCTGTATAATGTGCACTTTTTCCTGCATGTACAAATAACATATTTGTAATGGAATTTACACCATGATTCGATAAGATTCTGAGGCAGTCCTGCTGTACACCGTTTGCAAAATATTTTCCATCCAGATCCTCGACTGCCGGCAGAAACGATACATCCGCACCACGCAGATAATTTTCATCCTGAATGCGGAACACATCAAAATTATCTACATACGCATAATCGGAACCGTTTCCCTGCCAGTCATCTGCCAGTTTTTCTCCTGCAGAAGTATAAACAGTTACGGAATCCTTATATGCCTGATCATATTTTGTATTCGCATATACCTCAACTTCCGTCTGATCAGCTCCGGTTTCAAAGGTAATCGTCACAAGACCATACCCTTCTGTTCCGGCCGGCGCCTGTCTGAGCACTGTACCGTCCGTGCTTCTGACTCCAAGATTTACACGGTCTCCTAATTCCGTCCGTGTTTCATTTTCACCAATGGTACCTAAATTACCGGCAGAATCTGTGCGGTAAGTGCTTTTTACCTTTTCCGTCTGAAATGTATCCTGTTTGTCTACCCTGGCGCGCATCGTTACTGAATATCTCGTATTCGGTTCCACGGAGATCTTCTGTGAAATTTCACTGTCTGCGCCCAAACGCAGTGCCTTATCACCTGTGTCTGCATCATTTCCGGATGCTGCCTCCACATTTCCGCTTGTCGTCCACCCGGACTGTCCTTCTTCAAACCCCCAGTTGGAAAGTGTATTTTCATCTGCAGAATCCATAACCAGTTCCATGGTATCCAGATCGAGTGCCTTATCTCCGGCTTCGATTGTGATCGTCATCTGTCCATTGTATACCAGAACATTCCGGTGTCCCATTTCCGTCCACGCATCTGCATTTTTATATGCATCCAGCAAAGCAACCGAGTCTGGTCCGCCGGTTTCTGACACCGTAAGCTTTGCGTTTTTTCCGGCCGTTCCTTTAACCCACGCAGAAAGTGTATAACTTCCCTGACTTATATCCTTGATTGTGGTCGTAATCGAAGCTCCAGCCTCCAGATGCACATATTTACTTCCTCCCTGTGCACCTGAAGTTTCTTCGGTAACTGTTCCTGTTGTCTCCCAGCCGGTTATGCCCTCCTCAAAATTAAAGTTTGCATTTTCCAGTCCGGAAACTGTTTTTGCCGATACCTTTACCGGTTCCGGCAGTCCCGCAAGGAGCGAAACCGCCATCATACCGGCAAGCAGCCCACTGATAAACCTTCGTTTCATTCTCTTTCCCCCTTCTCTTTCTTACGCAAATACTTTTATTCATAAATATTCTCCAGTTTGCGCAACCGATTATTCAATTATAAATTGTTTATGTTTTATTTACAATTAACACATTCAAACAATATTTTTATTCATTTTTTGGTTATTTATTATAATCCATTTTAGCGTTTCTTTGGCATTTTAACCAATTTTTATTATTTAGATTTTAGCGTTTTCACGATTTTCTTTTTATCTTTATGCAACCAAACTACATCGTTGTGCACTTGTTTTTACATTTTTTTGAATAAATATGCCTTTATTTTTCTGTTTTTCCGTTTTATATACCTTTTTTCGTGCATTTACAGCCATTTGCAAAATTTTATCTATTGCATTCGTTATTACGGTTTACACACAAAATTGTGGATGATATACTATATTTGCGCAAACGGTTATTTCGCATATCATACTTACAAAAACCATAAAGAGAAAGGGCAATATGAAAACAGATAAATTGTATTTTGGAGCTGCATACTATTCCGAATACCTTCCATACGACCGTGTGGAAAAGGATATGGAAATGATGGAAAAAGCAGGAATGAATGTCATCCGTATTGCGGAATCAACATGGAGTACTTTAGAGCCGCAGGAAGGCGTGTATGATTTTACACATATCGACAGAATGTTAAATGCTGCCGCATGCCACCATATTTCCGTGATCGTCGGAACACCGACCTATGCCGTACCGACATGGCTGGTAAAAAAATATCCGGACATCCTGGCAATCACCCAGAACGGCCGCGAACGATATGGCCACCGCCAGAATATGGATATCACAAACCCGGATTATCTCTCCCATGCAGAGCGTGTGATCCGCGTTCTGATGGAGCATGTGAAAGATGTGCCGCATGTGATCGGCTATCAGCTTGACAATGAGACCAAAAGTTATGGAACTGCCGGTCCCCGTGTCCAGGCAATGTTTGTAGATTATTTAAAAGAAAATTTTCCGGATATCAATGATTTTAACCATGAGTTTGGACTGGATTACTGGAGCAACCGTGTGAATGACTGGGATGATTTCCCGGATGTCAGAGGTACGATCAACCAGAGTCTTGCCGCTGAATTTTGTAAATTTCAGCGTTCACTTGTCACTAAATTTTTGAGCTGGCAGGCTGATATTGTCCGCGAGTACAAACGGGATGATCAGTTTATCACACAAAATTTTGATTTTGACTGGACCACACACTCGGTCGGTTACCAGTCCCAGGTCGACCAGTACGATGCAGCCCGCTGCATGACAGTGGCAGGTGCTGATATTTATCATCCTTCCAATGAAGAACTGACCGGTGCTGAGATCACCGTATGTGGAAATATCTCACGAAGTCTGAAAAAAGACAATTATCTGATCTTAGAGACCGAGGCTCAGGGACTGACTCCGTGGCTTCCTTATCCGGGACAGCTCCGCCTGCAGGCATACAGCCATATCGCAAACGGCTCTAACAGTGTAATGTACTGGCACTGGCATTCGATCCACAATGCGATTGAAAGTTACTGGAAGGGTGTGCTCTCCCATGATTTTTCAGAAAATGAGACTTACCGTGAGGCTGTCATCACCGGAAACGAATGGAAAAAGATTGGTTCTCATTTAAAAAACCTAAAAAAGGAAAATAAGATCGCTATTATGCTTGATAATGCTTCTTTAACCGGATTCACACAGTTTCCGCTTGAAAATGCCGGAGCCAACGGCTACAACACTGTGATGCGCTGGTTTTCAGATGCCCTCTACCGGTTAAATATTGAATACGATATGATTTCTTCTAAGGAACGGGATTTTTCCGGCTATGAATGTCTGATCGTACCGGCACTCTACAGCGCACCGGAATCTCTGCTTCTGGCATTAGATTCCTATGTCAAAAACGGCGGACATCTGATCACCACATTCCGAAGCGGTTTTTCCGATGAATATTTAAAGATTTATCCGGACATGCAGCCACATATCCTGCATGAATGTCTGGGACTTCACTACGATCAGTTTACACACCCGCATCATGTGGATATCGTGCCGGTTCAAAGCGATGTCATGGCGGCTGCACAGGAGCATTTTTCACATCCGGATGACTCTGCCTTTTCCCTGACCTCCTCCGCCTGTGAATGGATGGAGCTTATCACCTGTGATACCGCTGTACCGGTATTAAAATACAGCCATCCGGCATATGAACGCTATGCCGCTGCTGCAAAAAATCAATATGGAAATGGTTCCACACTCTATTTTGGAACAATGTTTGAAAATGATGAACTGTTAGAATCCGTGCTTTTATCTTTCCTGCACGAAACCGGCTTTTCCGGTGGAGATCTTTCCTCAGACGCACCGCATTATCCACTCATTATAAAAAGAGGCATCAATGATTCCGGTAAAGAATTGTGCTACTATCTGAACTATTCAAAAGATCCGGTTTCTGTCACACACCACGGAAAAAACGGCGTAGAGCTGATTTCAGAAGCAGCCATCGTCTGTGGAGATAAAATTGACCTAGGCGGATGGGGTGTTGCTGTGGTTGAAATGTAACGCTTTGTTTTATTGATTTTGCCAAAACGCTGTTTCCATTGATTTATCATGGATTCAGCGTTTTTCATTTTCAATGTACAATTACACCGTCCTTTTCCCATACATCTCAAAATACTCCCCCGCCTGCTGCAGGGATATATTTAGTTTCTCCTGTAACTTTTTCAAAATATCCTCTTTGGAAAAACTCATATCGAGGCAGATTTCTATCATGCCCTTCGCTTCTCCACGTGTTTCTCCTTCTGCTCTGCCACGCGCTTCTCCACGAACTTCTCCCTCTGCTCTGCCACGCGCTTCACTCTCCGCGATCAGATCTTCGATTGCCTTACACATCTCTATCTCCCCCTCTTCTTCTGATACTTCGATCGGTGTATTTGTAATCGTCTTTATCACTCTTGCAGCATTCATTTCAATACTTCTATGGGCATCTGTCCTCAAAAATTCTAACAATTTATCTTTATTTTTCGAGTACTTGATATACCCTATAACCTCCCTCATACTTGTGGAAAATTTATTTAGTTGTTCTTCCGTCAACTTCGCCGGATCGATCAGATGAATCCGGTAATTCTCCACAAAACTTAAAATTTCTATATCACTTACAGACATCATTTCGTGCAAAGATAACGGTCCGTCCCATTCCTCTGCTCCAAAATGAATCACAAGTGTGATCACCGGTCTGATATGATCTTCCTTTAAAAATCCGGACAGATACTCACCATTATTTTTTCCCGAAAAATCATTTTTGTTCCGGCGGTGTCCGGCAGCTATGTCCGCCACCTGTCTGCCATATTGCAGAGCATCATAGATGGCATTTCTGACAGGCATCGCATAATGGACATCCGTCTGGTTTTCGATGCCCAAAAGAACATAGGACGTTCTTTCATCCTGTTTGATTACCGCAAATTTTAAAAGATCACGGTATCTCTGCACTGCATCTGTTTTTTTGCCTGCTCTGCCGGCAGTTTTCTTTCTCACTGATTCATTTTTCACAGAACTCCACTCTGTTCCCTGCGCTTTTCTATTCTTATCTTCACCATCTTTTTCTTTACCGGCTTTTTCTTCATCATCAAACGGCAGTGCAATCTCTGTCGGATCGATCTCTTTCAGCTTTGCCGGGTCAATCACCTTTTTTCCATTGTAAATCAGGTAATTAAATGCATCCGCAAATACGGTATTTTCCCTCATATACTCTTTTGTTACGATGTCCGCTGTCCCCATTCATTTCTCCTCCTCTATGTTATCTGGGAGAAATCTCTGGTTCTTTAGAATTCTCCCTGCTTAAATGTGTGGATAATAAAAGCATTGAAAATTCTTATGATTTTGACCTGTGAATAGAATGGCACATATGTCCGTGTAGATAATTCAGAATGTCATGCTTTGAATGGATTTTAGCATATTGCTTATACTATGTCATCAAAAAGACGTTATTTTAATGATATTTGTAATTATTGCACAAAATTTCCATATATATTTTCTACATGTAAAAAAGAAAGAAGAGTCTGAGAAATATAACCTTTCCCCAAGGTCAGATTTCTTGTCAGACTCCTATATATTTTAAAAACTTTTAATGTTTTTCGTATTACTGCATTACAAATTTAATCTCGGTAATATAGCTTATTTATGCATAACCATTTTGAATTTATTTCCTGCGCATAGATCATTTAAATTTTCCCTTTGTCTTAATGTATGATTGTATTTTATTATTCCCATAACAGCACCATCAATTTTCTTGTTTTTGCCATTTTCATATAAATAAAGTTCACCCTCACCACTTCGCAAACTGTAATTACATATATACAGTATGTCTCCATTTTGCAAAACATCAAAATCATGCACATCGTCCGCAATTTTTTCACTATTTCCATCTATGTACAGTTTTAATGTTCCACATTCATCTTCAGCATCCCAATCGGCACAATATATGACCTTTCCACTTTCTTTATCATAAAGTGAATTAGATATACATACATCATAATCAATCTTATTTTTATTAATATACAGATCACCGCAGTCACTATCTTCCTGATAATCTTTTACATAGATCAAATGCTCATCATCTTCCAATATAGTATATGTATATTTTTCATTCCACACATATGCGGGAATTCTCATTTCTGTATAAACATCGCTGTCATACAACACAGCTTTCTGTAATTTTCCATCTACAATTTCTATTTCATATAATTCTCCTGCTGACTCTTCTTCGGGTATATCATCTACATAATATAATATTTTCCCATCATCACTAATTACAAGATTTGAATCTGAATTCTGCTCTATTTTTTCTGTCACACCACCAACTGCTACAGTTCTCTCCGTAAAGGATGTTCGCGAACTTCTAATCTGATCTTGTATTGATTCTACACTTTCAATATCAGATAACTTTATCTGATTCGATCTCCCCAAATTATATACTCTATACGCCATTACAGGCACATCTTGTGCAAAAAAAGATCCAGCATACGAAACCTGTTCTTCCAGCTTCATCTCAGTCATACCATTAAAATAATAAAGTGTATATCCATCTCCTCCCATTTCTATTTCTGAAATCTTGTTCCGTAATTCATCACGTTCCATTTTTTTCATGTATGCTTCATACATCTGATCATATCTATCTTTTTCTTCTTCATATAATGCATATGCCTGATCATATTCCTCTTCCGTATCATAATCCCACCAGACAGGAGGTTCTACTGTTGCCGGCCATTCTGCATTTTTATCTTCTTCCTCCATATCATCCCATATAAAATCTGTAAGTTTGAAAGAAACAGGATCTGATTTAAAATAATACATTTCTCCCGTATCATATACTTTTAAAACACGTTCTACATCTGATGCAATTTTAACCTTATCCATCCCATCTGTCTTTTGATATACATCATCATCTTTCATATATACCAATTTTGACAAATCACCATTCACATAACAAATTTGATTTATATCTCCGTCAAGTTTTTCTATTTCACCATCGGTCTTTTTTTGATACATACCTTTTTTATTAACATACAGCAATTTTTGTCCATCGTCTGACATTTGATAAAACCGAATATCATCTCCAATTTTCTCTGTTTTATCACTATTTACATCATATCGATAAAGCTGTTCATTTTCTTTTACAAATACAACAACCGTTGCATCCTGATTAATCTGATATCCCAAAATATCCGATCCAATTTTAACGGTTTTCTCGTCAGATGTATCAACTTTTCTACAATACAACGACATTACATCTGATTCTTCATCTACTTTACCTGGATAAAATACAATTTTGCCATCCTGACTTAACAAACTCCCATATTCTATCGCATCCGTCAATTCATCCGAATATTCTCTTTCTGTCATATCTTCCGTATCCGACACATCCATATCATAAACAAATTTTGACGTAAGCTGCACCGAATGATTCTTTTTTAAATTATTATAAAAAATTTCATTATCCTTAACATACATCACCCCTTCCGGCGATTCAGATATTTCCATGTTAAAATATATCAATGCTGTCATACTTACTGCAATAACCGCTATACATACTACGAATGCACACAATTTTCCTGTGAAAATTCTTTTATTTTTTTGCAGCACAGTTCCACACTGATCACAAAAATTCATTCCTTTACTTACTTTATTCTTACAATTTGGACATTTTCTCATAAGTTCCTCCTAATATTCTTCATGTGGTGTACTCTCAACTAATTTAATAATCGCCGTTTCATAATCCCCTGCTGCCATATAAGGATAAGCTATATCTAAATTTTCATTTAATATCTCATCTGAATAATCCCATACAAGTCTCCCTGCAGTCGATATATAATACTCTCTATCCTGAAGATTGATCAAAAATAAATATCCATCTTCACCAAGTCCTTCATCTGAAGTATGCGTATGCAGTACATTATCAAAATACTCATCCGCAAATTCCTGGCTGCTTTTACCAAACGTATCATTTGTAGTAACTACCATAATGGATTCATTTGTTTTTTCTGCAACCGAAAATGTTATATTTAGAATATGATCGATTGCTTCCTCATTCAGTACTTTTGCTTTATCATCTATCACTACAAGAACATTGGACGCACGCCACGCATAATGTTTTTTTTCTGTCAAATCTGTATCTTCTGTTCCAGAATTAATACTATCTGTTTGCAATTCTTCAGTCGTATTTATTTCTGTATCTATTTGCTCATCTTCTGTTTCACTTTCCTCTATTTCCGTATCTGTTATTAAATCATTTGATAAATATTCATTTGTTTCCACATTCTGTGTAACCATGTTCTCCTGCTGTTTTTCCAAAAAAGGCAGATTAACTCTGCTTTTAATAATTCCTTTGACATATAAAAATTTGCCGATACATCCAACAAGTAAAATTATTATAAATACACAGGCAAAAATTTTCAGAAAATTACTTTTGCTGTGATCACTCTGTCTTTTTTCTTCTCTCTGTTCTGTGCTCTCTCTTACCATTGTTCCGCAATATCCACAAAAAACAGCCTTACCATTTATTTCTTTCTTACATTTAGGACACTTCAATTTAGCTCCTCCTCACCAACATATATACAAAAATGCTCCTCGTCTTTGCGCGGAGCATTTTTATAATCTCTGTTTTTACAGTTACTCTGTTTTTACTTTGTCACAACCGTTTTCACCTTCGACCAGCCAGAATAGATCTTCGTGGACTTGCCATTGATTTTTACTTTTTTATACGTACGGACACGTACATAATATTTTTTCTTTGCCTTCAGTTGTTTCACATCTTTTGAATTCGCTGATCTCTTAGAAATACCTACCGTCTTTGTTCTATTCTTCGAAAACTTACTGTTATCTGAATACTGGATTTCATATCCACTGGTCTGGTTGGTCTGTTTTTTCCATTTTACCTGAAATCCCTTTGATTTTCGCGTAAGTCTGGTTATCTGTGTCTTGTCAGGACAGATATTAAATGTTTTTGTCAATGTACCAGCATAATTTCCAGACAATGTGACAGTAATTTTGGCCTTTCCAACATTTCTGTTATTGCCGTAAGCCACTGTATAATTTGCCATTCCAATCTGATTTCCATTACGATCCCACAATACGACCGACGGCTTCTGCTCTTTACCATTATATGTAAATGACTTCTTAGCCAGCGAAATCTGTGATGGACGGTAAATCGTCGTTTTTTCCGTTGTACCACAGACACCACAAGTTCTTTTGATGCTTCCATCTTTCTTTGTGGTAGCTTTCACTGTCACTGTTAAAGTAAACGTATGTCCTTTTGCAGGGATTGTTTTCGTCGCTGTGATCACAGTTCCACATACCAAGCAATGACTTCCTTCTGTTCTGCCCGCACTTGTACATGTCGGTGCGATTGCTGCGTCTTTCACTGCCTTATGCGCAGTCTTAGCAATTTTTTCTGTATATTTACTGCCACAGGAACAGGTATAAGTTTTTATGCCTTCTTCCGTACATGTCGCAGCTTTTGTCACTATTGCAGTATACTGATGCGTATGCGTTTTTGTGACAGTGACTCTACAGGAAGCAGTCTTTCCGCTTCCATCCGCAGCTTTTGCTGTTACGGTTGCACTTCCTGCAGAAACAGCTTTTACCGTCCCATTAGATACTGACACGACTCCCGAATCAGAAGATGTCCATGTCACATTTTTATTCGTGGCATTCCCCGGCTGCACAGATGCCGTGAGTGTCGCTGTCTGACCAACTTTTAATGAGAGTGAACTTTGATTTAATGTAATTCCCGTCACATAGGTGACAGGGCGGTTCGTCACACTAAAATCAACATAAACTGCCTTTCCACCTGTTCCATTGGCACTGTACGGTTTCATCCAAAGACGATAGTTTCCTGTACCGAGTTTTCCTATATTATAGCTGTTTCCTGTTACATAGTGGTCGATCAGATCATCCCCGCTCTTTGGATTGTAGCGCAGTGTAAAACCATACGAAGCAGTGTTTGCCGGTGTATTCCATGAAACAGTTACATCCTCATCCGTATAATAAGTTGTTTTAGCATAAATTGACAGACTGCCCGGATCAGGATCATTTACAAGATAAATATATCCGATCAGCCATTCTCCGCTATACCTGTTCTTCAACTTGCTCGATGAGAAATTATGTGCACCACAATAATATGTGATTCCTTCTGCAAGTGAATTTACATAACCTGTAGTCACTTTTCCATATGCACTATTATTAGATTCTGACAATGTCACTGTATCACCATTTACCGCTTCCACATATCCAACATGTCCATATCCTGCACTTGTTCCAAATACTGCGATTGAATTTGCCTTTGGAGTACTGCCGACGGAACGTCCTGCATTTTTTGCGGCATTATACCATTTTGCAGCGTTTCCCGTACATTCATTTAATGCCACGCCTGTCAGTTCATATGCTCTTCCCCACGCATACCATGTACACTGACCATAATACTGATTACTCCACGCAAACGGGTTATTGGTACTATATGCTCCTCCATACCAATTTGGCTCCGAAATACTTTTATAATCCGTTTCCTGTGTTTCTTCTGCCGCTTTGACCGTAATATCAGAAGCTGCCATACTGCTGATGAATACGATCAGTGCCATTAAAATTGTAAAGATCCGTTTTGCTTTTTTCATAGCTGTTTTCCCCCTTGTTTTTATTTTTGATATTTGCTTCCCTTCACACTGTATGTATGAATGATTTTCTTAATTGTACAGGTAACAATTAGCGAGGATATATTCACTGTTATCCCAAAGATCTTCACCCGCATCCGTTATTTTAATTTTAATAAATCTGGCATTTCCAATATCTACTTTAAAGTGCTTATGTTCCTGTGTTGCTATAATTGTTTCCGATGTGTAAAGCAATATATCATCTGCATAAATCTGCAACAAAGCATCTGTTGGATCTGACCCATGGCAGCAGGCAATATCTCCCTCTATATACTGATACTTTCCATCCAGAAAATATGTTGATTCATGCTCTCCCCAAGAAGTTTCTAAAACTAAAGCATTTGTATAACTTCTTCCCAAATTGTCTTTCACAGTTGTTCTTCGATCCAATTTATATCCATGATACTCCTCCAAATCATACAACGCCTGCTTCGCCACCACATAAATCTGTGCCACCGATTTATTTCCCACACGGTCTACCGCCTGTACCGTATAGTAGCCATTCTGTGTCACTATAAATTTCCGGGTTTTTGTAATATTAGATGCCTGATTAAACTTTGCACTGGATGCATCACTGATTGCACCTTTGATCCATTTCACACTCTTGATTCCACTGGCATCGGAAGCAGACACGGAAATCTGCACTCCGCCACTGACGACTGACTGGCTCAGTTTTACAGTCGGCTTTTTCTTATCAATATTCGTGACCGAAATTCTTTTGATCGTTACGTTTCCCGCTTTGTCAGTAACTTTTACAGAATAGGCAGCATTTGAAGTCACTTTTTTCTTTTTTGCTCTCGTTATGTTATTCGCCTTTTTCCAATAGCGCGCTGCGCTCTTTGTAATCTTACCTTTTTTGATCAAAATACTTTTGATCCCGGACTTGTCTTTTGCCTGTACCTGAATGTATACACTTCCTCTTGTATAACCTGTCTTATTCAGATATAAAACAACATTCGGTTTTGTCTTATCCTTTTTGGCAGCTTCCACCGTTGTAGAACTTTCTGGTCCGAAAACAACACCAAACAGCAGTATGACTGCCAGCATTCCTGCGCCAAATCTCTTAAAAATCTGTCTCATAACCAAATCCTCCTTTGTTTTCTGAAGGAAAATGCGACTGCCTTTGCAGGAGCAGAGGATTTTCCTCCTTTGTTTTGTGACGTTTGTACTATATGAATTATAATACTATTTGCTAGTATTGTAAATACTTTAAATACCAGTATCTAGTATCAATCAATTAATCAAAACTATCAGTCTATATAATAACTTTATTAAATATTTCATAAAATAAGGGGATTTATCAGAATGACATTTGGAGAAAATCTACAATTTTTACTTGAAGAACGTGACATTACTCAAAAAGATTTTGCTTCTATGCTAAACATCGCAAAGACAACATTAAATGGCTATATCAAAAGTAATCATGAACCGGATTTTGAAACTGTAAAAGCCATGGCCGGTGCCCTGCATGTATCCACAGACTGTCTTTTAGGCTACTCTTCGCCAGATGCTCCTACCTCCAAAGAATTTATGTTAATAGAAAAGCTTCGCCAGATGACTCCGGAACAGCGAAATATCATTTATGATCTTGTTTTCGTCATTGACCGTCGTTCCGGGAAAAAATAATTTTCAGATTTGGAAACTATATTTTATATAGAAAAAACTCCTGCGCATCACAAGCACAGGAGCTTTTTACTGTCTGATTCATTTTATAAATATTTTTCTACCAGGATCTCCCCGATTGCCCGGTTTCCCGCCACAATATCGGAATTTCCGGTGATATCCACCGGGTTTCCTTTATAATCCGTGACTTTTCCACCCGCTTCTTCCACAAGCAGCATTCCGGCTGCATAATCCCAGGGTTTTAAACTGCGTTCGAAGTATGCATCGATTCTTCCTGCCGCCACATAGGCAAGTTCTAATGCTGCGGAACCAAGTCTTCGGATATCCGCACAATCCGTAAATACCTTTTCAAAAATTCTAAAATTTTCTTTTGCAAGTTCGCGGTAATATGGACTTGTTCCTATGGAGATCAGACACTCGGAAAAATTCTGCCTTTTGCTGACGGAGATTGGGCTGCCATTTAACAATGCTCCCTTTCCCCGTTCTGCCACAAATATTTCATCAGAATACGGATGATATATAATTCCAAGCGTTAGTACGCCCTTTCTTGCAAGTGCCAGTGAAAGTGTACTGTTTCGGAAATCATGGATCAGGTTGGTCGTCCCATCCACCGGATCTAAGATCCAGACATCACCGTCAAAGTCAATATCGCTGTTGTCCTTTTCCTCCCCCATAAACTGAATTTCCGGGTACAGTTCATAGAGTGCGGTTTTTACCTGCTCCTGCACTTTAAAATCGATCTGTGTCACAAAATCCGCAACACCCTTTACCTTGATCTGTGATGAGCCCTCACGGTCTAAAAATAACGGTTTGACCTGTTTTCCGATCTCTATGATTTTTTGTGTATCAACACTCATGCTACTGCTCCCCTTTTATTTTTACAATTTCCTTTTCATTCCGCACAATATCACTTATTTTTGCAGTTTTCTTTTCATTCCGCGCAATATCTCTTTATCCTCCGCCGATATCCGGTAAGATTCGATCATTTTCTGGATCGCCTTATTGTATGTTTCGTCATCCAAATGATTCTCCAGTAAAAATGCATGTGTTTCCTTTGGGTACTTTGCATATGCAGTTGCAACGCCCCACGCAACTCCCATTTTCCTGTAATATCCCGGATGGTCGAGTCTGTCCCACACAGACAGCACGCGCGCAATATATTCTTCTGTCAGAAAATGATCCATCAGCATAACTGCAACGACACGCTGCTCAAATTCCTGATCCGATTTCGCATACGGCATCAGAAAATTCCAGACTTTTTCGCGGTGTTTCTGCGCAATTTTAAAAGTTGCACAAAAGCAGTCATTGACCGACCAGTCATGGATCTTCGGGATAAATGCCCGCACATATTCCAAAAGCTCATCGATCTCTCCTTTTGCATATCCGAGTACGAGTCCCTGCAGCATGATCTCCTCATAAGTATCGCAGGCAGCGTGTTCTAAATACCCGCGCCAGTCCTCTTTTGCAATCTTTTTTGCAAGAGTGCGCAGCTTTGGGATACGCACACCTATGATCGGATCTGTTCCGGGAATCAGACCGGATGTAAACTTCTGAAATTTTGGTTCTGCTTCTGCCTTTAGCCATACGCAGATCTCTTCGTTTGTCATGTGCGGCTCTCCTTGTTTTTATTGTAAACCAAATGCCTTTTATATTAACATACCACACAGGACAGATGAAAACCACCTCTAATTTTCATAGAGTTCCCCATCCACGATACGTACCACTCTCTTCGCATGTTCGGCAACGCTTAAATCATGCGTGATCATGACGATCGTATTTCCCATATCACTCAGACACTGAAATAGTTTCAGCACTTCTTTTCCGCTGTTACGGTCTAAGGCTCCGGTCGGCTCATCTGCCAAGAGGATCGCCGGCTGTCCGACCAAGGCACGCGCGATTGCAACACGCTGCTGCTGACCGCCGGAAAGCTCATTCGGTTTGTGGTCGATTCGCTCTGCAAGCCCTAACATTGCAATGGTATCCATGCTGGCATCTCTTGCATCCTTCAAGGTCATTCCACGCATCAGAAGCGGCATGACAATATTCTGAAGTACATTGTAGGTCGGGATCAGATGATATTTCTGGAAAATGAACCCGATCTTCTGGTTACGGATATTGGTCAGTTCTTTTTCCTTTGCCTTTTCGATCTCCACACCGTCAAGGTTATAGGTTCCCTCGTCTAAGACATCCATGCAGCCGATGATATTCATCAGGGTACTTTTGCCGGAACCGGATGGCCCTAAGATGGCAAGGTATTCTCCCTGTTCGACGGTCAGGGAAATGTCTTTTAATACATGCAGGGAACCAGATCCCATCTTGTAGGATTTGTTTACATTTTGCATGGTGATGATCACGGATGTGTGTTCTGCTGTGGCAGTTTCTTTTGTGTCTGCCGGTATATGTTCATTTGCAAATGGTTTTAGGATTTGTGCTGCGTCCATGTGTGCTCCTTTCTGTGTGTGGCTCGCATGGCTGATTTTAAAACTCAGTTTTTCCTTTTTGAATATTGTGAAACTGGCACTGGTTTAGCGAAGGCACGCTCTCGCTGCGTGTCGCTCGTAGCGGATACTAAGCGCATAAAATACATGCGCTAAGTACCGACGGCTCCCCAGCACCTTCTTATAAACCAGTGCCAGTTTCACAATTATTTTCAGTTTTTGATGAGTTTTACAATCAGCCATGCTGCCGTTACGTTACTGTAACATCCAGATTTCTTCGATTATTTCATTTCCGTCACTATCTGTTTCTACCAATATTTTTAGCAGATCACCTGAGGCAAGGCGTGAGAAGGTGGTCGTAGTGTCAGATGTTGTATGTACGGTTACGCCAACAGGTATCATAGTTGTGACTGTCTCGCCTGTCATATCGGACATGCCGCCCGGTGCGCCCTGCGGCATCTCGGTGCTGTCCATGTCGGGCGGCATCTGCATTTGACCGGACTGCTCTGTACTTTCTGTATCGGTCGATGTACTTCCCATATCTGACGGTGCCTGATTCTGACCGGACTGCTCTGTACTTTCTATATCAGTTGATGCACCACTCATATCCGGAGGCGTCTGATCTCCACCGGATGATCCATCCATATCCGGTGGTGTTCCCATACCGGATTTATCTTCATCTGAACCTGTGCCGCCATCATTCTTATCACTCTGACCTGCTGAACCTGTGCCGCCATCACTTTTATCACCCTGACCTGTACTGTCCGAACCGGCACCATCTTCCGCCTTTGTCTTCTCCTTCGCCCGTTCTTCCGCCGCCTTCGCCACCGACTCATCCACTTCCATATAAGTAACTTCATTCCCCTCAATCGACGAAACATACGCATAGACATACTTCTGATGATCCCCCAGCGCACTTTCCGTCTCAACTCCACCTATCCGCCACATCACACATGCCGCAATAAGTACAATCACTAATACAATTACAACCACAATCGTTACTTTCTTCTTCATCAACCGCCTTAAACCTTTCCCTCTTTTACTCTGCCCCCAGCGCCTCCACCGGCACCAGTTTCGACGCCTTATACGCCGGATAGAATCCAAACAGTGTTCCCGTGATGAGTGCAAACAGCAGTGCAATCAGGAATGCTGCCGGTGTCAGTTCAACACGCACACCAAGATACTGTGCCACCGGAGTGACGAGCAGGCTTGCCACAATGCCAAGCACGCCGCCGATCAGACTGATTGCAGCCGCCTCCGCTAAAAATTCAAACAAAATATTCCTCTGGGAGCAGCCGATTGCCTTTAAAATACCGATCTCATTGGTGCGCTCTTTGACAGATACAAACAATACGTTCATGATGCCGATACCACCGACCACAAATACAATGGCTGCCATAGCCATCAGAAGCATCGTCAATATCTCATTGGACGCCGATGCAGCTTCCATCTTGCTTCCCGCATCCTCAAAGGTAAATTCTGCATTCGGATAGGAAGTTGCAAGCACTTCCGTGATCTCCTCCGTGACACCGGACACATTGCTTACGTCCTCCGCGATCACGGTGATAGTCGGACTTACATTCGTTCCCACTAAATATTTCACCCCGGTCGCATACGGAATGAAAACGGAATCATCCGGGCTGATACCGGAAGCCACCGTACCCATAGAAGAAAGCACCCCGTTTACCACATAAGATCGGTCATCGATATAGATCACACTGCCATATGCATCGATTGCACTTCCAAAGATCTCTTCCGCAATAGAAGCGCCTAGCACGCAGACTTTTTCTTTATTCTCATCATCGGATTCTGTGATAAAATCTCCGACTGCAAGACTGAGATTACTGATAGCTGCATAGTTGTCCTTGACTCCGGCGATCGAGTAGGTCTGTGCCTCATCGAGATCACCGCCATCCACGGCAGACCTTGTCGTATAGGAGATCGTTGCCGCTGAGATCCCGGAGACAAAAGTTTCAATATCGTCCACGTCATCTTCATCTAACGTGATATTTTCCTGGTTCATGCGGTCTTCCATATCACTGCCGCCGCCAAAGAAGCCACCCATGTCACCCGGCATGCCGCCTCCGTCACCACCATTTCCACCTCCGGGGCCACCCGACAGTCCACCGCCGGAAGAGTCGCCACCGCCCGTAAATCCTCCCGAAGGTCCACCGGAAGCCCCTGACCCTCCCGATGAACTGCTGCCGGATGGTGCACCGCTGCCGGAAGGCATCATCATCATTCCTGAGTCTGAGGAGTCATCGGAACTTTGATTTCCACCACGGTTTTTATCACCGCCGTCATAGGAAATATCGATTGCACCTGCATTTAAGTTTTTAAACTGATCTGCCACATCCTCCTGACCGCCTTTTCCGATGGCAATCACCATCACGATCGTTGCCGCGCCGACAATGATACCGATCGACGTCATGATTGTTTTAAATTTATTCTGGGTAATATTGATCCAGACAAGTCTTAATAATTCCGATGGTTTCATTCGCCCGTCACCTGACTTTCTATCAGAACCGTCTCTCCCTCGGAAAGTCCCTCCGTGATCTCCACATTGACGCCATCGGAAAATCCGGTGGTCACCTCTTTTTTCTCAATGGTTCCATCACTGTCTTTGACTTTCACATAAGAAACCGTTCCCTCGTTGATGATCGCTTTATTAGAAACATAGACAACGTCTGCCACCTGTTTTTCAATGAATGTCACATTTCCGGTCATATCCGTGTAAATACCGTCCACGTCACCATTTATTTTTACCGTCACATTATAAGAAATCGTAGAAGAACCGCTCGATACGGAAGTATCAATGCTTTCGACCTCACCGGAAAACGTCTGATCCTCGTAGGCATTCAGTTCGATCATGACCTCGTCCCCGATTGCGATCTCAGAGATATCCTCCTCGGAAACGGATACCGTCATCGTCACTGCATCTGTATCCGCAAATGTCACAATGCTCGTACTTGTGGACAGATCATCTCCTGCCTCATATCCGACCGACATGATCGTGCCGTCATAATCCGAATAGATTGTGCCATCTCCGACAAATATCTCAAATTCAGATAAAGCCTCTTTGGCATCTGTCAACGTGTCCTGCGCCGTATCCACTGATACATCCACGCCTGTCACATCTGCGGAATACTGGCTGTCTGCATTTTCGTAGGATAACATTGCCTCTTTGTATTTTTTCTCTGCCTCCACAGATTTTGTAGTGTATGCACTCTTTGCCGCTTTTAATTTATTGTACAGTTTGTCATAATTTCCCTGCTCATCTGCAAGTGACTCACTTAAATCCATTCCACTGTCGATCATTTCCTGATAATAGGTAAGAAGTGCCTGTGACTCATCCACTGCCTCCTGGGCCTCATCCACCGCATCCTGCAGTTCACTGATGGTTGCCTCATATTCTTCCTGTGCAACACTTCCCTCCGCCACACTTAAGTTATAAGAATAGTTCGCACTTACCTTTTCTTTTGCCGAACTGAGTGCTGCAGAGTTATAATCTGCCGAAGCCTCCGTCACAGCTTCCTTTAATTTTTTCCTGTATTTTTCAATGCTCTCATCTGTCAGCTTTAACAGTGCATCGCCCGCTTTTACCTGCTGTCCGACTGAAACATACACTTCCTCTACCTCCAGTACCACCGATGAATTATTGGTGGATGTTCCTGTTGTCTGGGTTCCACTTGTCTGGCTGCTGCCAGAATTTGAAGACGTACTGATATCTTCAGCCATATCCTGTGAAATGCTTCCGATTGTCACACTTCCACTCTCTGTAATCCCGACGGTAAGCGTTCCATATTCTGCTGTCGTTTCTTTATAAACCGTTTCTGATTCGCCGCTGTCCGAAGTCTGATGTGCATATACGCTGATCCCTCCGATCAAAAGAAGTGCTGCTGCGCCCAATGAAAGAACTACTGTCACTTTTTTCTTTTTCATTCTGTTTTTTCCTCCTGCTCTCCCTGAAATGTAACGGTTGCGGAAGAACCAGAACCAAGTCTTCCATCCGAATTATCAATTGAAATGATCACTGCATAAGTAACATTCGAAACACTGCCTCCGGTCGTTGCCGAAGATGCGATTGATGAGACAGTTCCTGTCACTGCTCCATCCCGGTTGCCTGCTATCATGACAGATACCTCATCGCCGACACCAACCTGTGCGATATTCTCCTGTGGCACTTCCACGGAAATCATAATCGTCTGTGTATCACAATACAGCGCAAACGCAGTACCTGACTGCAGCGTATCTTCTGCCTCATAAGGCACTGCCGCGATCGTTCCATCTTCATCCGCCGTAACAACACCATTTTCTAATGCAAGAAGTGCTGTCTGTTCCTCTTTTAATGTATCAAGTGTATCCTGCGCGGACTCCACTGCACTCTCCAGTTCCGAGACGGTCGATTCATAGGTACTTCCCGCATATTTTCCTTCCACCACTGCAGTGTCATATTCATTTTGCAGTTCTGCTTTCTGCGTTGTCGCATCACGCTCTGCCTGTTCATAGTCAGATTTTAAATCATCCAGACTATCCGTCAGTTCCGTAATTTTAGTGTTGGTTTCTTCCTCATTTTTATTGTAAGTTTCGACCGCGGAGTCAAATTCCTTCTGTGCCTGTTCGAGTGTACTCTGTGCAGCATCTGCAGACTGCTGTGCCTGTGTCAGCGTATCCGACTGCTGCTCCCTCGTCGTATAATCATCCATTGCCTGCTGTACAACAGAAAGTAATGTATCCGAATCCGCTCCCGCCTCGATCTGCGCCTTGATATAAGTTAAATCCGTCGATACCGCCTGACTTGCACTATTATCCGAATTTTGTGCCTGTGTCAGCGTATCCTGTGCCTGCGCTAATGCTGTTGTCGCTGCATCAACTGCAGCCTTTTTTTCATCAATCGCACACTCCACATAGTAATCATTGTTATCGATCTTCGTCTGATATTCCGAAATCTGCTCTACCGCCTCATCATAGGCTTCTTTTTTTTCTTCCACTGCGGCATCTAGCGCATCTACCTGTGCCTGATAACTGTCCGCTGCGGTCTGAGCTGTCAGATCGGCGTCCTGCTTTGTGCTCTCCGCAGAAAGTTTTCCGCTTGCAAGATTCGCCTCGGCTGTTTTTAATGTATTCTCGGCATCACTGATGGCATCTTCGTAATATGATTTTGCCGCTTCCATGCTCTCATCCGTCAGTTTAAACAGGGCATCCCCTTTGCTCACGGTATCCCCGGATGAAGCATAGACTTCTTCCACGGTCATTGTGACTGCATTTACCGTAAATTCCGGCATCTGGCTGACCGTGCCGATCTGCGTGGTACCTTCTTCCGAAAAAAAGCCGTCTGTACTCTCCTGCTGGTCTGTATTCTGATCTTTTACACTACTTTCCGTGCTGTCCGTCTGTGCTCCGGATACTGCAGCCTGATATCCGATTCCGCCGGTCATCACACAGACTGCTGCGATGCTGGCGATCACACTTGCCATTCTTTTTCCTGGTTTTCTCATTGCCTTCCTCACTTTCCATACTCATGCGCTCCGTTTTGACAATACAAAAATAACATTGCAACCTAAAGAACAGCTGATTGCAATGTGATGGTTATGTGAAGAAAGCGTTAAATAAGTGTGTCATATAAAAATGCCGGAGTGGCACACATCTTTTTGCACCACTCCGGCATTTTTCGTTTTTCATGATATTCTTTTTTATGATTGCCGGTTGTCACACACTCACGTTGTCATGTGCACCATGTCAGTGCGTCTCCCCACTGATCGTCTTCACATCTGCCTCGTTCTCAACGATCGCCCGGATGCCGCACTCTAATGCCTTTGCGATCATCTCCGCCGGCATGCTCGGTGTTCCCTCCGGCAGATCAAGCGTCTGCTCCGGTAAGTATGGGACATGGACAAATCCGCCCCTCATATGTGGATATTCCTTATCGATCATGTAGAGGACACGGTACATGATATCGTTGCAGACAAAAGTTCCGGCTGTATAGGAAACGCGCGCCGGGATCTTTGCCTCTTTCATATACTGTACCATGCTCTTGACTGGAAGCGACGCAAAATATGCATTCTCGCCGTCTTCCCGGATTGGTGTATCGAGCGGCTGCTTTCCCTCATTGTCCGGGATACGCGCTTCCATCAGATTGATTGCGACTTTTTCCACTGTGATCCCGGATCTTCCACCAGCCTGTCCGACACATAAAACTGCATCCGGATGATGTTTCTCCACCGCAGCCCTGACCACTTCCTCATCCCTTCCAAACACGGTCGGGATTTCAATTTTGATCACTTCTGCCCCCGCTATCACATCAGGGAGAAGTTTGACTGCCTCGTAGGCAGGATTGATCACTGCTCCGCCAAACGGTTCAAAGCCTGTCACTAATATTTTCATTCGTATGCTCCTTTTATCTCCGGTTATTTGTTCAGGAAACGATCCCACTCTTGTGTATCCCCGGAACCGCTGACGCGAAGCAAAAAGGTATGATCCTCCGTATCGATGGAAATAACATAATTTCCGTTTTCCTGCTCAATGGAATACACTTCACAGCCCTCTAATTCTTTGAATTTGTCTGCATACGCCTCCGGTGCGATCGTAATATCCTCATTTTTCTGTTTTAAATTGCCGTTCGCATCATAGACTTTATAGCCTTCCTCCACCAGTGTCTCAATTTTCGGCTCACTGATCTTTAAAACCAGCTCATTTGCACGCATCTCCCGGATATCGCGGTTGCAGGAATTCGCCGGCAGAATCGTCACATTATCAAATACGATCTCAAACATCCCGCTCACCGCACAGATCTGTGCAATGTATGCCTCATTAAAGCAAAAATGATCCAGTTCATTTATCGTATGATATTTCATGGTAATCCTCCATTCCCACGCTGTTTTCACAGTATTTCTCTGATCATTATACCATTTCCCATTTCATTTTGACAATTCGAAAAAAATACCGTACAATTCTTTCGGTTAAAAATATTTATCATCATTATTTTACGGAGATCAGCCTATGAAAAAAATTGCTTTTTTTGATATTGACGGAACCTTAACCTCGGAGATCGACGGTTCCCTGCCGAAGAGTGCCATAAATGCCATTAGACATGCGCGCACCTTTGGTCATCTGATGTTTATTAATACCGGCCGCTGCTTTCAGAACGTGGAACCACGTTTCAGACGGATCGGTTTTGACGGATATGTCTGCGGATGCGGCACAAATATTTTCTGTTCCGGCACAGAGGCACTGCACGTTGCACAGACACACAGCATTACCATGCAGCTGTTAGAGGCGGCACGCAAAACCAATGTGGATATTCTTTTCGAATCCAGAAAAGAAGTTGCCTTTGATAAAAGCAGATCCCTCACACACCCGGATGCCATACACCAGTATAAAGCATTTTTAAACCGCGGCTATGATATGCCGGAGAATTTGGATAATCCGAATTTTTTCTGCGATAAATTTGTGGTCTGGTATCAGACTCCTGACCAGTTAGAAGAATTCCGGAAAGTCAGCGATCCTTATTTTACCTGCATCGACCGCGGCGGTACCTTCCGCGAATTTGTTCCAATCGGTTACAGCAAAGCGACCGGCATCCAGTATGTGCTTGACTATTATCATCTGGATCTTGACGCCGCCTATGCGATCGGCGACAGCAACAACGATCTTCCGATGCTCTCTTATGTACCAAACAGCGTCGCCATGGGAAATGCTTCCCCGGCTTCCCTGTTTGATCAGGTATCTTTTGTAACAAAACGCGCAAGCGAGGATGGTATCGCTTATGCGTTAGAGCAGCTTGGATTTTTCGAGTCGTGATTTCTTTACACAGACACCAAAATTTCCGCGGACATTCTATTCATTCATCATGCAGATCATCTTTTATTTTACGCAATATCTTGTTTGAGACAGGTCTTAATATCATCCTCAGCATTACTGATCTGTCTCAAATGAAACGTATCGGTCAGATACTGTAATACATTCGGACTTAAAAATGCAGGCAGTGTCGGTCCAAGATAGATATTGTGGACACCGAGACTTAAAAGTGCCAAGAGATCTGCCACCGCTTTCTGTTCATACCACGAAACGATCATGGAAAGCGGAAGTCCGTTGACATCAGTTTCAAACGCATCCGCAAGCGCTGTGGCGATCCTGACCGCCGAATATACATCATTGCACTGTCCGACATCTAAAAGTCTTGGCAGTCCTGCCACCTCCCCAAAGTCTAACTTATTAAACCGGTATTTTCCACAGGCGAGTGTTAAGATCACACAGTCCTTCGGCACCATCTGAGCAAATTCCGTGTAATAATTTCTTCCCGGTCTGGCTCCGTCACAGCCGCCGATCAGGAAAAAGTGCCGGATCTGTCCGCCTTTTACCGCCTCCACGATCTTATCTGCCTGACTTAAAGCTGCGGCATGCCCAAAGCCGACTAAAATCTCTTTCTTCTCCTGATCTTCCCTAAATCCGCCAAGCTCCAATGCCTGCTTTATAATCTCACTGAAATCTTTTTCCCCTTTTTCATTTTTTCCGATATGCTTCACACCTTCCCAGCCGACCACGTTCGTGCTGTAAATGCGGTCTTTGTAACTTTCCCGCGGGCGCATCAGACAGTTTGTCGTCATCAGGATACAGCCCGGAAGGTTGTCAAACTGCTTCTGCTGCTCCTGCCATGCACCGCCAAAATTTCCGATCAGATGCGGATATTTTTTTAACCCCTCATAACCGTGGCACGGCAACATCTCACCGTGGGTGTAAATATTGATGCCCATATCCTTTGTCTGCTCCAGCAGCATCTCAAGGTCTTTTAAGTCGTGCCCGGAAACGATGATAAACGGCCCTTTTTTGATTGTCACATCCACCTTGTGCGGATATGGATTTCCATAGATCGTCGTATTTGCCTCATCAAGTTTTTTCATAACCGCAAGCGCCATCTCACCGGTGCGCATCGTCATGCGGATCAGCTCCTCCACCGTCAGACTGTCATCTGTTGTCGCCTCAAGCCCCAAAAGATAAAAATCATCCACTTCGTCACTGTAATAACCAAGTTCTCTTGCCTGATGTCCGTACGCGCTGATGCCTTTTAATCCATAAATGATTGTCTGGCGCAGGGAACGGATATCCGGATCTAATGTATTGTCGTACATGATTCCCGCAAGCGGTGCATCGCGCAGCATATCGCTCTTGCTCTCCGGCAGATCGTAGGCAGCATGTGCCGTCGGATTGCTGCTCCTTCCCGCCATCTCCCTGACCTGCTCTTTGATCCGCTGTGATTCCCGTAGCAGTTCTAAATGTGCATCCACATCAAAATTCACGTTCGTTAATGTTGTAAACAGCACGTTTTCAATAAAACTGACCACTGTCTTATCCATATGTGCACCGTTTTCCATCAGCACTTTCCCGTAGCAGCTGATCCCCTTTACCTGAAAGATCAAAAGATCCTGCAGATTAGCGATCTCCGGCGTCTTTCCGCAGACACCGAGTTTGGTGCATCCCTTTCCGTTTGCCGTCTGCTCACACTGGTAGCAGAACATCTCATAGTTTAAATCCATGTTATTTCCCATCATAATCTCCAATTCTAAAAAAATTCCATATCCGCAATATCTTTTACGATCTGCGCCATCTGCTCCTTTGTCTGTGCACCTCTCGCCGCATCAATGACCTGCCTCTTTTCGTCTTCCGTCATCATGGAAAACTGTCCTAACGCTTTCTCATTCATCGCTAATCCAAACCCAAGTCCTACCGGTAATCCATCTTCTTTAATCATACAATCCTCCCTGTTTTCCGGAGGAAAATGCGAGCTCATTAGCGAGCAGAGGATTTTCCTCCCTGTTTTCCGGAGGAAAATGCGAACTCATTAGCGAGCAGAAGATTTCCCTCCCTGTTTTTCACCTTGTTTCCAACAATAGAATGCACGCTCCGCGAACATTCTATTGTCATAAATAAAAAAAGTAAATGCCCCATCACAGGAACATTTACTTTTCTCATTTGTATTTTTATTTAGTTTTCTCCGGTATTTCTGTTTTTATACGAGAATCTTACTTAAAACTTCATCTTCAAGTACCAGTTTTTTTGCCGCTTCACGGTAGTTTTCCTCATGCAGATAAGTGTGGCGGAACGGCTTGATGGATGGTGCCATATCGATTGCCTTGATAAAATCATCACGCTTCATCTTTAACGTCGCGGCATAATCAAAAAATCCTGTTTCCCGCAGAACCGTCTCCACACGCACATAACGGTGATCCTGCACTTTACTCATGATATAAGTTGCGATTCCGACCTGAATCCCATGTAACTGCGGAATTTCTAATATTTTATCCAATGCGTGTGAGATCAGATGCTCACTTCCGCTTGTCGGTGCACTGCTTCCTGCGATCTCATTGGCGATCCCGCTCATGGCAAGGGAATCCACCAGCTCCTTTAAAAAAAGTTCATCTTTGATGCTCTCATACGGTGTCCGCACAAAACTGTTGACCGCCTTTTTCGCGATCATGACAGCAAAGTCATTCACTTCACTATAACCACATTTTTCCTCATAGATCCAGTCATAAAGTGCTGTGATCTTTGAGATCATATCGCCGATCCCGGAATAGATAAACTTCTCCGGTGCAGTTCTTATGACCTGTGTGTCCACAATAATGCCGTAAGCAAGCCGTGCTGGAACCGAAGTGCGCTTTCCGTGGACAAGAAGGGATGCACTCGCACTGGAAAATCCATCACTCGAACTGGAAGTCGGCACACTGATAAATGGAAGATTGCGTAAAAATGCCGCATATTTTCCCGCATCAATGACCTTTCCACCACCGATGGAAATGACCGCCTGTGTCTTATTTGGCATTGCAAACGCCAGTGTAATGATTTCGTCGATATCCACGGTATCCAATTCACTGTATTCTAAGACTTTGATATCCTCCTGCTTTAATGAATTCATCACATCCGTTCCAAACATATCGATCAGACCATTTCCAAAAAAGATAACGGCCTGTTCGATTCCTTCATTCTTTAAATAACTGCCTATTTTAGTTAAAGCACCTTTTCCAACTTTTAAGATGGATGGTATTGAAATACCTTTTCCTGTCTGCATTCTGTTTCTCCTTTTCACTACCCTGTTTCTCTAAATTATTTTAACCAATACTCTGAAATATCAACCCAATATTGACGCAAGTGTCTCCTTTAACAGACTGACATTGACCGGAAGTGTTTTGCAGCCCTCCCTGTCAGGCTGTCTGATCATTCGCGTTACCTCCAGTCCATCCATTTCCTGCATCATAATATCCTGGCGGTGTAGTACGCACATCTTCCACTGCTTCTTTTCCATTATACACCTCCTTAACTTCAATGCCAAATGTATCTAAAAGCATACATGCAATTTCCATATTCAATGCATTATCCTCCACCACAAAGACTCTTTTTCCGGTAAAATCCATGGACAGATCCGGTGTCATCTCATGCAGCAGATCACTTTCCACCGGTTTTAACTGCAATGTAAAATAAAATCTGCTTCCCTTCCCAGTGTACCTTTTAACTGTATCTGGGAATCCATCTTGTGAACAAGACGGCTGCTGATTGATCTTATTTGTGATGATAGATCCTATCTCATCCAAATCTTTTCGATTTTCCTCGTTATCCAGCATTTTGGGCTAAAGATTACAAAACCGGTGAAAAAATAATTCACCTCAAAGTTCACTGGTGTTTCAGTCTCAGAAATATCACGTTTTAAGCAGCCATAGTTTATGCAGAAAAGAGACGCAGATTTTATATCCACGTCTCCTTATCGCTGCGTTATTACATGCTTATTTTTTTATTGTTACAGATTTAACACCGCTGTAGCTTCCATTACCTTGATATAGTATGTACCGGCAGTCAGATACACTTCATAGGATGCCACAACTCTTTTCGTATTTTCATTACAATCTTCCGTATGTGAATAAAGTTCTTCCTCATCCGTAGAATATACGGATACCTCACACTTCTCCATCTGTGCCGTCATCGCAATCGTTAGCTTTCCTGCTTCCGGCAGTGTAACATAGTACAGGTAATAATCCCCCTGATTTTCACACACACCTGAATATGTTCCGCCGATAACAGCATCGTATGTTCCTGCTAAGATCTGTGTCGTGCCAGACTCTTTTTCAGTTTCTGTTTCTTCCGATATTTCAGTTTCTGCTGTATCTGATATTTCCGTTGTTTCGTCTAGCTCTGTCGCATCTGTGCTTTCTGTACTTTCTGTTCTGTCTGCGGTTTCTTCTGTCACCGCTTGCTCTGTCACAGTGTCTTCACTCTGCGAGACTATTTCTGTGGTTTCACTGACTTCTAATATATCGAAAAGAAACCTTACTCTTTTAGTAAAGCATAGCAATCAGCTTATTGTCAACAAAATCCAAACATTTTTGCCGCCCAGTAGATCAGTCCCAATACCCAGCTCGAAAAAATACCATACAAAATGACCGGTCCCGCGATCGTAAATATTTTACAACCGATTCCAAAGACCTGTCCCTCTTTCTGAAACTCGATCGCCGGTGCCGCAACACCGTTGGCAAATCCGGTGATCGGCACGAGCGCACCGGCACCTCCCCAGTTTGCAAGTGACGGATACAGATTAAGCCCTGTTAAGATCACAGATAATAAGATCAACAGGATACTGCACCAGCTACCCGACATCTCTTTATCAAGTCCAAGGCTTTTACAGATATTTAAAATGAACTGCCCGATGCAGCAGATGCTCCCTCCCATCACAAATGCCTTTGCCATATTTGCTGCAAGGTTGTGTTTTGGTGTGATGGACTCCACATAGTCATTGTATGCCTTATCCCTTACTTTTTTGTCTGCGCCGGATGACACTTTGGATAAATTTTTCTGCTTTTGCACATCTGATGTTTTGTCTGAACTGCTTTGTTTGGTGGTTGGCTGCGCCATGGTTTTTCCCTCCCATATATTTTCCTCTTATTGGAATAGTATGTCAGATCTTTTCTATATTTATTCGCAGCTTTTCAAAAGAACTCTTAGAATGGGCAGATGCTCCCTATGACTCCAATCCAAATTACCCTGAACAGTTGATTCACAGAATCGTCACCGTCCACAGATACTGCTCGCCTTTTCCCCACAGGAGCAGCTCCTTCATCTGTTCATCATACTCATCGGTCGGCTTATAGTCCTTTAGCATCGAAAACAGGTACTTTTCCTGTTCATCCTTCGGCTCTGTCTTTTCGATTTCCTGATGTAAAAGTTTCCCCAGTTCGATCGGTTTGATGTCATCTGAAATCTCAACCCCGAATAATTTTGCAATAAGCCCTGCCGCATAATAAAATTCGTAGTTGCCGGTCAGGACTGATTTCTGCATGTTGCATTTTATGATAACACTCTGACGTGCGATGGATGTGACCATTTCTCATTCCCCCTGTTTGTATTCATTATGAAAAATCCGGAACAAAAAATTGTTCCAAACCTCTATCATTTTAATCTGAAATTTTTCACACGTCAAACCTCTCCTACGACAACCCTTCCCCGATTTTTTTCACAAAATAATAAAGCGCCCCGCACGTCTTGCCGACCGCCATCGTCCACATGACCCACTGGAGACCAACTTTCAGTTTTGCCCTGCGAAACAGGATTGGGAATGTGTTTAATATCTCTGCAAGAGCCACCGCGATGCAGCCGACAAACATTCCCGCCGAGAGCCCGTACAATCCGAGAAAGATATGTCCTGATACCTGTCCAAGCGGAATATGCATCTGCAAAAACACGGAGACGATATTTCCAAGTACCCCACCAAGGATGATCGCCTGCTCAAAGCAGAGTGTATTCGCCGCACGGTTGCATTTTCCGATCATACGGGGAACGACACCGATGACGATCACAAACGCGAACGTTCCCGCAGCGACCGCACCGCCAAACGCAATTCCTAAAAATCCGAGCAGAATATGATTAAGAAACATCTATGCTGTGACCTCCTCTGCCTGCATTTTCAATAAATGTGGTATCCACATCTTTTTCGTATTTCCGCATCTCGATCTGGATCGGCGTTGGATCGGGCGTGATCTTCTTTCTTCCGACATGATTGAAAAATAAAATGATGCCAAGTCCAAGTCCGATGCAGTAGCACACTTCAAGCTCATTCACACCGTCCGCCTTTGTCCCCATCACCTGTCCGTATAATTTGTCAAACACATCCGTCACGGAAATATCATTGTTAAATGCCATGATCGTAAATGCGGAGCCAAAAAAAATGATAATGCATAGCAGCACAGTTTTGATTGTATTCATTACCTTTGGCTTTTCCGGGTTCGGAATATATTCTATGATAAAATCACTCTCGCCCTCATTGGAGATCGTCAGCGACGGATAATCTTCATGAATCTGCTCAATGATCTTTAACACAGAAAAAACCTGCATCTGGTTTTTCTCTTTTTTCTCATCTTTCTGATTCGTAAAACTGTATATCTTTTTCTGTTTTAACTGACGCAGAACCGCTTCGTTCGTGCACTCCATCTTTGCAATATCGTTCAGCACGACATGCCGGTCATAAACGATCGTGTTCTGCTCGATTTTCAAATAAAGTGTTTCGTTATTTACGCCCATATCTTATCCACATCCTCATCCTCCGAATTGTCATATACCAACATTCCATCCGTCGGTATCTCATTTTCTTTCCGATATTTTGTGTAGAAACAAACCCCGACCACCAGTATCATAACTATCACTCCAAGTAAAACTGCTCTGTATTTTCTACAATTCATAGTAAACCTCATTTCTGAGCAACTTGTTGCGAAGAGGCAACGAGAATCTCAAATTCTCGTAGGCATGTTTTTTTATGCCTTGTCATAGAAGCTATTTGTTTTTGCTCAGAAACAAATAGCCGTGCGAAAAATAAGCTATCGAGCTTATTTTTCACACTAAGCCTCCATTGATTTCTGACTTTGCAAATTATTATCTCTTTTTTTGGGGATATTATGTATAAACAAAATAGAAGCATTAGAATATGTAAAATTACTTTTACAGGAAATTATTGCATATGGCATCTTACTTTTTATTGGAAAGTATATAATTTTTTACACATGACAGATTGCTTTTTATCCAAAAACATGTTATTTTTTCATGAGTGTTCATAATAAAAACTCCTGTCTGGCAGGAACGGGATTTTAACATAACAGTTGAACAACTATAATGATCAATTTCACTGATAGAAAGGAACTGCAACATGGCAGTCACAAAGGAAATTTTATCTTTAGCGGTGGAAACCGGTGATGCACTTCTTCGAAATGGCGCAGAAGTATACCGTGTAGAAGATACCGTAATGCATATCTTAGAGGCATATGAAATTGAAGAATATGACGTTTATGTGCTCTCAAATGGAATTTTTGCGAGTGCAAATGAAAATAAAGATGATGCGTGCAGCATGATCCGTCATATCCCGCTCGGTCAGACACATCTTGGGCGTATCGCAGCCTTAAACCAGCTTTCGAGGGAAATCTGTTTCCACGAATGTTCCCTAAAAGATGCGTGGACACGTTTAGATGAATGTAAAGCGATTCCCACCTGCAGTAAATGGACGGAAGTCTTTTTCTGCGGTCTTGGAAGCGGCAGTTTTTCATTTCTGTTTGGCGGAACTCCGTTAGACGGCGTGATAGCATTTATCGCCGGCGCAATTTTAAATATGGTGTTAAAAAAGTTTTCACAGCGGAAAACTTCAAAATTCATCACCAATATTTTCGGCAGCGCACTTGTGACACTCGTCAGTCTGATCACTTTTTCCATTGGACTGCCGGTTTTGTATGACAAGATCATCATCGGTGCGATCATGCCGTTAGTGCCGGGGATCGCATTAACGACTTCAATCCGCGATTTCTTTAACGGCGATTATCTCTCCGGCGCGATCCACATGATCGATGCGGTTCTCACCGCTTTTTGTATTGCGGCAGGTGTCGGAACCGTCATGACGATCTATAATCTTATAGTAGGAGGTATTTTGTAATACTATGTTTATCCAGTTTATTGTCAGTATGATCGCAACGCTTTCTTTTGCCGTGCTGTTTTGTGCACCAAAATCAGAACTTCTCTTCTGCGGACTTACCGGTGCGATCGGATGGATCGTCTATCTGATCTGCCTGCAGTTTGACACCGGAACCGTCATTGCAAACATGATCGCAACACTTGCCCTCACGGTCTTTTCAAGGGTGGTTGCCGCCCTGCGTAAAAATCCGGTGACCGTCTACCTGATCGCCGGTATTTTCCCACTGGTGCCGGGGGCTGGTATTTATTATACTTCCTATTATTTTATCATGAATAACATGAGTGAATTTTCACGTTACGGAATGGAAACAATCAAAGTTGCCGGAGCAATCGTACTCGGTATCATCTTCGGATTTTCCCTGCCGCAGGCATGGTTTAACGCACTGCAGCACCGGACAAAACGGCAAAGCAGCCATGCCTGATGCCAGCATCGCAAAAGAACTTACAGAAAAACAGAACGGATCCCCTTCTGCTCTAATTGATTCTCAAATACATCGCAGATAGACCGGTCAAACTCCCTGATATCCGTTACCGTTTCGTCCATGATATATTTTCCGCTTTCAATACGCGCCATTTCTAAAACATCATTGAGAAGGGATAGCAGATATTCACTGGAACTTTTGATCTTGCCAAGATAGTCCTCCCGTTTTTCCACGTCATCCCCATATATTTCTAAAAGATCAGTATAACCAATGATGGCGTTCATCGGCGTGCGGATGTCATGAGACATATTAAACCAAAAGGCTGATTTTGCATGGCTTGCTTCCTCGGCTCTCTTTAACGCCTGCTCTAATTTTTGACGGCTTTCCCTTTCCTCTTCGACAATGTCATCGATCGGACGGTAGCCAAGAATGATCTTGTAGCTGTCATCATCTGAATAAAGACGCACTGCCCGCGCTTCAAAGTATTCCATTCCTGCACGGTTCGGCAGTGTTCTGTGCCGGTATACAAAGCTCTCATGATCATCCAGATATGCCATCAGATTCCTGTTGTCAAACATTTCCATAAAGCCCGGGGCCGACTCTTTCACGACAAAAGTATTATAAGAATGCCGTATCCATTGAGAATAGCATTGTATGCTGCCAGACTGGAGTTCTTCGGCAGCACAGTGGGAGAATGATTTTTTCTTGATGACAGTCATGGTATCTGCCATCAGGTCGCATAAGTATGCCGCAGTGTAGTCAATGCACAGAGTGTCATAAAAATGTCTTTCCTGTTCAGATTTATCAAGTGCGTGCTGTAATTCGACAAGCGTTTCGCGTACATTGGCATCCTTGTCTTCAATGTGCCTGACCTTGTCAATGGTTATATTTAGCATTGCAGTTTTCTCCCCGAGTTTATACTATCTTAAGCTGTATTTTACCTTCCCCCGCAGGCAAAGTCAACCTGGTGTGCTGTCCGTTTTACGCTCTATATCCCTTTTCTTTTGAGCATACCGTAATGCATTGTATCTGGTGTGTAGTTTTGGATTTTTATCTTATTTGCAAGTCAAACAGTCAGGATTTTACCGTTAAACAAAATATGATATCTCATTGCCATATCCTGTACCCAGTTCACAAAAGGATCCCAGCCATCGTTTAACACCTCTGCGCGAAAAACAATCTTTTTCTTCTCAAGATTTATCACAATCCTCTGTTTCTTGTATTGATCCAGATAGAAAAATTCTATGCTTTTTATATCACTCCACGGTATGCTTTTTTTCCTCAAAAAATGGATTACCTCTAACAAATATCCTGTACAATACACTTTATAACAGCAGTAATGCGCCAGCACATAAACGCCATAGATGTTAAAAAATCCCATACAAAACAGTGGAAAAATTCCATCTCTGCCTTGAAAAAATTCTATCATCACCTGTGCATCTTTGTTTCTCTCATGCAAAAAAGATAATACAAACATCATATCCAGCGCAGTAACTGCAATCGGGAGCATGTAGTATCTGCTGCTACACCGCAATACCTGAAAATTACCTTCCCCGAAACATTCCTTTTGGTTTTTTCGCCGAAAAATATATTTTTCAATTCTTTCAAAACATTCAATCAGTATCAATCCGACTATGTTTATTCCGACCAGACTTCCCGTGCTGATCGCAAAATCTTTTATCAGCTTCAAATTCGACTCTGCGTCATCACTGAGCAGCATACAGGCAACAGCAAATAAAATATTTGAAATAATGAACAGAAGGAAAAAAAGTATAATCAAATCTGTTGTTGAAGTTTCGCTTTTGTCTTTCATTTGTGAGTGTCCTTCCTGCCTTTGCATACTAACTGTTTTCTTTCCAATTTCATTGTATTGATTATATGCAAAATCAATCATAAAAACAATCGTATTTTTTTACGATTGATTTTATGACCGTTTTCAATCATATCGAAATCTTATCCACGCGGGAAAAAAAATCCTTTCGATATTTTTCAGGGGTTGTGTACAACACTGGGGCAACAGTTGACGGAAACAGCAGTTTAGCTATAAAATAGATAACAGATGGAGGAAGCTGCGAGCATGAAATTAAAACATAGTATTTTAGGGTTACTTTTACTTTTTACCCTGGTACCGCTTGGTATCTTCGGAATATTTTCCATTTATGAGACGAACCGCAAGATTGATGAGCTGACGGAGCAGAATGTGCAGGCAATCAGCGAAAATCAGGTGATGAATATCAAAAACTTTACGCAGGACCGCAATAACGAGATGGACATGATCGCGAGTTATCAGCTGACGCAGAACGCGATCCTTTACAGTCTAAGGGAAAATGAAAGCCCTCTGGCACGAAACTATGTAGACAATCTGCTGAAGGAACGCAAAAAATACAGTATCTTTGTAGCGAGCATCTCTGTGGTAAACCGGAATTTTCATGTGGTCAGTTCAAGTGAAGAGTACGAACCGGGCACTGTCAGTGCAATGAAAGATGTCGATCCTAAATATCAGACCGGCGAATTTATTATCGGTGACGTGTATGAGCGTATAACAGATGACGGCAGGAAAAATGTCGTGCCCGCCTATACCGGCGTCTATTATAATAATGAACTGATCGGCTATGTGATGGAGGAGCTGGATACGGCATATTTTGACGACCTGCGGCTGAATATGGACACTCTTGCAGATGGAACTTTCTATCTTCTCGACGGCAATGGGGCGATCATCACGGCAGGTGACACAAAAAACAAGAGAAGCTTAAAGACATTTGTCTCTAAAAGTTCCGACCGCAATGATTTTCAGAAAAAATGGGATGCGATCGACCATGAGAAAAATCCGTCCGGTTATGTGCGCTACCGCTATCACAGACAGGATTATATTACATATTATTCCGACGTGGAAAATACCGGCTGGGGCATCCGTGTGACTGAAAATCTGAGTGCACAGAAGCAGACCGGCAGAACCTACGGTGTGCTGATCGCGCTCGGTCTTTCTGCACTCATTATCGGCGTATTCTGTACACAGTATTTCATGACAAAGAAAATTTTCGCACCGATTACCCATATTCTGCAGGTATTTGCGCAAATCAGGGAAAGTGAGGATTATTCCCTGCGCGTTCACATTCAGGAAAAACATGAGACAGGTGAACTGGCTGCGGGTATCAACGAGCTGTTAGACTATGTGGAACAGGCAGACCGGAAAGAAAAAGAGCGTCAGCAGAAACTTTTACAGATGGCAGAGAACGACCCTCTGACCGGTATCAAAAATAAAAAAGCGATTGAAAAAGAGATGCTTTCGATGGTGCAAAGGGCGGTTGAAAGCCATGAACAGATCACATTCGGCTTTGTCGATATCGATGATTTCAGGGATTATAATACCAATTACGGTCATCAGGAGGGCGATGCTGTCATCCAGTTCGTAGCGCAGACACTTAAAGAAAACATACACGGTGCAGTCGGCAGGATCGGAGGGGACGAGTTTGCATTTTGCTATGCCGGTGAGTTAGAACCGGAACGCATCCGGCATAATGCCGACAAAATTCTTGAGATTCTGCGCACGCAGCATGTAAACGAACAGACCGGCGAGGTGCTGCCGGTGCCGTGCAGTATCGGCATTGTCATGTCCCAGGGCGATACGCTTGACTATACACAGCTAATCCGCAAGGCAGATCTGGCAATGTATCAGGCAAAAGAGAACGGCAAGAATACATTTGTCCTGAACGTGGACTGACAGGCAGGCTTTCCAGTGTACTGTATCAATGATTCAGTACACTAGCTCTGCTGCCCTGCGATCTTTGCCGCCAGCTCTTCTAAATACTCCCACCTGTCCATCTTTTCTTCTAACATTTTCTCTGCGTTTTCTTTCTCCTCAACCAGCTCCCGCAGCTTTGCTGCATTGGTGGCATTCGCTGCCATCTCGTTATCTAAATCTTCTAACTTTAGTTCGAGTGCTGCAATATCATCCTCGATCGTCTCGTATTCTTTCTGCTCTTTATAGCTGAATTTCAGTTTCTTTTTTTGCTTCCAGGTTGCAGTCGAATCATTTTTTTCGATCACACTTTCTTCGGATTTCTGGTTTTGTGAATTACCCGATATATCGGCACCAGCAGACCGCGCCGCAATGTTTCCACCCGGTGTCCTGCCCTCTGCCGCAAGTCGGTTTACATAATCTGTATAGCCGCCTTCATATTGTTTCAGTTTTCCGTCTCCCTCAAAGGCAAAGATACGCTTCATTGTTCTATCAAGGAAATAGCGGTCATGCGATACCGTGACAACAATGCCATCGTAACGATCCAGATAGTCCTCTAAAATTGTCAGCGTAGCTATATCAAGATTGTTTGTAGGCTCATCCAGCAATATAAAGTTCGGGGATGTTGCCAATACCCGGAGCAGATTTAATCTTTTCTTTTCCCCGCCTGACAGTTTTCCAATCGGACTGTACTGTTTTTCCGGCGGAAATAAGAAACGCTCCAATAAAACAGATGCAGATATGACTCCGTCCACAGTCTGAATATATTCTGCTGTATCCTTTACATAATCAATCACTCTCTGATTTGGGTCCATATATGACAGATCAATTTCATTTTCATCCTCATTTTTTTCTGAGGCTATTTCCTGCGCATAATATCCCATTTTCACAGTCTGTCCGATAATGACCTGTCCGGAGTCCTGCGGAATAATACCTGCAATAATTTTCATCAGAGTAGACTTGCCACAACCGTTTGGTCCGATAAATCCAACTCTGTCTCCCTTCAAAAAGATATAAGAAAAATCATCGATCAGTTTTCTTTCTCCATAGGCCTTGCAGATGTTTTCTAACTCCACAGTCGTTTTTCCCATTCTTGTAGAAATAGAACTTAATTCCATCTGTGAATCCTGCGCCGGATTTTCACGATCTCTCAGCTCTTCATAACGCTGGATGCGTGCTTTCTGTTTTGTAGAACGTGCCCTTGCTCCCCTTTGTATCCATTCCAGTTCCACACGCAGGATCGACTGACGTTTTCGTTCACTGGCTGCTTCCATTTCCTGCCGCTGGGTTTTTAATTCCAGATACCCGGAATAATTCGTCTGATAACTATAAATTTTTCCTTTATCAATCTCCACGATCCGGTTACACACACTGTCTAAGAAATACCTGTCATGTGTTACCATGATAAGCGCACCTCTCCATTTTTTCAGATAATCCTCCAGCCAGTCTGCCATATCATTATCTAAATGGTTTGTAGGCTCATCCAGCAGCAGAATATCTGCCGGGGAAAGAAGTACGGATATCAGCGCAAGACGCTTTCTTTGTCCACCGGATAATTGTCCCGCAGGCTGCATGAAATCTTTAATTCCAAGCCGGGTCATCATTGCCTTGGCATCACTTTCAACAGACCAGCGGTTTTCATCCGTTACATTTCCTTCCAGCACACATTCCAGACTGCTTTTTTCCGGTTCGAATTCCGGATGCTGCGGCAGATAACGCATGACCACATGGTTAGCAGTCGTAACAGTTCCCTCATCCGTCTCCTCTTCCCCCATGATCATCCGCAGAAGCGTTGTCTTTCCGGTTCCATTGATGCCAATAACACCTATCTTCTCCCCATCCTGCAATGAAAATGATGCACCATCAAACAGCTTTCTTTCGGCATAGATCTTTGTCAGATCTTCTATATTAATCAGATTCATGTTATTTCCTCTTTTACTTTATTCTATGGCTCATGATACATCAAATAAATTTAGTACAGCTTCAATCCACTGCGTACAGGTTCACTTGTCAGATCCACACCCAGTTTTTTGAAGATCTTAATATCTACCTCGGAAAGCATGACCGACGTATGCACCTGACAGCCACGGAGTGCAGGGATCTGCTCAATGGCGCATTTCGCATTTTCATTGGAAACTGCTGCAAGAGATAACGCAATCAGAACCTCGTCCGTATGAAGTCTTGGATTCTTTCCTCCTAAGAAACGTACTTTCAGATCCTGAATCGGCTCAATTGCCTCCGGGCGGATCAGCTTTTCATCATGTGCAATTCCGGCTAAATATTTTAAAGCATTTAAAAGCAATGCTGCTGATGCTCCAAGGAAATCAGACGTTTTTGATGTAATGATCGTTCCATCCGAAAGTTCGATCGCTGCGGTCGGAACACCCAGTTCCTCCGCACGCTTCTTTGCGGCAACGGTAACTTTTCTGTCGTCTGTTGTAATCTTCGCCTGTTTCATTAGAAGCTCGATCTTGTAAACTTCATTTTCGGTCGCTTCTTCTCTTACCAGCTTATTCACTGCGGTGTAATAACGTCTGATAATTTCCATTTTAGATGCCACGCAGCAGGCTTCATCATCGATGATGCAGTTTCCTGCCATATTTACTCCCATATCAGTCGGCGATTTGTAATAGGTATTTTCACCGTATATTCCCTCAAAAATTGCATTTAAAACAGGAAATATTTCTATATCACGGTTGTAGTTTACCGTGGTCTTTCCATATGCTTCCAGATGGAACGGGTCAATCATATTCACATCATTTAAGTCTGCTGTTGCAGCCTCATATGCAAGGTTGACCGGGTGCTTCAACGGAAGATTCCAGATTGGGAATGTCTCGAACTTCGCATAGCCGGCTTTGGTTCCGCGAATGTTTTCATGATAAAGCTGTGAAAGACAGGTTGCCATTTTTCCGCTTCCAGGCCCCGGTGCAGTAATAACCACAAGCGGTCTTGTCGTCTCAATATAATCATTTTTTCCAAAACCATTCTCGCTGACGATCAGTGGAATATTCGACGGATACCCCTCAATCTTATAATGCTGATATACTTTGATTCCACGTTTTTCGAGCTTTTCCCGAAACTGCACTGCACCATTTTGTCCGGCAAACTGTGTGATGACCACACTTCCGACATAGAGTCCTTTTTTCTCAAACTCTCCGATCAGACGGACAACATCCACATCATAAGTAATGCCAAGGTCTCCACGCACCTTGTTTTTCTCAATATCCGCCGCACTGATCACAATTACGATTTCCGCAACATCCGAAAGCTGCATCAGCATCTGGAGCTTACTGTCCGGTGCAAATCCCGGCAATACTCTCGACGCATGGTAATCATCAAATAATTTTCCACCAAATTCCAGATACAGCTTATCACCGAACTGGCTGATGCGTTCTTTGATATGCTCCGACTGAATTTTTAAGTATTTTTCATTATCAAATCCTATTCTCATTTTAACTATCCTCTTATGGTTTATTTCTCTCTCAGACACGGAATATATTATACTATATAATCCAGTCAAAATACACGTTTTCTTTTTCCTTTGTTCATTATAAAAAGCTGCCTAATGATATTATCACTATCATTGGCAGCTTTTCTCCTACACATTCATTTTCACTTTATACCTGTCTCTCTTATTTGACCACAACTTTTATTTTTTGTGCACATCCGTTTGTTGCATATACATATATAGAACAGGATCCTTTTCCTTTCGCGGTGATCTTACCATTTTTAGATACCACTGCCACTTTACTGTCTGATGTAGCATATCGGAATTTCGATATATGATTAATGATCGGACGTTTCTTATCCTTCTTGACAATCGAAGCTTTTACGACAGCTTTTTTCCCTTTTGCCAATACATAAGAAGTCTTTTTCAGTTTAATGCTTTTTGCATCTGTTACTGATTTATTCTTCTTTCCTGCTGCATGTATCGTGATCGATTTCGCAACTGTTACTTTTTTGCCATCAACCATCTTATATGCAAGAACATGACATTTTATATTTTTTTTCTGATTGATTCCTTTCTTTTTCAATTTGCTGATCTCAACAGATAAACTATCCGCTGCCTTTACGGACTTTACAACCTTTTCCTTATCTTTTCCGCAGTATGCCATATAAACATCATAACCATCTGCATCTTTAACTTTTCCCCAAGTTACCTTGACCGTCTTTCCTGCTTTCACATTAAATTTCGAATTTAATGCTGCGTCTTTTGCCTCTGTCCTTTTTACTTTTACCGGTTTACTTTCCGTATTCTTTTTATCTGCTGCCTCAGCTTCTCTTTTTCTCGTTTCACTTACATATTTGCAGACACTACAGGTATATCTTTCCGCACCTGCTGTTCCATAAACATGAGCTGCTTCATCCTTTTTTTCTGTGGTGTGTTCACACGTGGCAGCATGCCAATGGGAAGTATCATTGCTGCTCCACTCATCCCTAAATGTGTGCCTGTGTTCTACCCATTTTGCATAAAGAGTCGTGTCGGCAGTAAGTGCCTGTCCCGGCCGCGCAATCGTCGTAAAATCTGCATCTGTATACCAGCCGGCAAAATCATATCCATCTTTCGTCGCAGCTGGCAGTGGATCCGGCAGGTTCGTCTGATTTCCCTCTGCTATCTGACTGCCACCGTTTGTATTGTAGATAATCTTATATTTAATGTTAGCATTTTCTACGATCGTATATGGCGTATTTTTTAACAATGGGCCGGAGCTGTCAAGATTAAAATACCAGTTAAACTCGCTATACCCCACCTTATCCGGATGATCCTTATGGGCTTCCGTAGCCACCACCTCAGAGCGTTTCATGTCTCCAGTACCGTAATCCGTGCCCGTCGTAATCCATATCATATTGCACTTTTTACAAACCACAATCTGTCTGTCTACCGTTAACTGAACCCCCCTGTAAACCACATCTCCAGCTTTCAATTCGGCAGGATCAATCGTTCCCGTTGTATATTGTGCTGCATGTACCTGTGTCGTTCCCATTGCAGCAAGCATCAAAAATGCCATCATCATTGATACAACTACATTTATGTACCTGCTTCTGTGTAACTTATTCATCCTTTGCATCTCCTTTTCTGCTAATTTTCTACCAGATAATCCCGTTTTTCAAATCCGAGCATATGTGCAAGTACACTGGTTGGGAAAATGTGAAGCTCTCTGTTTAATTTTGTCACCGAATCATTATAAATCAGCCGGCTGGTCTGCACCATTTTTTCATAACACTCTACCGCGTCCATACATTTGATGTATTCATTTTCATCAGTCGAACCCGGATATTCTTCTAAAACCGTCTGTGTCCGGAAAAGCACCTCGTTTATCACACCTTCCTGTCGCAAAACCTCCTCCGGTGTGGAAGTTTCCATAATGATACACCGTTTTTCATTTACTTCATCCGTAAGTGTCTGTGCCTCGTATCCTGCATATTTTTTTGTAAAATCAAGCAGGGAAAGTAACGCATCAAACCGTGACGAAAGCTGCACTCCGATCTGATTCATGGAATGATTGATATTTTCATCCATGATTGCTAATTTTTTCCGTACAGAAACAATCCATATGGCAAGTAAAATCACAAGCAAACAAACAATTACAGAGATTTCCATTCAAAAACTCCTTTACTGTACAAAATATACTGCATTGTATCCGGAAGTATCGGACAATGCTACCATTGTCAGTCCGTCAAAATCTGCAAACACGCAGGCGTATACCAGATCTGTGCCGTTATTGTCAAATGTTAAACGCACACCTTCATCCTCATAATGATATTCACAGACACCGTCTAACGTTCCACCTCCCTGTACCATCTGTACAGTGGAACCATCATCGCTAAACACGATCTCCAATTTTCCGCCATACTGCTCTAATGCAGCATCATAATCGTCCTGTGTCATTTGCACACCGCCAAGGTTACCCCCACAGAAACTCCAGGTTGTGCCTGCTAAGTCCGGCATCTCTAAAATCGGCACATCAAGCAGGCAGAATAAGTCTTCGGTAGAATCTGTTTCCACATCTTCGCTTTGTGCATCTGCTGCCTCTGTGTCCACAACAATATCTGCTGCATCGTTCTCTGCCGCATCGGTCTCCACATCAGTGCCAGTATCTGCCACATCTACATCTGCCTCTGCGTTTGTCACTGTGCCATCAGCAGTCTCCTCGGTATTCCCGCAGGCGGTAAAAGAGAATGCCAGCATTGAACTCAACATAATTGCTAAAATTTTTCTTTTCATAATCTTTCTCTCCTTTGTCATTTGTTTTTCATTTCTCTCTGTTGACATTAATGTACCGTATTTTGTGCTGCAGTGGATTAACTTGTTCTGAATCGACTATAATGTGCACTCAATCGACATTTTTTATTTTTCATATGTAGTTTTGTCGTCTCTTTTAAAGTGCAGCATAAAGCTGCACCTTATAAAGAAACGCGTAAAATAAATTTATTATCTTCTACCAGAAAGCTGTACATACCGCCATACCGGTCAACAATTGCACAAATACTGCGTACGCCGATTCCATGCCCCGGCCGGTTGGTAACCGGAACACCGTTTTCAAATGCTACTTCTTTTCTGCATGGATTCGTGACCTGAAAAAAGAACCTCCCGTTCTTCTCATACGCTAAAATATCTATCGTTCCCTTCTGCTCCTGTGCTGTACACGCATGGAGTGCATTTTCTAACGCATTTGATAAAAGCACACACAAATCTGTCTCCGAAACCGGAAGAATATATGGTACCACCGCTTTTATGTTCATTGTGGCACCAGCACTTTCCGCCCTTCCTGCAAAAGAGGAAAAAATAAGATTGACCGTCTCATTCTCACAGTAATTTTTTACCCTGCCTGCCTCAATCTGCGCACATACTTCATGAATGTAGCCTTCTGCCTGTTCAATTTTTCCATTCTCGATACATGATAACAGATGCTGCATATGATGTCTTAAATCATGCCGGTAGGTACTGGCATCTTTCTGCGACTCCCTCAAAGCCTCAATCTCGTGGACCGCCTGGGAAATCTGGAGATTCAGACAGCTCTGCATCTGCTCAAGTTCATTTTTCTTCCGCTCCTCCTCCGAAGTACGAAGCACAAACACCAGATAAGCAATACAGCAGACGAACGGCATAAATTCCACTGCCGCCGGTATGCCTTCTGAAAGTAAATCCGTATAAACTCTCGTCAGGTAATCAAAGCCGTAGCCCAATGCCGGAATCAACCCGAACTGAAGCTGTATTGACACGGGATAATTTGATATTGCCCGCACCGAGGGTGCCACAAAGCGCAGTAAAAGAAATAATAACGGCAGTGTAACAATCAGTTCCGTCACATTTTGCACCGTTTCACTGTTCACAAACACAGCCATTATAAAAAGTGCCACCCACCTGCGAAGCTGACAGCAGAGATAAGCAGTCAGCACGGAAATCACTGTCCACAGACGTTTTTTCGTTAAAATGTAAAGGGCAATACACATCGGAACATGTGTGATCACAGGATAAAGATAACGGATCGTCGCTGCCCCGGCCAACAGATACATCACGCCCTGTATGGCAAGCAGCACAAAAATACTTCCAACAAGAAATTCCCGTTTTTCTTTCGTCCAGTGAATATCACAAAAAGCCCCGGACAAAACCATGCCGAATATCCCGACTGCTGCACCATTTGTTACATAAAGAAGATTCATGATAAAAATACCTGCTTTCTGTTAAACGCATACTCGAGATATTTATTCTTTATCTCCGAGCATTTCCCATGCGGGATTGGTATTTCTGCAAGACTTATCAGTTTAATTGCACGGTAAGAAATATTCTGTATATAATCCATATTTACCAGAAATGACCGATGTGGCCGTAAAAAATTGCCATAAGGCTTTAACTGCAAAAATAAATCGTCTAAACTGCCAACACTCTCAAATACTTTCCCATTTCCGAGATGAAAAAAGAGCGTCCGTCCTATCACTTCACAATATTCTAACTTTTCAAGGTCAATTCTTGTAATTCCTTCTTTGCTCCGCAGAATCAGACTGTTTTCCTGTGTCTTTGTGCACTCTGCAAGCACGGAATCCATCAGGCGGAAAAAACTTTCCTCCCAGACTGGCTTTAACTGATAAAAATATGCCCCGACCGTGTAAGACTGTACTGCAAACTCCGGAGATGAGGTAAGAAAAATAATTTTCATATTATTATCATACTGTCTGATTTCTTTTGCAGTCTCAATTCCGTTTTCCCCCGGCATTAAAATGTCCAAAAATAAAATATCGAAAGAAAACCCTTTCTCAATCGCGGCCAGTAACTCTAAGGGACTCTGAAATACCGTATAGGTAAGGTCTTCGTCTCTTTCTTTTTTATATTTGTCCAATAAGATACCAAGTTCTTTTAATATCTCTAAATCATCATCACAAAATGCTATTTTTAGCATAAACTTTCCATCAACTCTTTCCATATTCCTCTTTGGCAAAATGCATTCTTCTGATATAGCGCAGACACTCCGTCTCCGGCATCGGTTTCCCGTAATAATATCCCTGGATCATATCCACACCAAGCGCCTCTAAGGCATCACTCTGTTCTTTCTTTTCCACGCCCTCCATGATCAGTGGGAGACCGAGTTTTTGTATCGTCTTTATTTCATTTTCAATCACGATTTTTGCAGTTGGATTTTCAAAATAGGACCAGGTCATGTTTTTATCAATCTTAATTTCCCGAAATGGAAAACGGATCAGATAAGAACAGTTCGAATTGCCGCTTCCATAGTCATCCATCGCAAACCCCATGCCAATTTTGCCAAACTCCTGCATGTGCCATAACATCAGCTTTGGTGCCTCAACTGCTGTCCGCTCCGTCAGTTCCAGCGTGATCATATGTGCCGGCACATAATAACGCTCTAACACTGGCAGTATGCTTTCTTTCAGATTCCGGTTCAGACACTGCGCTGCAGCAATGTTCACATGGATCGTCCGTATTCCAAGTGATGGGTTCGGAAGCACATGTTTTGCCAGAAAACGACAGCACTCTTCAAGTACGATCTCACTGATCTGTGTGATCGTTCCGTTTTGCTCCGCCAACGGAATAAACTCATCCGGTGGAATGGCTCCAAGTTTTTCATCCTTCAGACGCACCAGCGCCTCTAATGATACAACACATTTTTCTTTCAGGGAATAGATCGGCTGATAATATACTTCAAATCTGTTTTCCGTAATTGCACGATCCACCGCCTGCTCTACCTTATTTCTGCGGTAATAGTCTTTTTTTACGGCTTCATCCACCTCAAAAAAGACCTGTTTCCCTGAATTTTGTGCCGCTTCCAGCAAATATCCATACAGTGCCCTGTACTCTGCCAGAGAACAAAAATCTCTCGGATAATGCAGGGTGATCATGACCTCGTTTAAAGAAATCGAATTGCCAGACACATGAAAATCCTGTTCAAATCTTTTTTTGATCTGCCCCTTTATGTGTTCTTCTTTTCCCTCATCCAGCAGGATGGTAAATGTATCCTCCGCATTGCGAAACACACAGAACTTTCCACACAGTGCGGTAAGATAATGTCCCACTTCGGCAAGCAGCCGCCTGCTGTTTTCATATCCTAAAAGCATTTCGATATGATGCATCTGTCTGATATGTACCACAAGAAATACTTTTTTCCCGGATTGCTCCGTTACATTTTTCATCTGGATCAGAAATGCCTGCTCATCACTGGTTCCGGTTTCACTGTCAATATAAGCAGACGGATTCTGCATTGCCATATAGATCATCAGAATAAACAGCATATTTGCCGCACTGGTAAGCAGCATTTCTTTTCTCTCATACTGAAGCACCACCATAAGAACTGCCACAATACTGTATAAGATAACGATTACCTTGATCCGCGTCTCAATACGCGCTCTCCCCAAAAATATAAGAAGCAGGTTCATAAAAAAATAGTATCCAATATACACATAGCCAAACCATGCAAAATTTCCCTGATAATAGCTGCCATCTTTAAAATAAAAGAAAAAGCCCATCCACGGCGTCGCTAAAAGCATGATCTCGAAAAAGAAAAACGGGACCTTTCCCATGTATTTTATCATTCGACCTGCTACTCCGGAAAAGCTGCATACCTCTTCCATATAGCGGAACATCAGATAAGAAGCCGCTCCCTCTAACGCAAAAAAAGCAAACGTAAACAATTCGTTCCAGATTAATGGAACGATTGCTGCATTTGCCAGTCCAATACATGATAAAATATTTGCGATACACTCGCCAAGACACACCCCAAGCAGTCTGCCAAATACTTTTGACTTAACCGTTGGAAACTGTCTGATCAACAGGAAATGACCGCTGATAACCGCAAAAATGACGAGCGACATAATCTCGAAGTCATAATTATACTGCACCCGTCTGCTCCTCCTGTGCTTCTTTCGCCTGTATAATTGCTTCATTTAGCTGGAGCATCTTTGCATCCAGCATAGAAACAATATCGGAACATTCTCTTAGATCCCTGCTGATATAGCCGGGCGCATTTCCCTCAAATTTGTAATAGATCTTATGCTCTAAGCTTGCCCAGAAATCCATCGCCATCGTCCGGATCTGTATCTCCACCTTGGTATCGATCACGCGGTCCGATAAAAATATCGGAACAGTCACAAGCATATGATAACTTTTATAACCGCTCTCCTTTGGATTTTTAATATAATCCTTGATGGAAATAACGGTCAGATCATTCTGTTTTCCAATCATCTCTGCAAGCTTATAAATATCAGAAGTAAAAGAGCAGACAATACGGATACCTGCAATGTCATTGACATAATTGACCATGTTATCGATCGATGACTCATATCCGTAACGCTTTAACTTTTTCACAATGCTCTCAGGCGTCTTGATCCTTGACTTGATATATTCTATTGGGTTGTACTGATGTACCTGCTGAAACTCATCGTTTAAGATTTCAACTTTTGTGCGTACTTCCTTCAATGCGGAATTATATAAAAAAATAATCGTATTCCAACTGTCAACGCCCTCACTTAAGGTGAATGGCTTTTCCATAAAAATCCTCCTTGTTTTGCGGAGTAAAATGCAATTTCATGCATATTATTCCTGTAATGACTACTGTTTACAGTATACCATACTTTCCTCATTATGGTGGATTTATTTCTAAACTTTTATGGATTTATAAGTCCAGCCTCATATCGCCTTCTTTGATCCAGCCGATCTTACGGAATAACACACTAAAAAGCCATGATAAAACGCCCGGCAGAAGAAAGCTTACGAAAATCAGTCCGATCCAGTCCATCGGTGTAATGGCAGCTTTGCTTCCCGCTTCAATATCTGCGATCCATCCGGTATAGACACCAATCTGTCCGACCAGTCCACAGGTTCCCATACCGGAGGAAACTGCTGCACCATTCATCTGTAAATGGAACAGACACGTTGCGATCGGTCCGGTGATTGCAGACGCCAATGTCGCCGGCAGCCAGATACGTGGATTTTTTACGATATTTCCCATCTGAAGCATCGATGTACCGATTCCCTGCGCAAACAGTCCGCCCCATTTATTTTCACGGAAACTTGCCACTGCAAATCCGACCATCTGCGCACAGCATCCGGCAAGTGCTGCACCACCGGCTAATCCGGTCAGTCCAAGTGCTGCACAGATTGCTGCGCTGCTGATCGGCAGTGTCAGTGCAATCCCGACGATCACAGATACAATGATTCCCATGAAAAACGGCTGCAGCTCGGTTGCCCACATGATCGCATTACCGACTGCACTCGCTGCCGCACCGATCGCCGGAGCCCACCAGATAGAAAGCGCGACCCCGACAAAAATGGTCACAAACGGAGTGACAATAATATCGATTTTTGTCTCTTTGGAAACTGCTTTTCCAAATTCTGCTGCAAAAATTGCAACCACAAGTACCGCAAGCGGCCCGCCTGCCCCGCCAAGTTCATTTGCCGCCGCACCGACTGCCGCAAGTGAAAACAGTACTAAAGGCGCTGCCTGCAGTGCATATCCGATTGCGATCGCCATTGCCGGTCCGACTGCCGCTTTCGCGTAAGTTCCGACTGTCACAAGAATCGGAATATTAAGCTGCGTTCCAAGTGTACTGATGATCGTTCCGATCAAAAGCGATGCAAATAATCCCTGTGCCATCGCACCAAGTGCATCAATCAGATAACGTTTGACGGATATCTCAATATTTTTCCTTTTACAAAATGCCTTTACTTTTTCCATAATTTCTCCAATCCGGAGTTTCTTACTCCTCTTTGCTGTTTTTCATGTGGTTAACATGTGTCTTGTCAGCTTGTGACAGTGTAGCACAGAGGGGAGAAAAAAGCAAGGGATGTTGTCCCTACAACTCTTCCGTCTTATACGTGACATATCCCTCATAATAATAACTATGGT
>ERZ772991.239-NODE-239-length-77034-cov-3.782889_pt1 | contig 77034 bp, 63 predicted proteins | sample MGYA00511128_ERZ772991 | MGnify/ENA primary metagenome ERZ772991 (study PRJEB29015, sample SAMEA2737655) | human gut metagenome | biome: human gut; feature: human-associated habitat; material: faeces | place: China | collected 2012 ... | reverse complement strand
TTTCAACTCACCCGCCGCTGCTATATAAGGCACATAGGTCAGATGAACGCAAACGGCATCGCGTCCAAGTTCCCATTTAAGCTGTCGTATAGCCTCCAAAAACGGAAGCCCCTCAATATCTCCAACCGTACCTCCGATTTCGGTGATTATAAAGTCATAATCCCCCGTTGCCCCAAGTTGAAGCATCCTTCTTTTTATCTCGTCCGTAATGTGAGGAACCACTTGTACGGTTCGACCCAGATATTCACCTTTGCGTTCACGTTCGATGACGGTTTGATAAATCTTACCTGTTGTGACATTATTTGCTGACGTTGTTCGAATATCTGTAAATCGCTCATAATGGCCTAAATCCAAGTCCGTTTCACATCCGTCGGTTGTAACGTAACACTCTCCGTGTTCGTATGGGTTGAGCGTACCCGGATCGATATTGATGTACGGGTCGAACTTTTGAATCGTGATTTTATAACCACGTGCCAGCAGCAATCTGCCGATTGAGGCTGCAATTATACCTTTGCCGAGGGAGCTTACCACGCCGCCTGTTACGAATATATATTTTGGTTGATTCATATCCTTATTTTTATGTGTTACTTGATTTTGTTATGCTATCTTCTACTCCCATTCGATTGTTGCTGGTGGTTTTGACGAGATATCGTAACATACTCGATTTATCCCCTTTACATTATTTATTATTTCGTTGCTTACCTGAGCAAGAAACTCATAAGGTAGCTGTGCCCAGTCGGCCGACATAGCATCAGTACTTGTTACGGCACGCAATGCCACAGCCTGTTCGTATGTGCGCTCATCTCCCATAACGCCAACGCTTTGCACGGGCAGGAGTATGACACCGGCCTGCCATACTTCGTCATAAAGAGAATGACCGTCAGAACAATGCCATCGACGTAATGCATTGATAAAGATTTCATCAGCATCTTGCAGAATATGGATTTTTTCGCGAGTAACATCCCCTAACACTCGCACAGCCAGACCTGGTCCTGGGAAGGGATGGCGGGCTATCAGATGTTTGGGCATCCCAAGCTGGCGACCTACGCGTCGCACTTCATCCTTGAAGAGCCAACGCAACGGCTCACAAAGTTTCAACTGCATCTTCTCGGGCAGTCCTCCCACATTGTGATGGCTTTTAATTACCTTCCCCGTAATGTTCAGACTTTCTATGCAATCGGGATAAATAGTACCTTGTGCCAACCAACGCACTCCATCTATCTTGCGAGCCTCGTCTTCAAACACCTCAATGAATTTCGCCCCTATGATTTTTCGTTTCTCCTCGGGGGAGGTGATTCCCTCCAATGCCGAAAAGAATCTCTTGCTGGCATCAACTCCAACCACATTAAGCCCCAAACACTCATAATCACGCATAACGCACTCGTATTCACCCTTGCGCAGCAAACCGTGATTTACGAATATACAGATCAGATTATTGCCGATGGCCTTATTTAACAGAACGGCAGCGACGGAGGAATCCACACCTCCCGACAGACCGAGTATTACACGGTCATTGCCGAGTTGCGACTTCAATGCCTCTACGGATGATTCGACAAAAGAGGCTGCACTCCAATCTTGACGGCTACCACATATATCTACTGCAAAATTCTTTAGCAACAACCGTCCTTGTTCCGAATGAAAGACCTCGGGATGAAACTGCACACCCCACAATGTTCCATCTACAGCCTGATAAGCGGCATACCTTACATTTTCCGTCGAGGCAATGGCGCGAAATCCGTTGGGTAACGCCGTAATGGAATCTCCGTGACTCATCCAGACTTGGGAGCCTTCCTGAAAACCTTTGAAAAGCGGGTTCTCCCGTTCAAAATCCTGTAGTCTGGCCCTGCCATATTCACGCGAATCGGCAGCCTCCACATTTCCCCCATAAAGTTGTGCCATAAGTTGCGCTCCATAGCAGATTCCCAATATAGGATAACGGCCGCGGATATTGGATAAATCCACTTTGAATGCGCTGGGATTATATACGCTGTAGGGAGAGCCCGACAGAATAACGCCAATTATGCCCTCATCCTCATACGGAAATTTGTTATAGGGAACAATCTCGCAGAATGTATCGAGTTCACGCAGACGACGACCTATAAGTTGCGTAGTCTGAGATCCAAAATCAAGAATAATAATTTTTTGTTGCACCATATCTAACATCTATTTTCGTTTTCATATTCAGCCCAACTTTTGATGATAAGATCATCTACCGACAATGAACAAAATGCACTGATAAAAGCACTTGCAAGGCGGGCATTGGTAAGAAGCGGAATGTTCAAGTCCACTGCCGCACGTCGTATCTGATAACCATTATCCAGCTCGCCAACAGTCAAATCCTTAGGTATATTCACCACCATATCAATCTCTTTGCGATGAAGCAAATCCAAGGCTTGTGGCTCATTTTTCTCGTCAGGCCAATAGACCAACGTGTTGTCGATACCGTTTTCCGACAAATAACGTGATGTTCCTCCTGTTGCATAAAGCGAGTATCCCTTTTGTTGGAGTAGGCGTGCGGCAGAGAGCATATCTGCTTTTTGCTTGGCATCGCCTGTCGATAGGAGAATGCTCCTTCTGGGGATGCGATAACCGACCGACAACATCGCCTTCAGGATGGCACACTGCGTATCCTCGCCCAGACAACCGACTTCACCCGTCGAGGCCATATCAACGCCCAATACGGGGTCGGCATTTTGCAGACGGTTGAACGAGAATTGGCTGGCCTTGATACCTACATAATCCAAATCGAAGAGACTCTTTGCCGGCTTCTCGACTCTTTTCCCAAGCATAATACGGGTTGCCATATCAATGAAATTCAGCTTGAGCACCTTACTGACAAAGGGAAAAGAACGCGAAGCTCGCAGATTACACTCTATAACCTTAATGTCGTTATCTCGTGCAAGATATTGGATATTAAAAGGGCCTGATATATTCAACTCCTTTGCAATCTTGCGAGATATACGCTTGATGCGCCTTACTGTCTCGATATAAAGTTTTTGCGGCGGGAATTGTATCGTTGCGTCACCAGAGTGCACACCCGCAAACTCAATATGCTCGCTGATTGCATAGGCAACAATCTCTCCGTTCTGCGCTACAGCATCCATCTCAATCTCTTTGGCGTGTTCGATGAAACGACTCACCACAACGGGATGTTTCTGCGAAACGTTGGCGGCCAATTTCAGAAAGCGATTCAGCTCGTCATTATTTGAACAGACATTCATCGCCGCACCCGAAAGCACATACGAAGGACGCACCAAAACAGGGAAACCCACTTTGTCTATAAATGCAGCAATATCCTTCATTGAAGTCAAAGCTCTCCACTCCGGCTGGTCCACCCCGATTCTGTCGAGCATTGCCGAAAATTTATCCCTATCTTCTGCATTATCGATTGATGCCGCACTTGTTCCAAGAATATGTACCCCTTGACTATCCAATCGCAATGCGAGATTGTTGGGGATTTGTCCTCCCGTAGAGACAATCACTCCGTGCGGATTCTCCTTTTCAATAATATCCAATACTCGCTCAAAAGTAAGCTCATCAAAATAGAGTCGGTCGCAGATGTCATAATCGGTTGATACCGTCTCGGGATTATAGTTAATCATCACACTGCGATACCCCTCTCGGCGGATGGTGTTAAGAGCCTGAACGCCGCACCAATCAAATTCGACAGACGACCCTATGCGATAAGCGCCCGAACCGAGAACAACAACCGAACGCTTGTCGCCTGCATAGGCCACATCATCTTCCTCGCCTGAATAAGTGAGGTATAGATAGTTCGTTTGTGCAGGATACTCTGCGGCAAGAGTATCAATTTGTTTCACTACGGGAAGAATACCCAACGCCTTTCTGTGTGCACGAACTTTCAATGCGCCTTGCTCCACATCATCTTCCCCGATGGCACGCGCTATCTGAAAATCGGAAAACCCTTGTCGTTTAGCCTTGTGTAGCAGAGCGGAGGGTACGGATTGCAGAGCGTTATAGGTGTGAAGCTCTTTTGAGGTCTCCATAATGTACTGCAATTTATACAAGAACCATTTGTCTATTTTGGTCAATGAATGAATCAATTCGGCGGTATAACCTGCACGCATAGCCTTACTGATAACGAATATACGTTTGTCGGTAGGCTCACGAAGTGCTTTGTCAATATCCGCAATCTTCAGCTCCTTATTCTCTACGAAGCCATGCATTCCTTGCCCAATCATACGCAATCCTTTTTGGATTGCCTCCTCAAATGTTCGCCCTATGGACATTACCTCACCTACGGATTTCATAGAAGAGCCTAATTCACGTTCCACACCGTGGAATTTACTCAAATCCCATCGAGGAATCTTGCATACGACATAATCCAGTGCTGGCTCAAAGAATGCAGAAGTAGATTTTGTCACTGAATTCTTTAAGTCAAACAACCCATATCCCAAGCCCAGCTTTGCCGCTACAAAAGCCAACGGATAACCGGTAGCTTTTGATGCCAAGGCTGATGAACGGCTCAAACGGGCATTCACTTCGATAACCCGATAATCTTCCGATTCAGGGTCAAGGGCATATTGTACGTTGCACTCGCCAACGATGCCTATATGACGTATGATGCGGATGGCCAGCTCGCGTAACTTATGATATTCGCTATTGGATAACGTCTGCGATGGAGCTATGACGATTGACTCACCCGTATGAATTCCTAACGGGTCAAAATTCTCCATATTGCATACCGTTATGCAGTTGTCATAGCGGTCACGGACAACTTCATACTCAATCTCTTTCCAGCCCTTCAGACTCTTCTCCACCAAAACCTGTGATGAATATGAGAACGCTTTTTCGCAGAGTTCGTCCAGTTCCTGCTCATTATTGCAGAAACCTGAACCGAGGCCTCCCAATGCGTATGCCGCGCGAATGATTACGGGATAACCCAGCTGCGTTGCGGCACGGCGTGCCTGCTCGATGTTGCTGACCGCTTCGCTGCTGATTGTCTTGACTCCAATTTCATCGAGTCGTTGAACAAATTTTTCTCTATCCTCCGTGTCGATGATAGCCTGCACGGGTGTACCCAATACTTTTATGCCATAGCGCTCAAGAACACCGCTTTTGTATAATTCAACACCACAATTAAGCGCCGTCTGTCCTCCAAACGAGAGAAGGATGCCGTCAGGTCGCTCCTTTGTGATGACCCGCTCAACAAAATAGGGGGTTACGGGCAAAAAATAGACATTGTCCGCGATACCTTCTGAGGTTTGTACGGTAGCGATATTGGGGTTGATAAGTACCGTTTCAATGCCCTCTTCCTTCAATGCCTTCAGGGCTTGTGAACCCGAATAATCAAATTCGCCGGCCTCACCGATTTTTAGAGCGCCAGAGCCTAAAAGCAGGACCTTCTTTACATTGTATCGTGCCATCGTTATAACAATTTTATAAATTCATCAAAAAGGAATTCCGTGTCGGTCGGTCCCGCTGCAGCTTCAGGATGGAATTGTACCGAGAACCAAGGTTTGCTGCGGTGGCGTATTCCTTCATTGGAGCCATCGTTCATATTCTCAAACAGTGGCAGCCACTCTTCGCTAAGTGTTGAACTATCAACCGCATAACCGTGATTCTGACTAGTGATAAAACATCGCTCGCTGCCGACCAATCTTACGGGTTGATTATGGCTTCGATGTCCATATTTCAGTTTATAAATGGCGGCTCCGCTCGCCTTGGCAAGGAGTTGATTTCCCATACAAATTCCAAAAATCGGCTTGTCATTCAGCATCGCACGTCTAATATTATCTACCGTCATCCGGCAATTTTCAGGATTACCCGGGCCATTGGAAATAAACAAGCCATCATATTCCAATTCATTGAAATCATAATTCCACGGCACTCTGATAATTTCAACACCACGCCTTATCAGACAACGGATAATATTGGTCTTGACACCGCAATCAATCAAAACCACACGTTTTCCTGCACCTTCATTATAGCGGATAATATCCCGACAACTGACGGTTTCTACATAGTTTATATCGCCATAATCCAAATCCTGTGGTATATCCTCAATCCCTTCAATTTCAATTCGTCCCATCATCACACCTCGTTCGCGCAGTAATTTTGTAAGTGCGCGAGTGTCTATGCCGGTTATGGCAGGTCGTTGTTCCCGCTTCAACCAATCACCAAGACTATCTTTTGCATTCCAATGGCTGAACTCCTCGCTGTAGTCGCTGACAATAAGGGCCTCGGCGTGGATTTGCTCACTCTCCCACGAATCGCTCGCCGGAACACCGTAGTTGCCAATCAGCGGATAGGTCAATACCATTATCTGACCGGCATACGATGGATCGGTCAGGCTTTCGGTGTAGCCTGTCATTGCCGTATTAAAGACCACTTCACCACCGATGCATTTATGGGCTCCGAAAGAGTAGCCGCTGAATCGGGTGTCATCATCAAGAATCAATGTCGCTTTTCTCATTTTCTATATAATCTATAAATGCTCTATTCAGAAGTTTCAATCCGCCGAAAGTGGGGTAATTGCCGCTAAAATACCAATCTCCCGTATGCTCAGGGCAAGCCTCGTGCAATCCCGCCAAAGTCTGATATATAATCTTAACATCAGCCTGCGTTGATTCGGGAGTCAGCAACTGGGCCGTCTTTAACGAAATCTGCTCATCTGTGAACGGCTCATAAATCGTTTTGACATAATTCCGCATTTGTTTTTTGGGCAAATGTTCTTGCGCCTTACAACATTGATAGGCTTTCGTTATTATATCCTCACGGCCTTGATCTTTGAGCAACTCTATTGCTGCACGAAAGGCTATGAATTGTTCCATACTCGACATATCTATGCCGTAATAGTCGGGATAACGCACCTGCGGCGATGAAGATACAATGACTATTTTACGGGGATGCAGACGGTCAAGTATTCCTATAATGCTCTGTTTTAATGTTGTGCCTCGGACAATGCTGTCATCAATAATGACCAGATTGTCGATATAAGGCCTCAGACTTCCGTGTGTTATATCATAGACATGGGCAGCAAGGTCATTGCGAGTGTTGCCTTCAGCAATGAAGGTCCTCAATTTTATATCCTTGATGGCTACCTTCTCACAGCGTATCCTCATCGACAGGATTCTCTCCAATTCATTATGGTCAGGATTATGCCCAAGTTCCTCTATCTTCTGTATCTTTAACTGATTTAGGTAATTATCCAGTCCCTCTAACATCCCATAAAATGCTACTTCGGCAGTATTGGGTATAAAGGAAAAGACGGTATGCTCTATGTCATAGTCAATGGCTTGCAAAATGGAAGGGATCAGATTTTGACCCAAACGCTTGCGCTCATTGTAAATATCCCTGTCACTACCGCGCGAGAAGTATATACGTTCAAAGGAACAAGGTCGTACATCCTGCCGAGGATTAATCTGCGATAGATGCATTTTTCCTGACCTATTAAGTATTATGGCCTCGCCTGGCTGCAATTCGTGTATGGTTTCAATTGGAACATTCAGTGCAGTCTGGATTACAGGGCGTTCTGAAGCTAGAACCATTACCTCATCATCCATGTAATAAAAAGCCGTACGTATGCCCCAAGGATCACGCACGGCAAAAGAGTCTCCACTACCGGTTATACCACAAATAACGTAACCTCCATCCCATTGAGGACTTGATGTTTGCAGCACATTCCGGATGTTGATTCTCTCTTCTATCTGTGAGGTGAGTTCCACTCCTTGACACCCTTCGTTACGGCACTCATTGTAAAGCCTTTCAACCTCTCTGTCAAGCCTATGGCCTATCTGTTCCAAGATGATATATGTATCGGCATATTTGCGTGGGTGCTGCCCCTCTGAGGTTATTTGGGCAAAGACTTCATCGACATTGGTCAGATTGAAATTTCCACAAACAGCGAGATTCTTTGCCCTATAATTGTTTCGACGCAAAAAAGGATGGATATAATCCAGACCGCTTCGTCCTGTGGTGGAATATCGCAAATGTCCCATATATAACTCCCCGGCAAATGGGAGAGTTTGTTCTGCCAAGAGGGCATCTTGCAGTTGCTCCTGCTTGAGGGAACGATAATTATCGTGTATCGTGTTGAATATCTCCGATATGGCATTTGTCCCGATGGCTCGCTCGCGGAACATAAACTCCTCCCCCGATGAGGCATTGAGCTTTACGCAAGCTATTCCAGCTCCTTCCTGACCACGATTATGTTGCTTCTCCATTAACAGGTAGAGCTTATTGAGTCCCCACATCCAAGTTCCATACTTGTGTTGGTAGTGCGAAAGTGGCTTAAGTAAACGCACCATAGCCACGCCACATTCATGTTTTAATTGTTCCATATATATTAAATTATGATGCAAAATTACTTTATATGACATAATCATATTCTCCAAAAGGAATGTTTTGGAAAAGCAAAATTGCTCAACTTTAACAATTCAAGTTTTTTTCTACATTTTGTTGAATAATAAAAGAAAACTGGTATTATTTTGTTGGATATTTAAAAATATTTAATTTTATTCCTGAAATATCACGGTGCAGATATTACAACTTTTAATCTATCTCACTAATTTTGCAGCGTATTAATGATAATTCAGGTAGAAATGAAACAAAAAATAAACATATCATCAAAAAGATACTTAATCAAAGAGATTGGGTATGGATATGGATATGATGATGTTACTCCCTGTTTCTTTAAGGTGATTCTGCCTGATAGAATATTATAACACCCTAATACACCTGCGTATGGCACTTTTGAATGAATACTTTTTAGAGTTACCAAGCGATGATTTATTCTCGGATGTAGCGAAAAAAATCAATACATTCAAAGTCTTGCGTCCGCATGCAGAACTTATTGATTTGGGGATAAATGATGTCACTAGTCCTTTACCTTCATCTATTATAGAAGCAATGCATAAAGCCGTTGATGACATGGCTGATTCTACAAGATTTCACGGATATGGACCGGAACAAGGGTATGAATTTCTTAGAGATTCAATCATTAAAAACGATTTTAATACCCGAGGAATCCATTTGATGCCTAATGAGGTATTCATAAATGATGGAGTAAAGAGCGAAATAGGTAATATCGGGGATCTATTACGTAGTGACAATACAATCGGAGTCATTGATCCGATATACCCCGTCTATATTGAGAGTAATGTCATATCTGGACGCGCAGGAATATTCAATAAAGGTCGTTGGAGCAATGTCTGTTATTTGAATTGTAACGAAAGTAACGCTTTTACCCCAATGCCACCGGAATTTCCAATAGATATAGTGTATTTGTGCTCACCTGACAATCCGACTGGTGCCGCATACAGTAAAGGTCAGCTCAAAAAATGGGTAGATTATGCAATCAAGAACAACACTTTGATACTTTTTGATGCTTCGTATGAAGCATATATACAATCACCCGATATTCCACATTCCATCTATGAAATTCGTGGAGCGAAAAAAGTTGCGATAGAACTTCGGAGTTTCTCCCGTACTGCCGGATTTACCGGATTACGATGTGGATATACAATTATTCCCAAAGAGTTGACAATCCAGACTCTGGAGGGGCGAAGAATCCAGATGAACACGCTCTGGAGCCGCCGCCAAAGCATAAGATTCAATGGAGTTTCATATGTTACGCAATGTGCGGCAGCAGCAACATATTCTGAATTGGGAAAGAAACAACTTCGTCAGACAATAGAATACTATATGGATAATGTTCGTATGATGAGACGGATATTGTCTCCGTTGAATTTAAGAATTTATGGAGGTGAGCATATTCCATATTTGTGGATTAAGATTCCCAAGAAAACGTCGTCGTGGGAGTTCTTTGAATCAATGCTATATAGTGCCAAAGTAGTTTGCACTCCGGGAGTTGTATTTGGTCCGGGTGGCGAAGGATATGTAAGATTAAGTGCATTTGCTAAACGTCAGGATTGCGAGAATGCAGCAAATAGGTTAAAAGATTGGTTGGAATAACATTTAATTAGTTAGGTTATGTCTGAGTTAAGATTTAATGTAGTGGAGAGTGCTTTCTATAAGAAAGCCGCCACAGTGGGAGTTCCAGAGGGACGGCCATGTGATTATTTCGGCAAATATGTTTTTGGTCGTGAGCAGATGTTTCATTATCTGAGTGCTGAAACTTACGCATCATTAATTGATGTCATTGACAATGGGGCTGAACTTGATCGAAAAGTGGCCGATGAAGTTGCTGAAGGAATGCGCCGTTGGGCAGCAGAGTTTGGCGTTACACATTATACACATTGGTTTCAGCCTCTTACGGAAGGGACAGCCGAAAAGCACGACTCTTTTTTCGACCCTAACGGTAAGGGAGGTCTGATTGAGGAGTTTTCCGGTAAGTTGCTCGTTCAGCAGGAGCCCGATGCATCCTCTTTCCCCAATGGTGGTATTCGTAATACATTCGAGGCAAGAGGTTATTCGGCCTGGGACCCTTCATCTCCTGTTTTTGTTGTTGATGATACTTTGTGTATTCCGACCATATTCATCGCTTATACGGGCGAGGCTCTTGACTATAAAGCTCCTTTGCTACGTGCATTGAGTGCAGTTAATAAAGCCGCTACGGATGTCTGCCATTATTTCAATCCAGAAGTGAAAAAGGTGCTGGCTTATTTAGGGTGGGAGCAGGAGTATTTCTTGGTTGATGAAGGGTTATACGCAGCACGCCCCGACCTGCTGATGACAGGCCGAACATTGATGGGACATGAAGCATCAAAGAACCAGCAGCTGGAAGACCATTACTTTGGTGCAATTCCACAACGAGTTGCAGCCTTTATGAAAGATTTGGAGATACAGGCATTGCAGCTGGGCATTCCTGTTAAGACGCGTCACAACGAGGTTGCACCTAACCAATTTGAGTTGGCTCCCGTATTTGAAGAGTGTAACCTTGCAGTAGATCACAATATGCTCCTGATGTCGCTGATGCGTAATGTGGCACGCAATCACGGATTCAGAGTCCTATTGCACGAGAAGCCCTTCAAAGGGGTCAATGGCTCTGGAAAGCACAACAACTGGTCGCTGGGCACCGACACAGGAGTACTGCTTATGTCGCCAGGTAAGACGGCCGAGGAGAATCTTAGGTTCATAACATTTGTCGTGAATACTTTGATGGCTGTATATCATCATAATGGTTTGATCAAGGCTTCCATTATGAGTGCCGACAATGCCCATCGTTTGGGCGCAAACGAGGCACCTCCTGCAATTATATCATCATTTCTCGGTTCACAATTATCTGAAGTGTTGAAGCATCTTGCTGAAAACGACAGCGATGATGTCATCTCTCTGAGTGGTAAGCAAGGGATGAAACTTGATATACCGCAGATACCCGAACTTATGATTGACAATACGGATCGTAACCGCACTTCGCCGTTTGCATTTACGGGTAACCGTTTTGAATTCCGTGCTGTAGGATCTGCTGCGAACTGCGCCAGCGCAATGATTGCGCTTAACACAGCAGTAGCCGACCAATTGATTACATTCAAGAAAGATGTTGATACCCTTATCGAAAGCGGAGAACAGACGATGAAAGCCATTGTCAAGGTAATTCGCCGTTATATAAAAGAGTGTGCTCCGATTTGCTTTGACGGCAATGGATACTCGGATGAATGGAAAGAGGAGGCTGCTCGAAGAGGCTTGGATTGTGAGACAAGTTGTCCTGTCATTTTCGATAATTATCTTAATCCGAAAAGCGTTGCGATGTTTGAGAATACAGGAGTAATGACCCTGAAAGAGTTGAAGGCTCGTAATGAGGTAAAATGGGAGATGTACACAAAGAAAATACAGATAGAAGCTCGAGTCCTCGGAGATTTGGCTATGAATCACATCATTCCCGTCGCAACCGAATATCAGAGCAAACTTATCGACAATGTACATAAGATGATGGATATCTATACATTGGAGGTTGCCGACAAACTTTCGGTGGAAAACAAACGTTTGATAGAGGAAATAGCAGAGCATACCATTTATATTACCGGTCATGTTGATGCAATGATCGAAGCACGCAAAAGTGCAAATAAAATTTCAGATGAGAGAGATAAGGCTATTGCCTACCATGACACTATCGCCCCAATGTTGGAACAGATTCGCTATCACATTGACAAACTTGAACTCATTGTCGATAACAGGATGTGGCCCTTGCCGAAATATAGAGAATTGCTATTTATTCGATAAATTCATAGGTATTAGTTTTAGGTAAAAAGGTTAGTTAGGATTGTTTGGTGGAAGGAAGGAGGGATATCTCCTTCCTTTCTTGTAAAAATATAATAATATGTGTGGAATTATAGGAATATTTCAAATAAAACAACAATCAAATGCTTTAAGACAAAAAGCTTTGAAGATGTCCCATAAACTTCGTCATCGTGGTCCAGACTGGAGTGGTATATATGTAGGGGGAAGTGCAATTCTTGTCCATGAACGGTTAGCCATTGTTGACCCACAGAGCGGTCAACAACCATTGTACTCTCCCGACAAAATGCAAGTGCTAGCGGTAAACGGAGAAATTTATAATCATCGTGAACTACGTTCTCGCTACAATAGTAATTATGAATTTCAGACAGGCAGCGATTGTGAAGTGATTTTGGCTTTATACAAAGAAAAAGGAATTCATTTCCTCGATGAGTTAAATGGCATATTTGCTTTTGCTCTTTATGACGAAGAGCGTGATGAGTATTTGATTGCAAGGGATCATATAGGGGTTATTCCTCTTTACATCGGCAAAAATAAGGATGGAATGCTTTATGTCGCAAGCGAGTTGAAGGCTCTTGAAGGCGAATGTGAAACATATGAACCATTCTTGCCTGGACACTATTATTGGAGCAAGGAGAAGAAAATGCAAAAATGGTATAAAAGAGATTGGGACAAGTTTGAATCGGTTAAGGATTCTGACATTTCATTAAGTACATTGCGTGCATCCTTGGAAACTGCTGTTCAACATCAAATGATGAGCGATGTTCCATACGGAGTACTTCTTTCTGGCGGTCTCGACTCTTCAATAATATCAGCAATTACAAAAAAGTATGCTGCAAACCGTATTGAGACTAACAACAGGTCTGCAGCTTGGTGGCCACAATTACACAGTTTTGCAGTGGGATTAAAGGGAGCCCCAGACCTTATGAAAGCCCGTGAAGTTGCAGACCATTTAGGAACAATACATCATGAAATTAATTACACTATCCAAGAGGGTTTGGATGCTATTAGGGATGTAATCTATTATATAGAAACATATGATGTTACGACAGTAAGGGCTTCAACTCCAATGTATCTGCTTGCCCGTGTGATCAAGTCTATGGGAATAAAAATGGTCTTGAGCGGTGAAGGTGCCGATGAGATTTTTGGAGGATACTTGTACTTTCATAAAGCACCTGATGCAAAAGCTTTCCATGAAGAAACAATCCGTAAATTAGGTAAATTATATCTATATGACTGCCTTCGTGCCAACAAAGCACTTGCAGCTTGGGGTGTAGAAGGTCGAGTTCCTTTTCTTGATAAGGATTTTTTGGATGTTGCTATGAGGCTCAATCCGGAGTTAAAAATGTGTACAGACAAGATAGAAAAGAAAATTCTTAGAGAGACTTTTAGTGATTTGTTGCCTGAAAGTGTTGTATGGAGACAAAAAGAACAGTTCAGCGATGGTGTCGGATATAGTTGGATTGATACATTAAAGTCTGTAACTGAGACTGTCGTTAGCGATGAACAAATGGCAAAAGCTTCTGTCAGATTTCCAATAAATACTCCATCAAATAAAGAAGAGTACTATTATCGTTCAATCTTTGAGGAACATTTTCCTAGCAGAAGTGCGGCTATCAGCGTTCCGCATGAAGCCAGTATTGCTTGCTCTACTGCAACCGCATTAGAGTGGGATAAAGCTTGGAAGGGAAAGAATGAGCCAAGTGGTAGAGCCGTGAGAGATATCCATTTGGAAGGTAGGTCTAATTTATAAACAGATTAAAATGTCAAAAATAATTCGATTTACAAAAATGCACGGACTTGGCAATGATTATATCTATGTCAATTCTTCCTTATATCCGATAAAGAATCCTTCTGCAGCTTCCGTCAAATGGAGCAACCGTCACAAAGGAATAGGTGCAGACGGTTTGGTATTGATTGGGAAAAGCGCAGTAGCGGACTTTTCGATGCGGATATTTAATGCTGATGGAACAGAAGCAATGATGTGCGGTAATGCCAGCCGTTGCATCGGTAAGTTCGTTTATGAGAACGCGCTGACAAGAAAGAGTGAGATTTCGCTTGAGACATTATCCGGTATTAAGCGTCTCATATTGCATCTTTCCGGCAATAAGGTCGAGAGTGTAACCGTAGATATGGGCATTCCATCGTTATCAAACTCTCAACAAGTGGCAACAATAGACGGCAGCCTGCTGAGAAAGGAATTCAAGGTTAATGACTTAACCTATTATGGCACATACGTCTGTGTCGGGAATCCTCATCTTGTCATATTTGTAGAAGATGTGGAATCTGTTCCATTATCAGAGATTGGACCCATATTAGAGAATCATCAACTTTTTCCTCAAAAGACAAATGTAGAGTTTGCGGAAATAAAACCAGACGGAAGCATTCGTATGAGAGTTTGGGAACGGGGTTCAGGCATTACGCAGGCTTGTGGAACGGGGGCTTGTGCCACAGCTTTTGCTGCAATATCTACAAACAAGGTTCAAAATGAGGTTCTTATACATATGGATGGTGGTGATCTGCAGGTATATTGGGATAATGTTGACAAGCATATATATATGAGAGGAACTGCCGAAAAGGTATTTGATGGAGCTATCGAATTAAATGAATAAAACAGAAATATTATGGCAATAATTAATGAAAACTTTCTCAAATTATCGAACAACTACTTGTTCTCGGAAATAGCAAAGAGAGTTAAGGCATTTAAGGAGAACTATCCGGATAGAAATGTTATTAGTTTGGGAATAGGAGATGTAACACAACCTCTACCAAAGGCATCTGTGGATGCAATGGCAAAAGCGGTAGAAGAGATGGGTAATATAGCTACCTTTAGAGGATATGGACCTGAACACGGATATGATTTTCTCATTAACGCCATTATCAAGAACGACTATTTGCCGCGCGGAGTGGAGTTATCCCCTTCGGAAGTATTTATCAATGATGGGGCAAAAAGTGATTGTGGTAACATCGGTGATATTTTGAGTGTAAAAAATAGTGTCGGCATGACAGACCCCGTATATCCGGTTTATGTTGATAGTAATGTTATGAGCGGACGTGCCGGTAACCTTACAAAAGCTGGATGGAGCAATGTGGTATATATGCCGTGTAATACGGCGAATAATTTCAAGCCCCGGATTCCTCAGAGGCATATCGACATCATCTATTTATGCTATCCGAATAATCCGATGGGGGTTGTTCTGACTAAAGAAGAACTGAAAGAATGGGTTGATTATGCCATCAACAATGATTCCATAATTCTGTATGATGCAGCATACGAAGCCTATATTCAGGATGAGGATATTCCGCACTCCATCTATGAAATAGCCGGAGCTAGGGAATGTGCCATTGAATTCCGCAGTTTCTCCAAAACTGCAGGATTTACCGGTGTCCGATGTGGTTATACCATTGTACCCGAAAACCTTACCGCATCAGCACTGGACGGCAGACGGATTTCATTGAATCAACTGTGGAATCGTCGTCAATGTACAAAATTCAACGGGACAAGTTATATCACCCAAAGAGGGGCTGAGGCTATCTATACAGAACAAGGGAAAAGGCAGGTCAGAAATATCATAAACTATTATATGACCAATGCTACGTTGATGAGAAACGGATTCGAGGAACTTGGCATACAAGTTTATGGGGGAGAAAACGCACCATATCTATGGATGAAGACACCCGATGGTATCTCTTCTTGGGAATTTTTCGACCAAATGCTCTATGAAGCAAATGTAGTGGTGACTCCCGGTGTTGGCTTCGGCCCAAGTGGTGAGGGTTGTGTTCGTTTGACGGCGTTTGGCCATATGGAGGATTGCTCAGAAGCGATGAATCGCATAAAACGATTGTTCAATTGAAAAATATACACTCATGAAAGGTTTCGTAAAGGTTGCATCTGCAATCCCCAAAGTGAAGGTAGCAGATTGCAGACATAATGTAGTAGAGATAAATCATTTGATTCATGAGGCTGCTATGTCCGAGGTTCAGATTGTCGTATTCCCGGAACTTTCCATCACTGGTTATAGTTGTGGAGATTTGTTTTTTCAACAGGTACTTCAAGAAGACGCATTACAGGGAATGTTGGAGATTGCAGAACGTACTGCACATCTGGATATCATTTCAATCGTCGGACTTCCTATTGTTATTGGCCATCAACTGCTGAATGTGGGTGCAGTTATACAGCAAGGCCATATCCTGGGCTTGGTTCCCAAAAGCTACCTTCCCAACTATAAAGAATTTTATGAACAGCGATGGTTTACATCTGCATTTGACAACCAAATATCGGAGTATGACATTCACGGGGAACATATCCCTGTCGGGAATGATTTGTTGTTCTCCACGCGGGAAGTAACGTTCGGAATAGAGATCTGCGAAGACTTGTGGGCTCCCATTCCTCCCAGCTCATATCTTGCAACGCAAGGTGCTGAGATTCTTTTTAACCTCTCGGCATCCGACGAATGTGTCGGCAAACATAAATATCTCCGCAATCTGATTTCTCAGCAGTCGGGGCGGCTGATTGCCGGATATGTATATAGTTCGTGTGGCTTCGGCGAATCTTCCACGGATGTCGTCTTCAGTGGAAATGCGTTTATCTGCGAGAACGGAAGTTTCCTTTGCGAAGCCAACAGATTCAATTATGAGCCTCAGCTACTGATAGGTGATTTAGATGTGGATTGCTTAAAAAACGAACGGTTGGCAAATACCACTTTCAAGACTAACCAGAGCCACGTTGCCATGCCATCCCCAAGAATAATTATGACTGGTCCTTTGGCCAAAGAAGGAAAATTCCTTAATAGAACGATTTCATCACATCCATTCATCCCCGATAGCGAAGATTATGATGAAACCTGTAATGAAGTTATATCCATTCAATGTGCAGGACTGGCAAAACGAATAACACATACTCAAGCAAAAAGTGTGGTGGTAGGCATATCGGGAGGACTGGATTCTACTTTAGCCTTATTAATCTGCATTAGGACATTTGATAGACTCGGTTTGGACAGGAAAGGTATTATTGCGATAACAATGCCCGGCTTTGGCACTACAAGACGGACGTATATCAATGCCGTCAAGTTGATTGAAACATTGGGTTGTTCATTGAAAGAGATTGATATAAAAGAGGCTTGCAGAGTCCATTTGAAGGATATAGGACATCCTAAAGAGCTCCATGACACTGTATATGAAAATACCCAAGCACGCGAACGAACCCAAATTCTGATGGACATCGCTAACCAATTTAATGGTATTGTAATAGGAACTGGCGATTTATCCGAAATAGCTCTTGGGTGGTCCACATACAACGGCGACCACATGTCGATGTATGCGGTTAATAGTGGCGTACCTAAGACATTAGTCAAATATTTGGTTCAATGGATAGCGGACAACAAGACCGATTCGGCACTTCGAACTATTCTGCTGGATATAATTTCCACACCTGTAAGTCCGGAATTACTACCATCTGGCGAAAATGAGGAGATAGAACAACGTACTGAGGATGTAGTGGGTCCGTACGAACTACACGATTTCTTCCTGTACCACTTCATACGCTATGGAGCAACTCCCCGAAAAATTCTATACTTGGCGACTATCGCTTTTGCTGATTCCTACGATGAATCCATCATAAAGTATTGGCTTTCCATCTTCACCCGTAGATTCTTTGCACAACAGTTCAAACGCTCATGTATGCCTGATGGTCCTAAAGTTGGCAGTGTTTCTCTTAGTCCCCGTGGTGACTGGCGAATGCCAAGTGATGCATGTAGTAAATTATGGTTAGATAAAATATAATAAAGCTACGAACATCGAATATCGGAGAAATATATGTAATTTTGCATCAAACAAATGATTTTCATATGGAGAATAATCAATTTGATGAAATAGATGAAAAAATCCTTCAAATGTTGGCGAAGGATGGAAGCATACCTTTCCAAGAAGTCGCCCGAGCCTGTGGAGTTTCCGGTACAACCATTCATACACGAGTAAAACGACTTACTTCATTAGGAGTTGTTCAAGGTTCAAAATATATCATCAATCCTGCAAAAATCGGTTATGATACCTGTGCTTATGTTGGGCTTACGCTTAAAGATGATTCTCGTTTTGAGAGTGTTATCGAAGCCTTAAAGTCCATTCCTGAAATTGTCGAGGTTCATTGCACGAATGAAGCTTATGACTTGTTTGTAAAAATTTATGCAAGGAACAACGAGCATTTGCTAGCATTGATTCAAACACAGCTAAAACCTCTCGGATTATCTCAGTCAAAAATTATAATTTCATTTAAGGTTGTGTATAATAAACAACTGACAATTCTTCCGAAATAAGAAGAGCTAAAACATTTATGGCGACCACTCATTTGAGTAGCCGCCATTCTTCTAAATTTTTCTTCCTTTATTATATATATATTTGGCATTCCAATTTTAGACATCAAACAAAAAAATTGAAGAATCTTTTCTAATATAGAAAATTTTGCACTATCTTTGTGAACAGATTTGTTGACAAACTATTGTTATGGACTGCAATGTTGGACAATATATAAGTGAGTTGGTAGCTCGTTCGGGACTCTCGCAGGCAGATGTGGCTCGCGAGATAAGTGTTTCGCGTCAATCACTCAGTTATGTTATTTGTGGTAAGCGTGATATGTCGTTACAGCTCGCTATGAAATTGGAGTCGTACTTTTCTTTGCCCGATGGCGAACTAATGAAGATGCAGGCTCTGCAAGCCGTCCAGCAGCGTAAGCAAGAGATCCGCACCCACCTATGCGAGGTGCTTGTGTCAAAGAATGCCTTTTGGTCTTACGATGTGAGCTCATACGATGCCATTCCCGATGAGGAGCTGATAGAGAAGTGTTTTACTCAGTTGGATATGGATGACATCGACCTTATGTTTGAGCTTTATCCTCGCAAGCGCATCCAGCGAGTATGGCGTGAGCGTATGGCTATCCAGGGCGAGTATATGCAGATGCTCAACATAATGATTGCGATGTACTACTTCGGCATAAAGGAGCCCGAAAAGTACCTTGCAAAGGTTGAGCGACAGCACATAAACAAGATATTAAAACAGTCGTTATATGCGTCAGGGATTAACAACTAACATCGAAGCCATCATTGAGCAGGTTGCTCAGTTGGAGTGCATCAAGCCCTACATCTTGTGTGGCGGCACAGCACTCGCTATACAGATAGGTCATCGCAAAAGTGAGGACTTGGACTTTATGATGTGGCGCATATCCAAGACCGAGAAGCCAGAGGTTAATTGGAATGCTATCGAGAGGGAACTCAAAGAGAAGATAGGAGAGATTGAAAACTTCAATATGCTCGGCTTTGACCAGGTTGAGTTTGTCGTTCGGGGTGTCAAGTTCTCGTTCTTTGTGAGCGACAACCTCTCGCCCGTCACAGCACCTACCGAGTATCTCGGCAATATCCGTTTGGCTGACATAGAGTCTATTATGGCAATGAAGATGGAGGTAATGTTGCGTAGAATGAAGTTCCGCGACTACTACGATATCTATTGTATGTTGCAGGAGGGTTACTCAATACACAACGGCATAGAGAAGGCTCTTAACCTATCGCGCCACCGCCTCTCGTCTAAAAACATTATTGCAATGCTCCTGGGTGGTCAGTTTATCCCCGACAATAACTTTGCAACATTAGAGCCGAAGTACGATGTCACAAAGGAGCAGATACGCGAGTATATAATGCAAAAACTCAAGGAATAACATCCAACCACAACCATAATTTGCGGCATTAATAATGAATTAAACCCTCCATTCGCAATGAATGAAGGCTTCGGTTATCTTTTGTCTATTTGTATGTATTCAGAGTATTTAAGTTTTATAGAAAATAACGGAGAATAAATATAGTTAATTCCGCGACCCGTCTGATGCAATTGCTGTCAGACGGGCTTTTTGTTTTGATGTCAGCAGGAACATTTGAGGAATTTCTGTTTTCGAAATGTTTCTGAAATAATTATGTTACTGTTTTTTCATTGCGATGTATAATTTATGAAAGTTTAATCATCGACCTTTGCATCGAGAAAATTTAGATGTAAAAAACAGAGAAAAATGAAAAAACTTTTACTAAGCGTACTATTATTAACCGTTACATTTATATGTGATGCGGCCAATTTGAAGGGTGTTGTCTTTGATGCCTCTACAAAAGAGCCTCTTATCGGAGTTACCGTCTATGTCAAAGGCACAACCAATGGTGACGCGACAGATTTGGATGGGCGATTTGTGATATCAAACTTAAAAGATGGTCCTTATACTATTATCGTCTCATACATTTCATATGCTACACAAGAGATACAAGTACAGTTGTCGGACAATACTCCCGAATTACAAATTGGCATGGAGTCGGATAACCAACAGTTAGATGAAGTGGTTGTAACGGCACGCCGAAATATGGAGAGCGAACGGGTATTACAAGCCGAACGACAGCAATCTACCGTCGCTATTGAGAACTTAGGAGCCAAGGAGATGAGTATTAAGGGTATTTCGAATGTTCAAGAGGGCGTAAAAAAGATTACGGGCATCTCCATTGCTCCGGCCGGTCAGCTGATTGTACGTGGCCTGGGCGACCGTTATAGTATCACAACATTAAATGGGTTACCAATTGCATCGCCCAATCCTGACAACAAACTCATTCCGCTTGACCTGTTTCCCGCGTTAACCGTACAGAATATTACGGTTAGTAAGGTCTACGATGCTGCCTCGTTTGCCGATTATAGCGGAGCGCACATCAACATCAGTACAAAAAACAATGTGCCAGATGATTTCTTCCAGATTGGTCTGAACATAGGTGGTGCATTTAATACCATTGGTAGGGCTCGATACCAAATGGATTATGCAGGTACACTCTTTAGAACTCCATCGATGGATAAAGGTGCTATTGATATGCCTTTGCAAGATTTCGACGATTATGCTGCGAAGAACAATATCTTCCGCACTTCTTTTGATGTAGATAAGAAGAGTACCATACCCTCCCTTGGCGGGAATTTAGGTTTTGGTAAAAATTTTACAATAGGCAAACAGACGCTTACAATCCTTGCATCGGCTAGTTTGAGCAATGATTACCAAAATATATATAATGCCTTTTATAAGACTTTAGAGGCGACTGGTAATACACAAAGCAACTTTACCTATGATAGCTATGAGCAACAGTTGAAGATGGCCGCTTTGGGTTATGTGGGTACTACGCTTCGACAAAATGACCGTATTGGTTATACCTTCTTCTACACTCGTGACGCCAACGACACATATCAGTTGCGTGAGGGTGTGGATGCTGAGGGTCATCATCTGGTGGGTAGTAATAATGTAACACATATATATAGTTTGCAGAGTCATCAGCTTAGTGGTTTACACGAGTTTTTGTCAGACGAATTAGAGTTGGATTGGGGAGCATCGTATGGTCATACTAGCAGTGATGAGCCTGATAGACGACAGGTGATGTATGTCAAAGAGGGTGAAACCTTGAAACTCTTCAAACTTAATCGTCAGGAAACAATGCGCTATTTCGGATATTTGGATGAAGAGGAGTGGAATGGCAGAGTTAGCCTTAAATGGAGATGGATCGAGAAAAGCTTTTTGAAGGTAGGATTCAACTACAAGGATAAGGCGCGCGATTATATGGGCACTCGATTCTACTATAATCTAAATAAGATTAATCCGACGATTTCCAATCCTTACTACACCGACGAGTTCTTGAATATGACAAACATCGCTAATAGAGATATCGTTATCGAACGAAAGAAGCAGCCCAAGGATAGCTATTTGGCAGGAAACAGAATCTTCGCAGGTTACATCCTAACGGATTGGTATATAACGGATAATCTATTGTTAAACCTTGGTCTTCGCTATGAAATCAGCCAGCAATGGGTGCGTTATGCCTCTGACGGTGGCGACTGGTACTCGCGTCAACGCGACTTGGAAAAGAACGATTTCTTCCCTGCGATAAATCTAAAATACACAATAAACGATGCTCATAATCTGCGATTTGCCGCTTCTCGAACCATAACACGACCTTCATTTATTGAAATGGCACCATTCCTATATCAGGAGAGCTATGGCGCGGCACAAGTCAGAGGTAATGAGAATTTGCAGAATGCATATAACTACAATATAGACCTTAAATATGAGTGGTTTACTCAGAACGGTGATATGGTTAGTGTAACCGGTTACTTCAAGTACTTGGAGAGTCCCATTGAGCGAATTCAGGAGCTAAACGGAGGTGCAACGCTCCACTCATTCCGTAATGCAGAAAATGGAGTTGCAACGGGTGTAGAGATTGAGATGCGCAAAGAGTTGGCAAGAGGTCTTCGATTGGGCGTAAACGCAAGTTATATGTATACCAATGTGAAGCTCCCGGAAGGTGGAGCCTATACTAACAAGGAGAGATCGCTGCAAGGTGCATCACCCATACTGCTCAATGCCGATCTTACTTGGTCTCACAAGTTTAGTAATCAGGGAGCGCTAAACCTCGCATTGCTATACAATATGCAAGGTAGCCGTATCTATGCTGTTGGTGTTTCGCAATTAGGTGATATTAAGCAGCGAGCTGTGCATACATTAAACTTCAATGCAGGATATAATATCAACGATAGATTGGGATTAAAGTTCCAAATCAATGACCTGCTGGGTCGTGATATGGTCTACGAACAAGAAGTTCCGGCAACAGGCCAGAAGGTCGAGGTTGAGCGATTCAGAAGAGGACAAAACTTTGAGATAGGCATAAATTACAAATTCTAAATCATAAACATTTAAGTTTTATTAACACTAATTTATTTAATTATGAAGACAAAAAATTTTAGACTTGTCGCAATGGCCTTGGTGGCTTGTATGGGTGTTTTCACCGCTTGTAATGACGATGATTATGTAGGTGGTGGCGACGATGGCAATGGCACCGTTGTAGAGAATAACGGCACATTGGAGGGCTCAATCACATCAGACCTGACACTGAAATCGGGTAATACCTATAACCTAAATGGTGAATTTATCATTAAGGCGGGTGCAACACTCAACATTGAGCCGGGAGTTAAAATCGTGGCCAAATATGACGACCGCGTAGACTTCATCTTGGTTGAGCAGGGTGGAAAAATCAATGCTCAGGGTACGGCTTCTGCACCTATTGTTATGACCTCGACAAAGGAGGAGCCCGGTGCATGGGGCGGTATTCACATCTGCGGTTTGGCTCACACCAATGCCGAAGGTGGCAAGGGAAGCTCTGAGATTGGTGGTGCAGAGTATGGTGGAGATAACGATGCCGATAATTCTGGTATTTTGAAGTATGTTCGTGTCGAGTACACCGGATACGCATTCGATGAGGAGCACGAGGCAAATGGTATCTCATTCTATGGCGTAGGTAACGGCACTGTTGTAGAGAATTGCGAGGCATATAAGGGCTCGGACGATGGCTTTGAGTTCTTCGGAGGCTCTGTTAATATCAAGAATATGGTCGTTGTAAGCTGCTCGGATGATTCGTTCGACTGGACCGAGGGATGGAATGGTCGTGGTGAGAACCTTGTGGCTTATCAGGAGGCTGAGAGCTCGTTGGGTTACGACTGCGATTGCTTGATAGAGGCCGATAACAACGAGAATAACTACGCAGCAACTCCCGTATCTCATCCTACTCTTAAAAACCTTATCCTTGTTGGCAACGGTGGTAGTAAGCAGGGTGTCCGCCTACGCAGAGGCACCGAGGTAGAGATTGAAAATGCCGAGGTTTGTGGCAAGGGCTCTGCTTTGGCTGTGGAGAGCGCGGAGACTGAGAATGCATTGAAAGATGGTGTTTCAAAGCTTACCGATGTAAGAATTAGCGGCACGCTCAATAGCAAGGAAGGAATCTATACCAACGAGTTGTTCTTGGAGGATGGAAATAGCTCTGAGCAGACATTCGAATACACTACTTTTGGCGATATTGCTAAGTCGTGCTCTTGGATGAGCGGTTGGGTTAAGTAAGTAGCCTTACATAACCAATAATTATTTCGGACATAAAATATAATAAAGCAGGTTGCCCGCCAATTGAGAAAATCAATGGCGGGCAACTTCTATTATGCAGACATCTTAAAACTTACTTTCCAATGGGCTTAATCACAAACTTAAAGTTGTAATCCTGATATGGCAACTGGTGCTCGGGAAGAGGTAATGAACCCCACGAATCAATACATCCCAGACCCATTTGGCGCTTACTGATATGCACCGACACGAACTCGCGTGGGGTGAGGTCGCCAGAGTGCCATTGTGCCTTATTCTGTGAAGGATAGAGGTCTGAGGTGAGGTAGTTAAGGCTCGAACACTCCATAGACTCATTCGAGTAGAACTCTACGCCTGCACCCTTGCCGTCGAGTAGTCTCCAATAGCGCACCTGGGTCTTGTTGCCCGATTCCTGAGGACGAATGTATGGATAATACTGCTCTTCAACGCTTTGCTTGTAGAGTCCGATATTGTCGGCACTATTGCGGTCGATATAGTTCTCGTTCGGACCTTTACCATAGAACTCGATATGCTTGAAATCCTTGCAGAGCTGCAACTCCATACCATAGCGCATTAAGAGCGGTTTGTGTTCTGCATCGGGATTTACCTTCAAATCTTGCTCTATGCAGAGTTCACCACTATTGCTCAGCGTGTATGTCAATGTCAGAGTTGCATCGGTGGCAGCGATATAGAGTACAGCCTCGGCAGAGTTGTTCGAGAGCTGCTTGAAGCTTTTGAGTTCCATTGCAGGGTTATACCATGCTGATAGCTTCTTCTGAGTCTCTGCACCAAAATCGTTGTCGGTTGCAGGGCGCCAGAAGTCGGGACGCAAGGTGTAACCCTCCTCGAAGAGAGGTTTACCATTCACATCGAGGTAGGTAACAAGACCTGTCGCTTTGCAGATGGTTACATCAACACCATTTGCCGAGAATACGATATATTTCGCGTGGTCCACAGCGCTAACCTTTTCGCTATTTGTAGCGGTGTTGAGTTCGGGGAAAGCATATTTGCTTAATACAAACTGCTGATGAGCCACCACAAAGCCCTTCGCCAAGAGGGGCTCCTCGGCTGCGAGTCGATATTGCAGGTTAAGCACGACCTCCTTACCTTGGCATCGTGCATCAGCCAAAGCCGCAGCGTAGTCGGGCAGAGAGATAACCTTGCTCTGCTGAGGTGCAATCTTGTACTTGGCAAGGGAAATGCTACCCTCAGTTATTTTCTCACCCTCGGCCTCAATGATATAAACAAGGTCGATGTTGTTGAGCGGGATAAAGAAATTTTCGTTGAAGACTGAAATAGTACCCTTTGCAGCATCGGTTAATTTGGTCCAGATGTTTTGGTGCTGATACTTCACTTCGTAGGCGTGAGGATTAGGCACACGGTCGGGACTGACAAGGCCATTGTTGTTGAAGTTTTCGTTCGACATTGGGAATCGGCCATAATCGCCACCATAGGTGTAGATTTGCTGTTAAATTAAAAAAAAGACAAGACGGTATTTTGCTCGTCTTGTCTGTGAAAATTCTATTAATAATGCCTATTATCCCATCTTGCCTGTAAGGTAGGCCTTGGTGCGCTCGTCTGATGGGTTGGTGAACATTGTTTCGGTGTCGCCATATTCAACCAGCTCGCCCAGGTACATAAACATCGACTTCGCAGAGATTCGCATCGCCTGTCCCATATTATGGGTGACTATCAGGATGGTCACCTCCTTCTGCAACTCCTGCATCAGCTCCTCGATATGTGCCGTTGCGATGGGGTCGAGTGCCGAGGTAGGCTCGTCCATCAGCAGCACATCGGGCTTCATTGCCAGGGCACGGGCGATACATAGACGCTGCTGCTGACCACCCGAAAGGAATGTTCCCTTCTTGTTCAGCACATCTTTTACCTCCTCCCAAAGTGCAACGCTACGTAAGCAACGCTCAACGGTTGCATCTTTCTCTGCCTTGGAGAGTTTGATGCCGTTCAATGCAAATCCCGACAGAACATTGTCGTAGATGCTCATCGTTGGGAATGGTGCAGGGCGCTGGAAGACCATACCCACACGACGACGCACATCGATGGGCTCCATCGAGAGGATGTTTTCGCCATTGAGCAGTATCTCGCCATCAACGCGGATATTGGAATATAGGTTGTGCATAAGGTTTACGGCACGCAGAAGTGTCGATTTTCCACAGCCCGAAGGCCCCATAATCGCAGTGATGGTATTTCGCTCAATGGCTGCCGACACATATTTCACAGCCATTGTTTGCTTGGTATATGATACGCAAGTCTTCTTAAACTCCAATATAGGTTTTACTGATTCCATTTCTTTGCAAGATATTTAGCGGTGAGGTTTAATGTAAGTACGAACAACAAGAGGAAGAGCGATGCACCCCAAATAAGCTCTTGTAGGTTGGGGTCGTTGAAAAACTCCCATATAAGCAGGGGTACGGCCGAGATAGGCTTATCGATAGAGAAACGCACAAGCGAGCAACCGAGTGCAGTAAACATCAGCGGTGCAGTCTCGCCAATCACTCGAGATATAGCAAGCAATACACCCGTAAAGATACCACCGAAGGCTGCGGGTAGCTGCACTTTCATCATCACTCTTGCCTTATTGCCACCCAATGCCAATCCTGCCTCCTTGAGCGATGCAGGGAGAATTTTAAGCGTCTCTTCGGTTGAGCGAATGATAAGCGGAAGCATCATGATACATAGTGCAACACTACCAGCAATTGCCGAATAACCCTTCATTGGGACAACAACCCAAATATAGGTGATGATACCGATAATCACCGATGGCGTGCCCTGCAATAGGTCGGTCAAATAGCTTACCACCTGTGCGAAACGGCTTTTGCCGTTCTCGGCCAGGTACGCACCGCACAAGATACCCACAGGCACAGCAACAACAACCGCCATACCCAGCATTATCATCGTGCCGACAATACCATTTGCTATGCCGCCCGGGATTGGTTCGCCTGCCTCGATTGCTTTCATCGCTTTATAAGCCGTGGGAGTAGGCTCGGTAAAGAACGACCATGAAAGCTGGTCGTAACCACGCAGAAACACCTCCCCCAATATGGCAAACAGCGGGACAGCCGTAAGTGCGGCCAATAAACACACGACCCACAGCAACGCCTTATCCTTTGCCAAACGATTTCTTATTTTCAACTTATTCATAGTTACGCTATTCTTGCTCGTTTAATCATTATTTTGCCTATCAGATTGATAAATGCCGTAATCAAAAAGAGTATCAAACCGATAGCAATGAGTGATGAGAGTCTTAAATCATCAGCCTCGCCGAATTGGTTGGCAATGATTGATGCCATAGAATTTCCCGTTGAGGTAATTGAGTCAGGGATATTGTTCGTGTTGCCGATAAGCATCGTTACGGTCATCGTCTCGCCCAAGGCACGACCAATAGCCAGAATATACGACGAGAAGATACCCGAGCCCGCAACGGGGAATATCACCTTACGAATAACCTCTGCTCGTGTTGCTCCAAGGCTATACGCACCCTCTTTTAGGTCGTTTGGCACCATCTTGATAAACTCGGCACTCAGCGAGGCGGCATATGGAATAATCATAATTGCCAAGACAAGCGATGCGGTCAATACGCCAGAGCCTTGCGGCGAGATGTTGAGAGCCATAATAATAGGTCGCAAGGTGTAGAAGCCCCACAGACCATAGATAATAGAGGGAATACCAGCCAAAAGGTCGGTTACGGTACTCAACACCGCCGCCACCTTTGTTCCCTTGAAATACTCGCCTACGAACAATGCAACGGGCAGCGAAAAGGGGATGCAGAAGATAAGCGCCAAGAGCGTGGTCATCAGCGTACCCGTGATGAATGGCAGCGCTCCATACTGCTCCGCCCCCTCGGTGTAGCTCCATTCCGACGAGGTGAGGAACTTAAAAAATCCGAAATGTTCGAAAGCCTCATAAGCGTCAGTGACGAGGGCGTAAACCACGCCCCCGCACACTACGGGCATTATCATTGCCGCTACGAACAATAGGATTTTATATAATTTATCGTTCATAGCTATCTGTTATTGCAGGATTGAGATACCGTCATAAGTAACGGTTTTGAGATTGGTCATACTCAACTCTTTGGCTCTGGATGGCAGCGGCGCATAATGCACCTCTGATGTAATGTGCTGTGCCTCGTCAGAGAGGATATATTTCAAAAGGTCGAGCGTTGCCTGAGCCTGCTCTTTTGAGCGGTCAGAGTAGTTCTGCTCCTTGTAGATAATCATCCAAGTGAAAGTTGAGATTGGGTATGCACCTGCCGCATCGGCATTGGTGATTGAGCAACGAGTATCAGCAGGAATTACGCCCGAAGCTGCTGCCGAGATTGTAGCCGATGAAGGCAGTACAAACTCACCTCTTGCATTCTGGATGCGAGCGTATGGAATCTTCTGTGCAAAGGCATACTCCGAGCCTACATAGCCGATTGAGTTCTTGGTCTGCTTGATTACGCCAGCTACGCCAGGATTACCCTTTGCCGCCTGACCCGAAGGGAAGTTTACGGACTTGCCAGCACCAAACTTCTCACGCCACATAGGGCTCACCTTTGTCAGATAGTCAGTAAATACGAATGTCGTACCCGAGCCATCAGAGCGGAATACTGGAATGATAGACTCCGCAGGGAGCGTTACATCGGGATTAAGAGCCGCAAGACGCTCATCGTTCCACATCTTGATATTGCCAGCAAAGATGTCGGCGATAATCTCACCCGATAGTTTGAGTTCCTTAACACCGTCGAGGTTGTAAGCCAACACTACTGCACCCATACAGGTTGGGATGTGTACCACGGGAGCCATTTCTGCCATCTCCTTATCCGAGAGGAAGGCATCGCTACCGGCAAAATCCACAATCTTATCGCGCAAGTTGCGAACACCGCCACCAGAGCCAATACCACCATATGCAACCACATCACCGTTTACTTGTGAGAAATTCTCAAACACAACATTGTAGAAAGGGAGTGGGAATGTTGCACCAGCACCCGAGAGTTCCTGAGCCTCACGGCTACCATTTGTTGCATTACCGCCGCATGATACCATTGCAAGGGCTGAGACCAATGTCATTACTGACCTGAAAATCTTTTTCATAACTATTCTCTTTGTTAATTTTCATCGCAAAAGTATCGGGATAATGTTTCATAAATATTTCAAAAAAGTTAGGCTTTAGTTAAATGCTGATCTACAAGAAAATATTACATTTTTATTAAATCTCGACTGCACCGGTAACAGTGTGAAACATTATATGTAATTTTGTAGCACAAATATGATTTACAATATATGGCCGTTGAACGAATTTTGATTGTAGATGACGAGGAGACTCTATGTGAGGTCCTAAAACTCAATCTTGAAAATGAGGGCTATGATGTTGATATAGCTCTTAGTGCAGAGGAGGCTTTGACCTACAACCTGCAAACCTATTCATTAATATTGTTGGATATAATGATGGGAGATATAAGCGGCATTAAAATGGCAAAGATGCTGAAGGCAGATATCTCCACTGCCGATATTCCCATTATCTTCTGTACAGCCCGTGATACTGAGGACGATATGGTTATGGGACTGAATATTGGTGCAGATGATTATATTATGAAGCCCTACACTATCCGCAATGTAATAGCTCGCGTGAAGAGTGTCCTTCGCAGAACAAGTGGTCAGAAGATTTGCGCTACACCTACCGAAAAAACGAGCACGCTTCAAGTGGAGGGACTGCAACTCGATTTAGAATTTAAGCGTTGTACCGTCGATGGGCAGGAGGTAAGGCTCGCTCGAAAAGAGTTTGAATTGTTAGTCTACCTTGTTTCTCATAGAGGAAAGATACTCTCGCGAGAGCAGATACTGAGCCATGTATGGAGCGATGAAGTGGTCGTGTTGGACCGTACTATTGATGTAAATATTACGCGCGTGCGTTCGAAGATTGGCGCTTACGGCTCGTATATTGTAACCCGTTCAGGATTTGGATATGGCTTCCGAGACTAAAATATCATATCATAAGCGACTCTTTTTACAACTGATAGTCTTCTCGTGGACAATGGTCCTCTGTTTTGTCGGATTTCAATATATCCGAGAAAAAGAGTATAAGTCGGAATTTCTAAATGCACAACTGCAGCAGTATAATCGTCTTCTGCTTACCACAGTTGAAGAAGGAGAGCCTTTTGAAGAGTATATTGCGACACACGACAAGCCTTTCGATGAGTTACGAATATCAATAATCACGCTTTCGGGCGCTGTTGTTTACGACAATACCATATCGCTCGACTCGCTTGATAATCACCGAGGTAGACCAGAGATAGCCGATGCCTTGACCAAAGGCACTGGCTATAATATCAGTAGACAATCGACAAGTGATGGGCGCGAATATTTCTACTCTGCAACACGAGGTGAACGAGCAATCGTACGCACGGCAATTCCCTATTCCAGCACCTTGCAAGACCTGCTTGAAGCGGACTGGTCGTTCCTTGTTGTGATGATATCAATCACACTTGTGATGAGCATCGTGGCATATTTTACCACTCGTAAACTTGGCAAGGATATCGAGCGAGTCAATCGATACGAAGCAGAACAAGAACGAAACCGCCTTAAACGACAACTGACAAATAACATTAACCACGAACTGAAGACACCCGTAGCATCTATTCAGGTATGCCTTGAAACCCTGCTTTCTGGCATCAATCTCAGCGAAGAGAAGCGCCAGGAACTTATCGAGAGATGCTATGCCCATAACGATCGCCTTCGAAGACTGCTTAATGACGTCTCACTCATTACCCGAATGGAGGATGGCAGTGCCTTGATTGGCAAAGAGAGGGTTGTAATAAACGATATAATTGATGAGGTAGCTAAGGAGTTGGAGATGCTGCCCGAAGATGAACGCCTGATGCTCCATAGCGATTTTAATGACGAGGTTATCATTGAAGGTAACCAATCGTTGATTGGCTCCATTTTCCGCAACCTAACCGAGAATGCCATTGCCTATTCCGAGGGTAGAAACATCTATATATCGCTACTTGAAAACAATGAGAGTCTGTGCCGTATCTGCTTTGAGGATGATGGCAAGGGAGTTGAGCAGAAACATTTATCGCACCTCTTTGAGCGATTTTATCGTGTGGACAAGGGTCGCTCCCGCCAAAAAGGTGGTACAGGTCTCGGGCTTGCCATTGTAAAACACGCAGTCCAATTCCACGGCGGCTTAATAGAAGTAACCAATAGACCTGGTTGTGGTCTTCGATTTGAATTTACTCTGCATAAGTAAATATAAACAAGTTTTTAGTTAAATGACAACGGCGACTGCTCAAAGGAGTAGTCGCCATTGCTTTTATTTCTTGTCTATTTGTATGTATTCGGAGTATTTGATATCGACATAGGGATTGTCGCTTGATATGGTCTGGTGAATTGCCTTAACCTTCTTCCAAAAGAGACATTTACGCTTGTATTCAACCCATACGGTTTGTTGTAGAGTAACAGGCAATCGGATATCACCTTTGAGACTATCGTTATCAATAACTGCGTCAAGTTGGATATGAGGTGATACCATCTCTACCTTCTGCTGAATCACAGGCACTGTATCACGAATAAAAACAGTATCACGGATAACAGCATTGATAGGTGCAGCCACCTCTAACTGATGTTTTGCGGCTGCCTGAAGGTCTTTGATTTTGACTCCCATCTGACGGATTTTCTCTGCATCAGCAGCACGGAATCGCTCGTACTCATCAATGGTCAGTCGCAATGCTTTTGCATCGACTGCCATCGTAGTCGAGTCCACCTTAATTCGCTCGATATCCGACAGCAGAGCGGTGTTATTCTGTTTGTAACGGTCTCGCTCATCGGATAGCCGGGCGGAGTGTTTGTACTGAATGAAGACAACTCCTCCAAGTAGGAGGATTATTGCCAAAAGGATTTGTGAAAACTTACTCATAACTTATTGAATTTTCGGGAATAAACCATAGATACTCGCCTAAATAAGGCTCTTCGAGTAGCACTAATGCACCACGATTCTTGATGCGATCTTCGGAGAGAACCTCCACGACGAGGCCACGACAACCTACAAGGTCATCGAGCCTCATCGCAGTGAGTTCCTTGGAAGTAATTACTGTAATATGGGCGTTCTGAATCATTGCTATTTACCGCATACTGCGTTATGTTCCAAGAGTGCACGAAGGTCTTCACGAATCTCGTGCAGGTCGTTCTGTATGGAGGCGAACTGAGTGATAGTAGCCTCAAAAACCGCCTTGTCGAGTTTGATGGCATCAATACGCTCGTACTGATCCTTAATCTTCGTGTCGAGCACTTCGCATTTGTTGAGTAACTCTTCGATTTGGCGGGTGTTGTTCAGGTGCTGGATGTACATCGTCAGCACGAAAGTGAGCACTACGGTAATGACCTTAAAGTGCTTCAATACAAATTCTTTGAGCTGTTCCATTGTTTATTCCATTAGTAGTGAAAATGCTTCTCTAATTGCTCGGAGCAGGGTCTCTGCCACCTCGCTATTCCAAAACCCGAAGATGACAAGTGCTATCATTATCACGAAGTAGGTCCACCACGCAATATCCTTTCGGGTTACTTTTCTTTTACTCTTCCTCTTTTTGCTCATCTTTGGGAGGGTTTGTCGGGACAATCACATTAAATATCACATTGCCGTCAGCACCCTCGATACGCAGCCTGTTCTCCTCTTTATGCTTGATGGGGAAAATATCCATCAAAGCCTTTGCAGCATTTACCGAAACAGCACGAAGCGGAGCCGGCGAAAGAGGTACACCAAAGCGGTCTGTATAGTCCGAGGAGGCTGTCTCATCCATCACGGCTTTGAGTGTCTCTGCCACTTGAAGTTTCACTGCCATAGTCTCCATCTCGAAGCGGTCCGATGACAGAAGATTCTTGATATGAGCCAATATGTGAGGCCTGCGTAGCATACGATTTACTGCGGCAGAGGGGTATTTGGTAGCATCTTCGCCAAACACCTCCTTGAAGCACTTGGCCGGTCGTCCTGCATACATTGCTCCTCCATTCACATAGAGGTCGCAAAACTGCAACTCCTGCTCAGTGAGTGGCTTCTCCTCAGGGTTATTCTGTATGTTATCATTTAGTTCCGACATATCTTTTTCTCTTTTATTTAAGAGTAGGTGTTTTTGCTTCGGGAGGTTTAGCAAATGGTTTATTTTCTCGAATTAATTGATCCATTAGTGCCTCGTAGAAGACATCAGCCAGAGCATTGGCACACGCCTCGGCATCAGCCAGCGAGTTGATGAGTCGCATATTGAACTTGATTTCGAGGTCGTAGCCCGAAATCACAGCCATCAGTTCATTGCCATCGTACCCCAAAGCGCCATACATCATTCTGTCTGCAGTGCGGAATGTGATGGCCTCGGGCACTTCTTCCGGGAGTCTATTTTTCTGTGTCATATTTTGAAATGTTTTCTTGTTTTATCTCGTTGCCCAGTTGTCATTGTCGCTCCCTCGTTGTTTCTCAAGCGTGAGGTATAGACGCCCAGCACATCGAGGGTTGCTGTTACATCGGCTGCTGCATCGTGAGCATCGTCGAGGTCTACGCCTAATTGCGAGGCAACAATCTCCAACTTGTATGATGTTACCTCCTTGTCGGCTGCGAAAGCCAATCGACCAATAAGAATCGTGTCGATATAGTGAGGCTGAAAGTGTCCGTAGTAGTCCTTTGTTCCGGCAAAGGTCTTCTCAAACTCCTCCATAAGTCCGGCATAGTTCATCATCTGCTGCAAGAAGCCTATATCGAACTGAATGTTCTGCCCGATAAGAAAGGGCTTACACTGCTTGCCAACAGATATGGTATTACGCTTGGCAAAGGCTATGATTTCAGCTGCAACCTGCTTGATATTAACTCCTTGTTTGCGCAACATATCCATTGTTATAGCCGAATAATCCAATGCCTTATCCTCATAGAGCATGGGAGTGTTCTCCTCCTTCTCCAATTCTCGTCGGGTCTTAAGCACTTTCTTTACGCTCAACCCATCAAATTTCCTGGTATAGGGATAGATGTAAGCCTGATACTGGTCAATCACCTGCCAAGAGTCGAGCCTTACCGCTTGTACTGCTATCTGGGTGCAGGCACAAGTCTGCGGGTCAAGACCCCCTGTCTCGAAGTCGAGTCCGATGCCTACATATACTTTTTGTTCTGTCTTTGGAGCCATATTACTGAATGAATAGAAGTGAATTATGATATGACTGCAATGTGTTACAGCCCGAATAATGGCTGTATCGTATCATCGCGGTGAGAATAATAATCTTTCCACTAATTTGTGTAAGTTCCGATTTGTGGGATTTGTAAAACTCGTCCCACAGCACACATTCCACGGTTTGACCATTTTGAGAAAGCAATAACTTAGCAAATCGTTTGCTCATCCCAGTTTCCTGGTCTTTATAGCTATGTTCAGAGTATTCTGATACGGTAGCACATATAGCTGCACGACGCTTTTCATTTTCTCTCCGTAACACATCTGCAAGTAGAATGTATGAGGCTTTACCTTTAACCAATGCTCTGTCAGGGGAGTTGTCGAATATGCGACGATAGTCTATCATTCCGATACCCGAGACAGCAATCTGCTGCTGAGACCAGAAGTAATGCTTATCACGAAGTTCTGCCGGCGCATCACTATCTGTCAATTCAAGTCTTAATGCAGCAGCTGCTCTTTTAAGTATAGAATATCGCTCAGTTACAGACTTGACATTTTCAACTCTATCGAAGCATCCTGCTAAAATCATATTTTTCAAGTGCCTTGTATTTACTGGAACTCGGTTATTATCTGTCGAATCTATCGTATCCCAATGCCTTGCACGAAAACCATTCAACTTCCGATAAAAGATGCGCTCAATAAAATCTTCAACACCTTTGAAATCGCCGCGTAAACGCTCTTTAACGATATACTCTGCCGTCCTAATGCCTACGAACTTAATTCTACTAAGTGACCAATAAATCTCATTTGTCTTGTAGTCCGTAAAGAACTCCACCGTAGAGTGGTTGATGTCGGGCGGCACAATCTTCGCCACCGAGCATCGCTCCATCTCCGACATAAGTGCCGGCATCTCCTTATCATCAGCCCACTGCAACGCCACGGTGTAGAATGCTGTCGGATAGTTTGCCTTGAGCCACGCTCCGCAGAAGGCTGTAAGGGCGTATGCTGCGGCGTGTGAGCGGTTGAAGGAGTATTTACCTGCAGTCTCTATCTTGCCCCATATCTCCTCGGCTTCATAAGGCGGGCAACCATTCTTTATAGCACCCGCAATGAAGTCGTTCTTGAGCGAGGCCATAAGGTCGGCTTTCTTCTTACCGATAGCCTTACGCAGGTAGTCAGTTTTGCCGAGGTCAAAGCCTCCGAGCGTATGAGCCACCGACATAAACTGCTCCTGATAGACCATAATGCCGTAGGTATTCTTCGTTGCCTCATAGCAGCCAAAATTATAGACCGGAGCCACATCACCTCGACGGTAACGAACATAGTCATCGGTTGCTCCTATGTCGAGTGTCGCAGGGCGAAAAAGAGCATTTATGGCAATCAGATCCTCGATGCAGTTGGGCTGTACATCCTGAATAAAGCGAGTGATGCCAGGTGAAGAGAACTGAAAGATATTCTGGGTATTGCCCTCGGAGAGTATCCTATAGGTCTTCTCATCATCGAGCATCTCGCTTGTTATCTTCTCTATGGTCAGCTGCTGATTGTAATGCTCATTTACGAGGTTTATGGTGGCACTTAGCTTTGCCAACTCTTTCGTTGCCAGCACATCCTCTTTAAGCAGTCCAATCTCATCGACAGAGTATCCATCGAACTCCGACACCAACGCTCCGTCCATCTTGCGTATGGGCAAAAAGTCGAAACAGTCTGCCTCCTTGCCATCACGCTTTTCTGGGGTAACGATAATTGCCGAGGCGTGCACAGATGCCGCCTTTGGTTGACCGAGCAATACTCGTACATCCTCAATCACTTCGGGATAGGTCTGTATAAAGTCGTAGACCTTACGGTTGGTAACGGCTATCTTGAAAAGTTCTGTCCAGTCGGCACCATCATCGAGCATCGCCGTTATGTAGTTTACCGTACCGTGCGGTACACGGTGTACTCGCGCCACATCTTTGAGTGCCGCTTTGAGTTTGAGCGTAGTAAATGTTCCTGCCGAGAACACACGCTGACGACCACCAACATTGTATCGCTGTTCGAGGTAGTCCTTCATCTCCTGACGGCGGTCCGATGCATAATCGACATCGATATCAGGGAGCGAGGCGTGTCCACCCTCGACAAGCCCCTTATCCACAAACGAGTCAATCACCTTCATCGGGGCTATTGCTCGTCTTCGTTTTACTCTTGTTACTATCATCTGAAATACTTTTTATGTCGCACAATGCAGCTCACGGTCTGGTGAGATACACCATACTCGATTGCCAACTCCAACTGCGTCACGCCACCTGCATAGTAGCGTTCGCGTATTCGCTCTGCCTGTGCGTTGGTTAGTTTTGCATTACGGCTCTTCTCGCCATAGTCGTTTTTGAGGTCATTGGCTATGGCGTGCTCCATATTGCGCTGATGAGTACACATCTCAAGGTTCTCCACAGCATTATTGTAGCGATTGCCGTCGATGTGGTTCACCTCCAACTCAGGGTCCCAATCATCGAGGAAATGAGCTGCCACAATGCGGTGCACGGAGAACTTCTCCCCGTTGCCGTTCTTGTATAATCTCACACAGTCATAGAGCGATGTCTTGCCACACCAATGCGTTAGTATGCGCTCGGACTGCGTGCGTGTAATGCCGCCCGAAGTAACCTCCCTTTCAAGGCTCTTGATACGACCTTTGTTACTGACTTGATAACACCCTTCATAGTTTTCAATGTCCACCCAGATCTCCTGGGTTGTGCTCATCTGTTATTCGCTTTAATGCGGTTTGAAATATGTCTCTCTGAATCTCGACTCCGATAAATCGGCGTCCTGTATTTCGGCAGGCAATGGCGGTACTGCCACTGCCCATAGCGAAGTCAATCACCAAATCGCCCTCGTTGGTATAGGTGCGGATTAGATACTCAAGCAGTGCCACGGGCTTCTGTGCTGCGTGCAGGCACGATGTCTGCTTATCGGTCTTGAACTTTATGACACTGCGCGGAAAGCGTTCTGTGGAGATGTAGTCCCGATAGTTGTCGTGCTTATGATATATCTCCCCGGCGTTACACTTACGCTGGTGTGCCGCCATAACAACCTTGCGCTTATGACCATCGGTCTTTATGGGGTTGTATGTCGGCAGCCTGTCGTAGAACACGAGTATATCTTCGTGTGCCTTCATTGGCATACGCTTGGCATTGAGAAAGCCCGTAGGCTGTGTCTTCTCCCACACCCACGAGTAGCGTAGTTGCTTGAGGTTTGAGGCTCCAAGCACGCTGGTAAATGGTTGCTGACAAAAGAGCAGTATGGGTGTCGTAGGCGTAGTAACGCCACGAAGCACCTGCCACATCCTTGTTATATCTATGGGCGAATCCCAACGACAGTGAGTAGTGCCGTAAGGAGGGTCTGTGAGTATCATATCTGCCTTGATACCTTGCTCGGCAAGCATAGGAAGCACATCGAGGGCATCGCCTTGGTAGAGGTCGCAGCCGTTATAGGGGCTCAAATGTTCGTAGTTGTTCATTGGCTATCTCCTTTAAGTTCCACAAGCAATCTCGGCGGTCTAATAGGATGTCATCGCCACAACTCAATTTATCGGCTGTAATAGTCATCTCCTTGCCATCACGCACGATGCGTAGTTTGGCTTCGGGATGCAGTCTGTATGTTGTATTTTCAATCTCAACCTCTATGTACTCCACACCTCGCTGTATGGGTATATCCGGAGCAAGAACCGTCAGTTTATCCTTCCAACTAAGCCCGCATCGCTCCGGGACAAGGAAACGAGAGAAGATTAGGTTATACTTTATCGGGTCGATAGAGGTAATACCCAGCAGGTACGATACAAGCGAGCCTCCTGCCGAGCCACGGCCGATACCCGTTGCAATGCCTCGGCGTTTTGCCTCACGCACCATATCCCACTGCACAAGGAAGTAATCCACATTGTCAGTCGATTCAATGATATACATTTCCTCATCTAATCGCTCTCTGTAAACTTGGTGCTTCGCTTCCGGAATCTTCTCCGCGAGCCCCTCGTCGAGCAGACGGAGAAACATCGTGCGTCTATCTGCATAGCGTTCTTGCTCCTCGGGGCGCATCATATATTCGGGCATAAACATCTTACCCGTTTCAAAGGCTGCATCGGCACGCTCCGCAATATCTACCGTATGTCGGCACATCCTCTCGAAGAGTCTGTCAAAGTCCCACTTCTCCGAAAAGAGTGGTTGCAGAGTGTTGTAATGCTCATCTACGCTCTTGAAGTATTGCTCCTCACTCTGCTCGTGGGCAGCACCCGTAGCAATCTTATTAAGCACAATCTTCGACTTAGCATCATCACGGTCTATGTAGTAACTGTCTGCTATAAGAATAGGCTCTACGCTGAACGAATCGTTTATTGCATCGTAACAATTCTCGAAGTAGTGTTTCAGTGCGGCTAACCTCTCACGGTCTATACGGTCGGCCTTATACTCATTGCCATCGACCTGATAGTATACGGCATCGAATCGCTCCTTCATCCGCTCAATATGGCGAGGATTCTCCGTTATCCAGTATGCAGAGCGGGTGGCGAAGACTATGGCACACCCCTCGGCATAGAGAAATAGTTCCGAGTACTTGATGACGCCATCCTCGGAGTTTACCATCACCTCTCGTTGAATGTTGAGCAGGTTATGCAGTCCTTTGTTGCTGAGAGCGTATATCTTTATCTCGACCTTCGTGTCGTAATGTGACATTGTAAGGGTGTAGCCAAACACAGGTTTAAGCCCCGCCTTCGCACACTCCTTTTGCAGGTTGAGTGTAGCAGCCATTGTGTTGCGGTCGCAAATGCCCACGGCTGTATGCCCGAGCCACTTTGCCTTACGACATAGACCATCTATCGAACCCGATGCGTTAAGCAGCTCAAAAGGCGTATGGACACCGAGATTGGCAAACGGGATATTATGTTTCGGAGACTTTGGCTTGCCTATATGCTTTAGTATATTGAAGCGAAACTCCTCTCGGAGGTCGTAGTAATACCAGTTGTTACCAAATGGGAACGCCACATAGAAGATTCCCTCGTCCTGCAACTCCTGCGGGTTTTCCATAAGGTTGAACCTAACATCACCATTCTTGCTCTTGAAGATGGATTCCACACCCGACAGGTCGGCAAGAAGCATCTGGCCAAAGTTCGGGATTTCCACGACCTCATTGTCGATGGTAATATAGTCTATGTTTTGGGCATCGAGCCACTCGTATAGTTCCTGCATCATAACTCTTGAACCTTTCGTAGTTTGAAATTAGAGGGAGATTGAAGGCGTTGAACAAAAATGTCGAATATCTCCTCCGCGCTCATTTCGTCCCAGTCCTTATGGGCATCTGCGATGTTGGCGACAAAGACAGTAAAGTATTTGGCGAGTCTGCTGGCAGCCTTCTTCACGGGCTCGACAGCATCACCGTCATAGCCCACAATCACCGTCTGAACTCGCTTGCATTGGAGTTTATATACCTGGACATCGGAGATCTTCTTTCCGAAAGTTGCTACAACAGCCACTCTGGGATTGTCGTATAATTCCAGCTTGCGGGTTAGGGCTATAACATCAAAGATGCCCTCCACGAGAATAACCGTATCGGTCTCACCCTCGTGAATAGCATCATAGTTATATAGTAGTTTGGAGAAATCGTTATTGACAGAGTTGCGGTAGCGCAATATCTTGAAGCCGCCATTGTACTTTACCTTGCGGTTATGGGCATCGATATCGCTCTTCGACCAGGTATGACGACCCACAAAGCCCACATTTCCCCCGTTGTCAATGATGGGAAATATCACATAATCCTCAAAGCGAGGATTAAGGCGATTGGTTACTCCCACTGGGAAATAGTCGTAGTCATCATAGGTAAAACCACGCTCTTTGAGATATGGGTGGCTGAATATGCGCTTGTAGAAGTCCGGCAACTCGGTTACGGTCAACATATCGTCAATCTCTTCCGGCTCCACACCCAAAACAAACTGCAAGGGAGCAGTAATATCTGCCGTAGGAGTAACCATCAGGTCCATACGACCTATGGCTTCCAGGAGTTGTCCGAGGGTGCGCGTAGATTTACCACACGAGAAGCAGTGCGCCATAAATGGCTCACGGCGGGCAGTCTCCGGTCCTATGTAGATGCCGAACTTACCTCCCGACTTGCCACAGAAGGGGCAACGCGGCACGATAAGGTTCTTACCCGTACCGTCACGCTTTGCGCCCGTCTCGCGTGCTATCTCCTGCACCAAATGCTGATATTCCTTCGCTGATAAATCCATATACTTAGGAATAGCTGTAGTGTAGGAGCTAAAGTTTATAAAGTGAGCAAAAAATTATTCCGACATCAAACTATCTGTTCGTTGGCTATCGTAGAATACCTCATTATCATAGTCCGTTGCAATCTTAATTGTTGCTCCTTTCTTGAAGAATCGGCTCTTGGCGATATGCAGTCGCATCACATTCTCTTTACGCTCTGAAGATGATTGGTTAAGCGAAATAAGGTGAGTACAAGGGCGTGCAAGACCTTTTGCTTCTGAGCAGTTATATTCTGTCAACACATTGCTCTCGTTGTTCAGCCAATCTCTATCCTCGATAGTTGATTGATATGTAACTACCATCCACACCTTCTCATCTGCAGCAAGGTCTTTAAGGTCATTAGCTACGGCTATACGTTTTGCTCGCTCGTGTTCAGCTCCCCAATTGCGATGTCTCGCATCAGTGAGCAAATCCATTGAGTCTATGATGACTATGTCGGGACTGTGTCCTTCCAACTTGCGGTACTCCGATATGCCGTTCTTAATATCAAGCGTAGATACCTGAGCATTGAAACGAGGATAACTTCTGACCACAATACTACCACCATAAGACTCTATCATCTTCTGGTAGTGTTTCATCTCTGCATCGTGTATCTTACCTTTCTCGTAATAGTATGCATTCTTCGAGATAAGTCCGCCTGAATATGCATTTAATGCCTCTTCTTCCGAGCCCTCTAACTGAAAGTGCAGTACATTGAGGTTGTCATCGATGTTAGCACGCACACCAATCCACTTTGCTATATGCGATTTACCTACACCTGTAGATGCAAGGAAGCAAGTAAGTTGGCCACGAAGATTACGACCTCCGTTTAGAGCATCCAAGAATGGGATATAGAAGCGTATAACCTTCGCAACTCCGGATTGTTCTTCTTCAAACTCTCTACGCTTGTTAGCCTCATATCGCTCCATAAAAGTTTCAGCGACATTCACAAATGAAGAGCTCTTAAGCGTAAATCCCGCAACCCATTCTGCATACTTACGAAGCACATCTTCTGCCTTCTCCTGTTGGTTATCATTATATAGTTTGCCAACTTCTACATATACCTTTTGCAGACGAACCCCCTTGATATATGATTCCAGCATATCGGTCATTACCTCAATGCTCTGTCCTTCATCATATTCTCGGAAGGTATCAATAAGTTCCAATGCATCTACATCATCGTGGAATGTCTGCGAAAGTATTGCATAAGAAGGGGTATGCTTGTAGGTGTGATAGTGCGATGCGATCACCTTCTGAATACGCTGAATGTTTCAGTTGATTGAGTTGTTGTTTCTGTAGTAGTTGTTGTTGTCTCGCTACGCATATGCTGTGACACAATTGCACATAACTGATCCTGCCTGAGTGCTGTCGCATACAGTTCGTAGAGAAATTCGGTACTCAGTGGTGATATATTATTATCCATTACTCATTCTGTTGTTTTCGCCACGCCTCGCAGCGTATTCTATATAGCTCATGGTGAACATGTGCGGTGCGTTTCTCGCACAGCAGAGCATTTGTACACTTCTGACAAACAGGTGAAAACGGAGTCCACATCAATGTGGATGTTCCACATATCAGATATCCCAACTCATTAGACATCCATCTGCGTTTAGTGTGCTCCTCATATTCAGGATAGATAAATATGGCCAGCGGATGTTTACTACAATCCTCGATCATTGACACATATTTGCTCCGAGAGGCACCAAAACTACTTAACCACTTATCATCGTGTGCTCTCATTCGAGTGCTATAATTCATATAGCGGCTTATGGCTTTATCGCCAAAAGAGTGAGTTATATTCCAACGAAATCTATATTTCCTATCGTAATCAGACATAGAACTAACTTGGCAAACACAGAAGTCTACCAACCTATTATAACTGATACTGAACGATAAAGAGAGCTTATCAAAACAACTTTCGAGCTGTCTATCTACACTTCCTCCTTCAGGAAACCTAAAATCCTCCCACAGCGTATCTTTTACCAACTTGGTAAATACACGCTTGCACCCTTCAATCCACTCTTTTTTCTCCATCTCTTGTAAGTAATTTTCTTAGTTGTGCCTTTGCTAAAAACAGACGGCTCTTTACCGTCTCGATATTCTTTGTCTGGAGCGTTCCGTTGCGGTAGGTAATCTCCATTATCTCGCTGATTTTATAACCTGCCTGTTGTAGCAGGAATGCCTCGCGATAGATAGGTTTTATCTGGTCGAGTGCCCAGAGAATTTCATCACTATAGTAGTCCTTATAGTTATTCATATCCATACAGTTTGCCGAAGGGTTGCACTCATCCAACAATGTGGAGCGCAACTCTTTAACGTCGACACTATCGTCTGGTGGAGTACGGGTTTTATTACGCTTATTGAGGTCAGCTACAAGGCGTTTTGTCACTGCATATATCCAGGTTTTCACTGGTCTTGCAGGATCGTAGCTGTCCATATACTTGTAGAAGTTCACTAATGCCTCGACATAGTTATCTTCTATATCTTCCTGATTGTATGTGTACTTGATACAGATGCTGTACACCAGATTTTTATGCGGCATCACATACTTTTGCAGTAGTTGAGCGCGTCTTTTGGCGGACTCATCATCGGGGATAGCCGCCGTTCTTTTTAACACATCTTTCTTGTCCACTCTTCTAACTGAAAAGGGGTTCAACTCAATCTGAAATGTCCTAATCTGTCAGCTTCGAAGAGCGTCAATTAAAAAAGTGGGCGGCTTGTCACCGCCCGAATCTATGCGGTCATTTTACAATCTGTGTTTGCGTATGTAATAAAAGAATAGGTGGCAAGCATCGGCAGCGTTGTCATCCGTTGGCACATAACCATACTTTTTGCAGGTTTCTACCATCTTTGACTTTGTGGCGTGTCCATCACCCGTTGCCCACTTCTTGAGTGCGGCAGGGTTCACAAACTCCGGCTCGGGCAGGTTCAGCTCATCGCAGACCTCCAACAGCACACCTCGTAACTCCGACAATCGTCTGAGGTCGTAGAAGTGGCGGTTGATGCTCACATCCTCGGCCACAATCTGCTTTATGTCGTACTTACGGATAAAGTCGATAAGCAGCGTGCGAAATGAGCCGTGCATCTTGTTGTCGTTGCGCCGTCGGCTCTCGGTGACCTGCCCCGTGCTTTGAGAAGTAGCCACAGTGTGTTGCCACATCCAAGGCGAGGATGTCGTCGTGTTTCAGTGCCTTATTCTCCGATGCGTGATTCTCCATTCTCCTTCGTTATTACAAGTTTGTGGGGATAACCTTCGGCCACATTGCCGTGCGAAACTACGAGGACAGTGCCACCCAAAGCGTTCAGAGCATCAAACATCGATGATAGTCCTGCTTCATCTACCGCTTCGAGTATCTCGTCAAGCACCAACAGGTCCAGTCCCTTCTCATCATCGCAGTTGGCATTGACAAGCTTCTGCATCGCCAGAATTGTTGCAAGGTTTACTCGTGCCGCCTCGCCTGCCGAGAACTTTCCGAATGAGCCACAATCAACTCCATCACGCAACAGTGAGATTGAGATTTTCTCTCTCACCTTACCGCTTTTGAGCACCGTGTAACCATCAAAGCGAATACGGATATCGCTGCCGATACCTATCAGGAACTCATTGGTGATACGACTAAGTGCCTCAATCTTGGTGTTGGCAAGGTAGGTCTTGAACTGCACGAATCGCTCGCGCTGCACCTCTAAGGCGCGTACCTTATCATCAACCTCAAACTTACGCTTGGCAGTCTCCATCGAGCGTTGCTTCTCCTGCTCCAATGTTTTGCGTAGCGATAGCGTGAGGTCTTCGGCGGCCATCTCATTTACCTCTCGGATTGTCTCCTGCAAGGTCTCTATGGCACACTCGGCAGAGCGAATATCCTCTACGATTTTGCGACGCTCACGGCTGAGTGTTGCATTACGCTCATCAATGTTTCCGAAGAACTCGTCAAAGGCTTTACGGCGTATGCTGTCTATCTCGTCCTGCATTGCTGCGACCTCTGCCTTGGTGCGTTTGCGGTTGTGTTCGGCACGCTCCACCTCGCTTGTAGCACTGCATACTGCTCGCTCGTGATCCGAGAGTTCCTGCTCCCAGCGTGAACGGTCGCTATCCAATGTGCGACGCTCGCTGTTGAGTTTGCTTTGCTGCATCTCTGCCTCCTCCGAAGAGTTCTGTTCAGCCTCGATATTGCCGTTAATCTCTGATAACTGCTGTTGGCGGAGACGGAGTTCCTTTGTCCCAGCCTCGATATCGAAGTTAGGCTGTGCCACCAAGAACTCGTGGCCACACTTCGGGCAGGTGATAGAGCCCGCCAACTTATTCGACAGTTCGTCAATACCCGCAGAGATTACTCGGCGTTTACGGCGCAACTCTTCAAGGCGTGAAGCGAGGCTACGGAGCGTCTTATCAATCTCCTGCAAGCGGATGCTGTACTCCTCGCACTTGTCGCCATACTGCGTAACAAAGTCGGTATACTGAACCTTGAACTTCTCAAAGGCGTCGTACTTCCCCTTCAATACCGCCTCGGCGTGATTTACAGAGGTATCAAGATTTTCGAGCGATGCCTGAGCAAACAATAAATCCTCCTTCTTGAGTTTTAGCGTGTGATTCCAGTCTGTTCGGCGAGCATTAGGAAGCAGTGTCATCACAGCATCGATAGCCTTCAAGCACTCCTCCAAAGAGGCGTCTGATGACTCCAATGCTTGCAACTCTTTGTCAGCCTTCTCCACCTCCGCAATAGTAGCGTCTATGCCGTTCAGAGTCTCCTTATGTGTGCGGATATACTCACGCTTTGAGGCTATTGCCTCCTCTAATTCGGCAACGCGTGTCTCACGGTTGCGGCCACGCTCTTCACCTGCTGCAAACTCCTTTGCTATCTGCTCCTGCAACATCTCGATGCGGCCATCAATACCTGCAAGTTCGAGGTCTATCTTCTGCTGTTCACTGCTGAGCGGCTCGATATCCTCCTCGACACGGGCGATAGCCTCATCTACCAAGATGCCATTGGAGAAGCGGTTGATAATCTCCTTCTTCTCCTTATCCGACGAGGATAGGAAATCCTCGTAGCGATACTTTGACAGAATAAAGTTGTTGAGTAGTTCCTCGCGTGTGATGCCCAACTTCTCCAAGATATACTTATTGTAGGCATCTACAGAGTGCTGTACAGCCTCGTCAGTTGTTACAAGTTCGCCTCCTCGATAGAGTTTGCAGGCGACTGTCGATGCTCCCTTGCGAGGTATCGAGCGAGCAATGATGAGTTCCTCATTCGATGCGTCATTTGTAAGGTGCAGAGTGATGCGGCACTGCTCGGCAGCATCGTTGATAATCTCCTCGGTGCGTATCTTACGCAGCGGACTACCTGTGAGTCCCACGGCTATACACTCCAAGAGAGCCGACTTCCCGGCACCGTTTGATTGCTGGGAGTCGTTGTCCTTGTTATTGCCAAATATCAGTGTTGTTACTCCCTGTTGCAGCGTATAAGCCAGCGAGCGGAAGGCACACAGATTTTCGGCCTCTATACTCTTTAATTTCCACATTGTCCTTCGATTTTAGATAAATACTCCAATCCGATTGCTACATCGTCTATCTGTTTCTCGCGGCAGAACTCCTCGTAGGTCTCTCGGATGCGGTGGCTGTCGAACTTCTCAAAGAGCGAAGAGGCTGCAACCTCCAACATCTCCTCATCATCGGCAATAAGTTCCACCTTCGTGGCTCCTGCATCGAGCAGAGCAGCCTTATCCACCGACTTCATAGCAGCCTGCGGTGCGTGGACACGAACTTTCACTTTGTAGCGACCATCGGCATCAATCTCACGTAGCTCGTCGATAAGGTGAAGACCGGCACGCTCTGCCGCCACATCAATCACTCGGTAGCGTGTGTTCGCCTGGTTCTTGATAAACTCGTGAGAACCATCAGTATAGATTACAGTGTAGCCCTTCTCCTCGTCCTCACCAAAGTTGTGCTGGCGTGATGAACCGATATATTCGATACGGGTTTTGTCGATGATAGTGCGATTGTGATAGTGTCCTACGAATACCTTGTCGAAATCCTCGAATATCTTTGCGGGCAACTCCTTGTCGTTGGGCTGTGCCAACGCTCCGTTGATACCCTCGTGGATATAGAGGAAGTTAAGTCGCTTGGGGTCGAGAGCCTCCTCCTTGAGGCGGTCAAGGCGTGTGCAGAATGAGCCATCTTCTGGGAAGTAGCCCATCATATGGAGTACAAAACGGCAGTCATCACCAAGAGGCAACGACACATACTCATCGCACACCAAGACATTCGAGTGCTGGTCGAAGACATGGCAGTAGCCACGCTCGTTCTCCTGATTTACCTTGTCGTGGTTACCCTCAGCAATGGTTACATGTATGCCGTGTTCGGCAGCTGTGAGCAACGCATCGTGGACTGCTAACAGCACATCGAGTGTCTGTGCGGCACGCGAGAAGAAGAGGTCGCCACCGATGGCAATCTCCTTGACATCCATCTTCCTGCATATGTCGATAGCCTCCTGCCAGTTAGCCTTGAATGCAGGGATATTGTCCTTCGATATGTGTATATCGTTTAGTAGTAATAGGCAGGGATAACTCTCTTTCATAAGCGTGTAAGGGATAAGACGGGAGGCCGAAACCTCCCGTCGGTTATTGAAAGTTTTAGCTTATAAAGGGTTATCTGCGACGGCGTGGACGCTCCATCTCCTGCTCCTCATCATCACTCTCCGTCACGGTCTCCTCCTCGGGCTTGGGTCCTTCGATCTCGTGCTCAATCATATCGAGCAACTCACGGTTAGAGGTTGAGCGAGTAATGCGGATAGGAAGACGCTCCTGGTCGATGTAACCACGAATCATTGCACGCAACTCCTGACCCTCCTCGGTCTTATCGCCGAGACCTTGCTCCTGCAACTCCTCATAACGCTCAAAGAGGTCATCGAGCGAGAGTGCGCCATTGCCGTTCTGCTCATTCTCCTTGTTGTCCTTCGAGCGACGGTCGAACGAGAACTCTGAGGTGTCATCCTTCGGAAGCTCTGCGGCGAGGGTTGCGATGACCTCCTTCATCTCGTCGCCCTCCATAAGGTTCATACCATAGAGCGTGTCGCTCTGCTTGAGGAACTCCACGGTAGCACCGAGGTGGTAGCGTGTGTAGCGGTAGATGATTTCGGGAATACGAGGTGCAGCGAGCAGTGCTGTGAGCTCCTCACGGCTCAGAGGCAGCGTATCCGACTCGTTGTCGATAGAGATGACGTACTCGGTCTTGGCACCGTTCTTACGCTTCTCAATCTCCACGGGGTATGCCTCACGCACCGATGAGATAGGACAAGGATAGCTCGGATTCTTCTGCAACTTCTTCGACCAGAGCTTGAACTTACGCTCGTCGAGTTCCTTGAACTGTGCGTGCGAGAGCGTCATCATCTGCAGACCCTTGCCACGCTCGCTAAGGTCATAGACATACATGCAGTGGCCATAGCCATACTTCAAGCCACCGCCAAACGAGCCTCCGTCAATCTTCTCGGCGAGCTTCTCATCGCCCATCTCCTTGGCAGTAGCAACGGCCAACTTACGGTAGGTCTCGATAGGATCTACGCTGTAACCTGCATCCGTAGCACGGGTGACGGTAACATACATCTTCGAAGCCTTAGCACCGTTGCCCGGCTTCTCCAATTCGAGCAACAACTGATGTACGGGGAACTCATAGCCCGGGCGTGATGGCGTACCATCCTGATTAGGGGCAATAGGCAGAATACGCAGGCGGTAAATGCCGAACTTGTCCATACGGAAGAACTCCGTGCGGGCAAAGCTCCGATTCTCCTCTTGTGCGCGTAGTTGCGCATCTTCATACGACTCCTGACTCTTCAGGAACATCTCCTCAATGGACATCGATTCCATGCCATTGTTTTTTTCCAAATCTTCTTGCATCTGAAAATTGTTTTATGGATTAAAAAATGCCCGAAGACGATGCACCTTACGGCACACCGTGAATCTGGAAACAGACGGACGGGTTCGGTTGCACCATCCGTTATCAACTGAAAAAATTGGGAGAAATGTCTCGCTAACCGTATCCTAAAAAGAGTGGATACTCATTTGACAAATAGAAGGACCTTGAGCGGTCGGAGTACAAAGGTATGTATAATTTACTGAACGACAATAGTTTTATATGAATGTTTTACATATCATTGTTAGTCAACACCTTGCGTTCTTGTTTTAATGATATTATTAACTTCTTCAAGTGTCATATCCTCATCAATAGCTTGTTTCTGGATACGACGCTTCAGGGTCATATGATTCTTGCGGATATACTCCTGAGTCTTATGCCGCTGGACACTATCATAGTATTTTTGACGCTTCGGGGTCATCACCTTGCCACGCAGACAGTAGCAACCCTTCTCCTTGTACTCATTGAGGTATCGCTGGAACTTCGGCTTCTTGTATGAAACATCCTTTGATGCCTTGGCGACAGAGTCGATGACCCACCATTCGGGCTCAAAGGGTGTCTGCATACCGCAAAGTTGCTTGAGAATGCCATAGACGATGGGCATCTCATAGCGAAGCATAAAGCCTATGCGTGTCTCATCGAAGGGGAAACGCCTAAGCGTCCCCTTCGGCCTTCCTCTTCCTCGATCTGCTATCTTTACTCTCTTGGTGCGGCGTCTCTTCCGCTTCGTCTTTTTCTCTTCCATCGTGGGTACTCTTAACTGGTTCTACATGTTGTGGGATTCGCCTTTCGGCAATACGCCTGCGACTCTCGATGTCGCCCGTTACATTGATTCTCTTTTTCATTAGACAAAGTATGTGAAGTTTATCTGACAGTTTATATTATAGAAGCCTCGCTCGTAGAGTTGCAACTTACGCTGACCGCCATAGATGGTAAACGACGAGCCTCGGTTGTACTTATGGTCATCGTTCCAGTTGGCAGCCGTACAGCGTACACTATACTTCGGAGGTTGAATTTTATTTGGTATCATTGCTATGACACCTCCCCAGTTGCTACCATCACGCTTGGCGGTGTTTATCTCTCCCTGGATAGATACAATGCTGCCTATCTGACGAACAAAGAGGTTGCGGGTATCTGTTCCCTGACCGCTGTTCTCCATCTGCATCCAACCCGTATCGATAAGCAGTGGTTGGTAATCCTCGGCAAAGGCCGCACCGAGTGTTCGGCATACCTGTCGCTGCGACTCGGCACTGCCCAACACGAGGTCTGTGAGTTTTGCATCCTTACGCAGGTAGTCCTTGACAATCTCATCTTTCGAGAGTAGGTTCAACTTTTCACGCAGGAGAGCTTGTGCCTGAGCAGAGGTCTTGCCCTGCGCCACCAAGTAGTTGATATAGTCCTGAAAGAGGTTCTCCATACGGGCAAAGCGACCATCGGCAACGCTCTTGGCGTAGAACTCCAAATTCTTGGCTATGGTAATAAGTTCATTGGCATTGTAGCCATCAAGCAACCAATTTGCCTTCTTCTTGAGCTCCTTGACTATGGCCGAGGTAAGGACATAACCTTCAACCTGCGAGTGCGACTTACCATCTGCATCAGTATAGGCAAAGGCTCCCGTCTCGATATTGTTCAGCTTATCACGCATCTCCGAGGTGAAGATGATTCCCTGATATGCAGAGTCGGTGCCGAGCTTGCCGGCCATCATATTATCTATCTCCGTTGTGGAATAGACTTCAAGGTTTCGGCGTGCCTTGCTCTTATCGGTAAGGTCGCTGAGGTTGGAGGTCTTGGTGAGTTTCTGCTCGCCCGTGCCACCTTTCTCGGCATCAAGCGTAGCACGCACAGCCGCCTGACGCTCAGCCTTGAGTGCTTGTGCCTGCTCCGGTGTAAGGTTATTGACCTCATCGGCTGTGAGGCGTACAAGTTCCTGCAAGCCCTCCGAGATCTGCAAGAATACCTCTTGGGATTCGGGCTTTGAGTAGACATCGAGGGCTGTTCTTGCTGCTCCCTTATCCATCACATCGCGTAGGTTCTGGTCTGCAGAGAGTTTTGTCTTCAAAGCCTCGGCAACGGCGCCCGATGTTACATAGCCTGTACCACCTTCGCTGATGCCACCTGTGGAGATAGCATCAAGCTTTCGCTTGTACTCGGTAGTAAAATCCTCGGTAGAGAGCTGCTTACCCTCGACCTTATCAACCTTACCCGCCATACCCTTAGTATAGGCGTCAATGGTAACATAGGTATCGGCAACAGACTTGCCATTGACCTTGAGCGTGCCGATAATATCCACCGAGCCGAGCGGAGCAATAACAATATCGCCCAACGCATTGCGAACCACAAAGCGATAGCTGTCTGCTGTGTCAAAGCCCACTGCAGCGATAACGGCACCAGTACTGTCACGCCACGAGAGAGTATTTTGCAACTTCGGATCATCTTTGGTGTAGGCAGTATTGCAGAGGTCGATGCCTCGCCCGGCACTATGCACCGAGAAGAGTCCATTGACCTGTGCCGAAGCACTCTTTCCAATGACCTTGAAGATGGGTGTTAAAGAGAGTTTACCATCATAGACTGCAAAGTCACGGAAATTCGTGCCGCCACCCTCAACGCCATAGTAGTTGATACGCACTGCGCCCTCATCGGTAACATCCTGCGTATTGTAGATGTCACAGCCCTGAATATGGATTGCACCGATGCGTGAGTTGTCGCTGAGTGATGTGCCATACGAAATACCATCACCCGTTACTCGTGCCAACTCCTTGCCCTGCTTCATAAATGAGAAGGTGCCATCGGTGCGGATAACAATCTCATTGACCAAAAGTCCGTTCAGGTACGCTCCGAGTGAAGCATTACCATCGCTCTTGACGATACCTTTGAGCGAGTAGCCATTCTCGCCACTTACAGAAACTGCCGTCTTTGAGTTTATCTCCTTGTTGGCTGTAAACTGACCTGCCAGCACCAAATCCTTCTTGATTGTCTGGCGCTGGAAAGGAGTTTCAAGCAGTACGGCATAACGCCCGAAGAACTTATCGATAAAGCGAGGGGCATAGTCTGCCTTAACCTCGATAGCCGCAGGAATCTTGCCTGTAACTGGGTCTGTGGTTGTAGGGATAGTCTTGCCCGCAGCACAGAGGTAGCAGGTGCGGCCACGCTTATTGACCTCATTGGCATAGACCACCGATTCGTGGCGGTTGCTCTCGTAGATATAGTATGGGAAGACGGCATCCGTAACGCCCTCAAAGTGGCGCACCTTGCCACCCAGCCAGACATAGCCGGGCGAGATGGTTGAGCCCTCGACCGTGCAGCCCGAAATGATAAAGTCCGAGCAACCATCAAAGATAGTGCTCATACTCAGGGCCAACTCCTGAAGGTTTAAGATGTCATCCGAATAGGTGTATCGTCCACCCGTTTCTGCTACATATTCTTTCATTATTTCGTGTTCTTATTTGGTTCGTACTCCTCTTCATCAATCTTAATCAGGTAGGTCTTGCCTGCAATCTTGTAGGTGTTTACCACATAGGAGAGCATATAGACCAGATCCTGAGGCGGTATCTTAATGGGTGGCACGCAGACCATAAAGCTGACCTTGTTGATGAGCTTCTCTTCCACATATCGGTAGAAAGGTCTGGGCTGCTCGTCTTCGCTTATAGCGGTGATGGACTCTCCATTGTACCACACGGTGCAGGGTCGCATATACTCCGCATCTTCGTGGTAGAGATCCACGCCGACACTCTCGCTCTCCTTGATAAAGATTCTATCTCGGCTATCCTTGAAATACTTCGAGAATTTATAGTTCAGGAACCACTCAAAGTAGAGAACCTGCGATGTCATACGCGCCTCGATATGCTTCTCACGGGCAAAAGAGCGAAACCAATCATTGATGCTTTGCAGCGGATGGAGTGCGCTCTGCACAAAGAGTATAAACCGTCGCCCCGCAAGGTAGTGCGGAACAAGACGGTTAACTGTTCTATCTATGGGTAGCTTATACCTGCTCATGGTTCTCCACTTTAAGGATTATAGCCTCACGGAACGATGGCAGGTCGGCCTCCTCATCCTTACCCGAAGACTCCTTCAAATAGCCCGAAGCGGTGTAGGTCATACGGTGTACACGCTGCATAGGCTGGATATTTCCGTCCGTATCGTGGCAAGCAATAAATACACCTTGCTCGGGTGTGGCCGCCTCATCAACATAGACATCTGTGATATGCTCCGCCTTGCGGATAGCATCCATAAGGCGTGAGACATATACCGCAGCATCAAACTCGATGTTCATCACATACTCCTTGAGTTGCGCCTCGATGGCATCGTACATCTCCGACTCAGGTATTGCGCCATCGTAGAAGACCGTGAGGCGCGGGATAAGTACATCGCCCTTGGTGGATATCACCTCCACGCGAGTACCGGCAAACTTAATCTTGCCTATATAAGCATTGATAGGTACAAGCTCTTCGGGTGAGATAGCCTCAAGGTTGCCCTTGGTGCCTGTTGCGACCTTCAAGATAAGTTTGCTGTCGATATTCTGGTCATCGGTGCTCTCGACATACGATACCTGCGTGATGATTCGCTTGGTCTCATCCACGGCAGCATAGCCAAAGGCAAGGCCATCTTCGCGGACTATCAACTCATCGCCCTGCTGGTATTGCAGAAGAGCATTAGCGTAGTAGTTCGGAGTGCCGTTAATACGCCCGTTGATAGCCTCCGTGATATCCACGGCAAAGACATCGAGGAGCGTCTCAAAGCTGTAAATCACAGCCGCCACAACCCAAAGGATGCCATTCATAACTGACATCTTCGAGTCGCTCTTAAACTCCGAGAGTTCGAGGCGTTTATTACGCTCCGCAACAGCCTCGTTGTATATATCTTTTATCGTTCTGCTCATACAGAATACTCCTTATCGTTAATGATAAACTTCCACTTGCCACCCTCATTCCAACTCTCCTCGTGAGTGATAACCCATATCGCCTCCATACCCGAAGTGATATTGTAGCGACCTGTATCCGCATTGCGTGCAGGCTCTTGGTAGATACCCGTAGGTACTGCCGTGAGGGTTACTTCGCAGTTACGACGATTGCCGTACCTCTCGACCATAGCGATAAGCCACTTATCAAGCACGGTAGGTTTTATGCGTGCATCGGTGAGATTGAGTGTCATCAACTCACGGCACTCTACAAGAGGCTTTAAGTTGCCAGAGGTAAGTCCCGAGAGGTTGAGCGAGTAGATACCCGTCACCATTTGCAGGCTATCAAGCGTAAGTGTCGCATCCTTGATTGTCAGTTCCTCAATAGGCAGTGGTCTTAAGATAACTACCGATGTTGGTTGCAGTCCGCTCCAATCCACCTGCTTGAAATAGGCATCGGTAAACCAGCGTATGCGGCGACGCTTACGAACCTTATTATCGAAGATATGTTTCAGCAACTGTGGCTTATCCGTAAGAGTGATGACCTCCGTGTCGCTATTATCTCCCCAGTCAATCTCCAAAGTGCCGACACCTGATACAGAGCAGAGCACACTCAGAGTTTGTGTCGGAAGCGAGAATGCTACGGAGAGAGGTTTTGTAAAGACCTTGGGATATACATGATGCTCGCCATTTGATGGAACAATGCCGTGCATCTCGTTATAGGCAACAACATCGGCGTTGATGATAAAGTCGTCCGAGTAGATTAGTTCATCACCGACCTTGAGCGTCGTATCCAACGAAAGGTCGGTATTGCACATCATCAAATCTACGATACCCTCGATACTACCGTAGATATGTAGTGCGATATCGTAGATATTCTGTCCTGCTATAACCTTATACCTACCCATTGTTGTCCTCCTTCTCCACAGTTTCTAATAGCAGTTCTCCCGTCTCAGAGTCCATATATGCGTTCTGGATAATCATCTTATCAGATAAAAACTCTGCCTGTAACTTAGCTGCAAGCCCATTGTTCTCCAAACTTGAGTGCAGGAAGTCGATAAGTCCTACACCTGTTGTCGGGTGCTGGTAGACATTGCCTGCCGAGGCCTTCAATAGGAAAGTTTCGTTTTGTGCTTTGGCTACACCGATATCAAAATCGGTCTCCTCGCCCGAGAAGATAGCAAGATAACCATCTCGCAAGAGAAGGTTAAAGATGCCATCTTCATTGAGCGAATAGAGTTCGGCAAGGGTGACAGCGGAGTTCCCCGAAGTCGATTCCACCATGACCGGGAACCATATTGAACCAGATACGCTGTTACGTAGGAACTCCGTGCCACCCGAACCTAAAGGCTTAACTATAACGATGGAAAGAAAGCGCCTATCTGGTGTGTAAGGCAAAACAATATGGATGCCCTTATTGTCACTATATGACTGAGCGAAGCCTGCAGGAACGATAATCTCACAATAGCGATAGTTGTCGTTATCCGCACCCTCCACGCTATCGAGCAGACGACACTCGTAAAAGGTCTTGCCGGCAATATTACCGGAAGTCTCCACCTCGCCATACTCGGCATCCATTGTTATATCTTGTCTTGCCACTGCTATATTCTTTATGTAAGAGTAGCGGAGTTTTGTTGTGGAGGTTTACACATTATAGAGAAATCATAATTCCATTTGAGTTTTTTTGTATATTTTTGTACTACGAATAGGATCAATATGAAGATTATACTTACAGGAGCAACGGGATTTGTTGGCGAAGGTATATTGCTTGCGTGCCTTGATAGACCGGAGGTTGAGAAGGTGCTGAGCGTAAGCCGTCGCCCGTGTGAGATTTCGCACCCAAAGCTCGAAGAGTATATCGTAGAAGACTTTATGACACTGCCTGTAGATGATCCGAAGTTGCAGGGCTATGACGCTTGCTTCTTCTGTGCAGGAAAGAGTAATATCGGCATGTCGAAAGAGGATTACTACCACCTTTCATACGAGATTACGATGCACTTTGCTGCGGCTATTGGTCCGAAGCGAGAATTTGTCTTTATATATGTCAGCGGAGCAGGAACAAGTGAAACATCTCGTCAGTTCTGGTCGCAGACAAAATCGAAGACCGAGCGCGACTTACGCAATTTGCCATTCAAAGCAGCATATGGTTTTCGTCCTGCGGGAATGAAGCCATACAAAGGCCAAAAACGGCTTCAAGGTTGGGGTAAGTATCATTGGCTCTTCACTTGGATACCTGGTTTCTCAAATACGATCGAGGAGGTCGCCAAAGCAATGATAAGTTGCGTGAAATGTGGTTATTTCAGGCGCACCGTTGATGTTAGGGATATAGACACACTATCCAAGTGGTGTAAATAAACAAGAGGTCGCAAAATTGCGACCTCTCTCATTATGCCTCTGCATTATAAACTGCCTCAACCGTTGCCCACATATCGTCAGGCAACTCCTCGTCTGAGATCTTCTCGCAGGCACGGCTGAGATACTCCATCTCATCTTTTGAGAAATCTACAATCAGCGGTGTCTCCTTCTCGACATCCCACTCAAGTCGGTTGTCCTCCTGATTCTCACGGAAGTTAATCTCTTTGCGCTCATCATCGCTGATGGCAATCTTACGAAGAATCTCCTTTTTAAGGTTGAAATCCTTGAAATTTCCCTTCGCAGGAAGGAATGTAGGAAGGTAAAGTCTGTCTTTAATTGAAAGTTCCATATCGTTAATATTTAATGTGATTACTCAGCTTCTGCTGCAATGGTCGCTACCTCCGAGAGGATAGATTCAATCTGTGTCGTTGCATCGGCAACATACTTTGCCATATCGGGGTTGAACGGCATATTGATAGTTACGCTACCACGGTCGTAGTAGATACTGCCGACTGCTATTCGCTGCTCCGTGGTGGAGGGTTTGAAAGCTGTTGTCTGGACACGCTCCAATACGCCGTCCATAATGCTGTACTCCAGGTTATAGGAGCCATTCTCTGTGGTAGCCTCTGCCACCTTTGTAATGATTGTGCTTGTTACTTTCATATCTGCTGTTTCTTAAAGTATAGAGTGGGTTTAAGGTTTAGGGTTGCGGGAGAGTGAAAAATTATTTCCAATCTCCCGTTGAAACCACCAAAAAGCTGAATGAACCGTCGTTGGTGCTATTATCGTCAGCCGTATATACATCGAAATAGTAACTATAGAGAGCCTTCAAAGTAGCATATATCGGTGTGCTATCAACTGCCGAATAGATACCACTAAGGAATACCTGAAAGTATCCCGACATATTCCACGAACTCGATAAGTAAACGCGGTACTGTCCCTTGCCGAGTCGTGAAACTGTAACTGTACTACCATCGAAAGTCTGATACTTGACCGAGTAACTTGAGGTCGATGACACCGTAACCGTTCCCTGCGCCAAGAACTTCATGTTCTTGCCATACTTTTTCGAGGTCATCAGGTCAAGACGATTCACCACAATCCAACCGAAGAAGGTTGTATTATCGCCATAGCCAAGCAACTCAACCAACTCACGCGAGAAGGTGATTGTTGATTTAGAGATGCCATCCTCATAGAAGTATTTTCCACTGGGTGCAGTGATACTCATAACACCAACAGTTGTATTTGAGCCCCATTTGTAGTTCACAAGACAGACTCGGCGGCCACTATGCTCCAAAGTCCAAGGCAAAGGAATATCTTCATCCCACGAACCTCGAATAGCAACTACATGGTCGTACTTATTGAAGTTCATCTGAGGGTCTTCCATGCCGATGTAGATACTGCTATCATTGAGGATAAATGGGTTTCTGACCGTTCCAATAACCTCAACATCCTTGAATGTTCCCTTTTGGGCAGTGATATTACCATCAACATCCCACGAAAGATTGCCATTTGCCACAAAGCCTGAGCCGTCAGCATTAAATTTTATCTTGTTTGTGCCGAATGTTGCAGAGCCATCGGACTTCAATCCCCAGTAGTCTATACCTGTATTAGGGTTATCGTGATAGATATATCCTGAACTTGACATCATAATTCTATGCCCCGAACTCGGAGCAGAGGCAGTCAAAGAGCTTGAGCCGATAGCCCAGCCACCAATCTTACCAGCCACGGCAGTAATACCAGTACGGTCCAAAGTGACTTTTACGGAGTTGTTAGCATCACGCACCGAGATACTGCCATTGTAGCTGCTACCTCCAACAATCAAAGCACTGTCAATAACAACCTGATTAGCCTTAACAGTACCAGTATAGACACCATTAGCATCAATGGTTGTGGTGTACTTCTCCGCAGAGGTCAGATCAAAGACTGTAGCATATGCTACCTGCCATACCACAGGAGCATCAGTTGTTCCTTGTGTACCATCGAGATAGTAGTAATGGGTAGTCGAGAAGTTTGATGTACCGCACACAACTTTGTAAATGTATTCGCACCAATCGCCTGTACCTGCATTTGCTGTCAGCCAGCGGCTGCTACCTCCTGTTCCGATGCTATTAGAGCCAAACTGCAAATTATGTCCGACAGGTATCTTGGCAATGATACGGGCAATAAAGACCTTACGATTGCTGCACATAGTGCCAAAATAGAAGCCTCCATTATTGGGTGTTGCAGTACCCGTGGTTTTTATTTGGATAACATAGCCGCTATCATTTGGTGCGGTTGAGTCAGCTATTCGCGTATGAGTAACCATACCACTGCTGGAGTTATTATAGATACCCATTGAGTTGTTACCCTTCGTGAAAGTGGGATCACGATAGAGCATCTTTCCAAATGCCATTGCCGAGGCGAGTTCCTTAGCGGTAGATATGCCCGTAGTCCATTGAGCGGTAACACTTGCACCAAAGGTTACAGTTCCCGAGGCATTCCACGAGATATTGCCCGATGCTATCTGACCCGAACCATCATTATTGAGTTTCCATTTTGCTCCGTTAGCGATAGAACCATCACTACCAAGTGAAACATTTCCCTTGCTGATAGTTGTAGCGGTAATTGCCCATCCGGCAACCTTATTAGATGAGCCAAACGATGCAATTGTAGAGCCTGAACTATTGACAACAAGAAATCCAAAATCGCTATTACTATTGTAGTACAACTGTACACGCTGACCACTAGTAGCTGAACCTGTGGTGCTGAATACAGCAATACGCTTGTTCGTAGCATCGAGCGCAATCTGAGAGTGGCTGATTTTATTTGAAGCGATAGTCCAACCGCCAATAGTTCCCTTCGTAAAAGTACACTCCAAGCCATTGATGTAGTTCGTATTGATAATATCACTCTTGATACTTGCAGCATCGAGCTTTGCAGCAGTAATACTTCCCGCAGCAATGCGATCTGCCGAGAGCGTTCCTGCCTTGATACTCGAAGCGTTGATGCTAACAGCGTTCACCTGATTGGCGGTAAGAGTTCCCGTGTAAATACCCGTTGAACTGATATAAGTCAAAGGATGTGCCGCTAGCGTGGAATCTGTACTCTGTGCCAACCCAATAAAGCGTTTACGACGAATCTCCTCCTGTACAGCTGTTGTATATGTTCTCGGAGCAGGAGCATAAGCGAGGGTGCTACCACTCTGGAATATCAAATCACTATCGTATGCAATATGTGGTGCCGCAGGTATAGGCGAAGGGCTCATATAACTGCTCTCAATGGGTTGATTTGAGTATATGTGATACACTGCACCCGTGTCGCCACCGCCTCGCAAGAACACTGCAAACATACAATAGTTACCGCAGAATGCCGCTCCTGCAAACATATTGCAGTAGGTTTCCGATAGCTCGTAAATATCCCACGAGTACTCAATGCCTCCCCAACCACCGAAGTTGGACTTCAGCAGAAGCACAAGACCGCCTTTGTGAGTAGAGGTGTGCCAACTTGAAGGAGCTTGCTCACCATAGGAACGGCGAATCAATATATCGCGTTTGAAGTTTTGGTCGCCACCTTTGAAGACTACGGGATAATAGGTATCTGCATCTCCATTGATGGTTATCTTCTGGTAATATCGGTATCCAAAGTTTGTTGTCTTTGCTGTCTCAATGTCATTCTGCCAGTTCAGAGCAACAGCCGCAGAGAATGTAACCGTCCCCGCAGCGTTCCACGAGATATTTCCCGCTGCAATCTGTCCTGAGCCATCGTTATTGAGTTTCCACTTTGTCCCATTTGTGATTGATCCATCACTGCCAAGCGATACATTACCCTTGCTGATAGCGGAGGATGTGATAGCCCAACCCGCAATCTTGTTCGACGAGCCAAGCGATACAATACAAGTTCCTGCCGAGTCGGTAGCCCAGAAGCCAAAGTCGGAGTTGCTGTTGTAGTACAACTGAACTCGATGACCGCTTGTTGCAGTAGCCGTAGATGCATAGACCACAATACGCTTATTGGCTGCGTCGAGCGAAATCTGAGAGTTGTAGATTTTATTCGTTGCAATAGTCCAATTACCAATCTTGCCCTTTGTGAAGGTACACTCCAGACCATTGATGTAGGTGGTGTTGATGATGTCGCTCTTAATGCTTGCGGCATCAAGTTTCTCGGCGGCAATGCTTCCTGCTGCAATACGGTCAGCAGAGATAATACCTGCGGTAATCTGTGAAGCTGTAATACTGCCAGTATAGATGCCCTCTGCGGTAATCTTCGTTAGTTTAGGGAACTCATCGCCACCCAAAGCATCGGTAATCTCGCCAATGGGCTCGGTCCAGTTGAGCGACACAGCATTGGCAAAGGTTACATTGCCACTTGCATCCCACGAGATATTACCACCTGCCACAGCACCTGCACCCGTAGATTCCAAACGCCACTTATAGCCACGAATACCCGTAGAGCCAATAGTCATCGAGCCTGATGCAGCAGTGTAGGTGGCGGCAGTATTCTTCTTTGTGCCACGATAGATGCTATCGCTATCGATCTTCCAACCTCCAATCGTTCCTTTGGTAGTCGTGAGCGTCAGAGCATTGATATTCGATGCTGTGATTAGTGTCGATTTTAGCTCATCGGTATTGATGTAGGTCGCTGAGATCTTACCCGAGGTAATCTGTGAGGCAGCGATATCGATAGCACTGACAGTATCGGCAGAGAGCGTACCAGTGAAGATACCATCTTTGTCGATGTAGGTTGCGCCCACCCATAGCATACTCACCGCCGAGCCGAACTCTATCTTGCCCGTAGATGCGTTATACTTAATGTACTCGTTACCATAGCCCAACTGTGCATTGCCACCATTGTCCACATAGAAGGTCTTATAACCATCCTTGAAGCCATAGATGCCATTTACGGTTTCGGTGGTAATAGTCCCCGAAGAGGTCTTTGTGCTTAATGCAAACGAACCTATGGCTATACCCGAAATAGTACCATCGGTATTCTTGGCTCCTGCAAAGAGTTTGGGAGTGATGACGGTATTGCTATTGATAAGCGTCTTTCCCGTATTCCACTCCTTAACCCAATCGAGGAGATTAGCATCTACGCCTGCCGCTCCCGTATCTCCCTTTTTGGCTTTCGACCATACGAAGGTAAGTTTGTAGGTAGTGCCAGATATAACAATAGGAATCTCTACCTTGCCGTGGTCGGCAAGCGTAGTCGTGTTGGCCGCAACTGCAAATGTTATGGTCTTATTGGTATTATTGACTGAAATGGATGAGAATCCCGTAGGCTTGGTGATTGTGCCAATAGTAAAGTTGGTGAAGGCACTATCGCCGAGGGTTACTGAGATTGTAGATGTAACAGATACTGCAGAGAGTATCTTTCCGCTCTGATCTGCGGGAAAAATGTACTCTCCGAGTGACTGGGTTATCGTGTAACCATCCTTCTGTATTGTGATTGTTGCCTGACCACGGGCAATCAGCGTTTGTGCCATACTTCCACTTTATGAAAGTATAGGGCAAAATAGCTTCTAAGGGTTGTTGGCTAAAGAATTATTACATTACCATTGCTGTATCTATTGAAGTGGTAATGCATTGGCGAAAGCTTGCTCGTCTCATCAAATGGTGCGAAATATATCTCATCAGCGATACCTGCAACATACCAATTTCTTGTTTGAGCTGAGTTCCAACTGTGGCGTTCAAAATCACGAACGGTATCAATCAGCATACGACCCTCATCGATAGCCTCCTGATATTCGGCAGGGATGCGCTTATACATTGCACGACCAAGGAAGAGTGCGACAGGATGCTTATGTTCAAGTAGAATATTTAAGACTTTCTTTTCGAGTGGAGAGTGAAAACCGCTGATGACAACAGAGTCGGTATTGCAAATAGATTCTGCCCAAGCAATGCATCTGCTTTCGGCCTCTGGTGTGACCGAACGAGAAGCGAAGAAGGCTACAAGATGTCGCTCCAACAAATCCGTATTTCCGAGCGAACTCATAAAAAAGCGTAGGCTGCTGTTGCTCATTTTGTACTCAGGCCTTCGCTGCCATAACCCAAACAAGCAAACAGGCAACCCACGCTGAGTGAACATCTACACACACTACGCCAAACGCGCAATGGCATAAATACACCATTGTGGACATCCTGTCGCTGTTTTGCTGGGTTATTTCAAAGTTGCGAAGTTTGAGTACCGCAAAAACAACTAAAAAATGTCTCTATAAGGACTTGCATATCCTGCAAATCACTCACAAAAGTAATTCATTTTTAACAAATATTTGCATTTGCGGCGATAAATCTTTTTGTTGCAAAAAAATCAGCGGCAGGCACGATGCCCACCGCCGACGCAAGAAAGATGTGTGTATGTTGTGTTATTTTGAGACTTCGCACATTAGAACACCCTTGCCTGTAACATCGGTCTTGGCTACTGTGATGCTCTTACCCGTATAGGTCTTGACAACCGATGTACCTGCCGAGTTCCAGAGCTTCCAGGTGTAGGTGTATGCCGTGCCATCGGCATCCAACTCCTCACCATTGCGATAGAGAACAGCCGTTGCATCAACATCGTTGCCGTTGTTCTTGATGGTAAATCCCTTCTGGCTCACCAAGTCCACGATAATAGGATCTGACATGTCGGTAAACGAGATAATGTCGCACACAACCTTATTGGCCGAGGCATTACCCGCCGAGGTGTCGGTATCTTTGATGGCGCACTTGAAGGTCTCGAAGTTGAGCACAGCATCATTGGTGATGGTGATCTCGTTGGTTGTCCAGCCAGCGGTTACACCTCGCTGATTGGTAGATGTGAGGCACGCCCAACCTGCTCCGAGCATCGCATTGTAATATGGACACGATACGGTAGCACCCGAAGAGGCTGCTGCACTAAGACCCGATGTCAGCGTAACGACCCTTGTCGAGGTATTCACCGAGGAGATGGTATATTGAGCAGTACCAATAGTAATCTTACCGCCCGCCTCCATATTGGCGATTGATGCTACGGTGATTGTCGTTGCACCCGAGTTAGCAGCCGCAGTCAATGTAGTATTGGCAAATACCGCCGAGTCCTTGATACCCCAAGCATAGGTAACATTGGTATTGTCAATGGTAGCACCACGCCAAAGGTCGCAGTGTGCTTTGAGTGTTGCCACCTCGTCGTTTTTGAAGACGATACCATCGGGAGCGTATGCTACGGCAGCAATCATAGCACCGGCGTTCAGGTGCTGGGTAAACTGAATCTCTGCACGGAAAGGAATCTCCAAGCCGTTTGCATCGATGTAAGTCGCCTCGAAGGTATAGCGTACCTGCGGTGCCGATACGGTCATATGGTTGGCTTTGATGGTAAGAGCATACTTTGCCGATGCTGCACCTATCGTACAACTATCCTGGCCCGAAGTAATTGCCGTTCCGTTCTTATACCACTTTGCCGAGCCGCTTTTGACGCCTGCCGTGAGCGATGCGGCATTGCCAACCGATGTAATCTGGTCGGTAGAACCCTTGCCACTCACAAAGAGCGAAGGCGTAAGAATCAGATACGGTGATGCTGCCCACGAGGGAGCATAGGCATTAGTATCTTTGTTATATACCTGTGTTAAGGGCTGCGATGAGCCGATGAATGCTTGCAGGGTTACTGCATCGTTCTGGTCGATGATGGTGACCTGTCCTCTTGCTACTTTGACTGCCATAGTTCGTTATTCTAATGTTGTTGATATCTCTACTTCACAATCGAAGACCGCCTTATACCACACATCCTCTTCGGTAATCTCCAGTTCCTTGCCGTAGTGGTTTGCAGAGTTCCAAATATCATCCGAGGCGGTGTCTTTGCTTGTTCTTCGCCATAAGAAGTTGCCCTCTGGAATAAGAGCGGTAATCTCTTCGCCACCTCTATAAACTCTCGCTACAAGCGTTGTTGAGACTATGCCGTTACGGAATGTTGTGCCATTCTTCGATTCTACATATACAGTATAGGACGGTTCGCCATCATAAAGTTTGAAGATGGTGTAAGTTGCAGTAAATTCTTCGCCATTTAGCGTTGCTGTATATCGCAGAGTCAGCACATCGCGCCCCTCCCAACCGTGATAGTTGGCCGGCAACTCAAATAGCGAGGAGTTGTTGTTAGCATCTCTCCATGCACCATCTGCCGCAAGGTATTCCCATCTGCGTGATTCGGGCTCGAAGTTATACTCCGTAGCGATAATGGATATGCTTTGCGGCTCACACTCACCTGTAAGAGCATTGGCATAATGGAATGTCGTTCCACCCGTAAGCGATACCGAGCGAGGTTTTAGTTGTTCCTGCGCCTCCTCATCGAGGTCTTCCCAGCGAATTGTTACCTCTCGCAGCTCAATGGTATCCTTTGACCACTTGAAACGCCCCGATGCAAAGTGTCCCGTGCCATCTTGATTGATGACAAAAGAGCCATCGCGCGAGGATATTGAGCCATCGTCATTAAACCTGAGCAGAGGATTTTGCATCGTGCCACCCACGCCGCCACGGTTAAACCATGCACCATACTCTTCGGTATAGTTAAGTGTGCCATCTGTTGCCTGATAAGGTGTCGGCTGCTTACCTGCCTCTAACTGTGGAGCAGTAACGATAAGTGGTACCTCTGACGATATGCCAAGGCTCATATTCGGCGCGTCAGATTGGCGTACTGGGAATGACACCTTATGACGCAGCCATTGCTCTGCCTGGTCTATGACAATATCGCCAATCAGGTGTTCATCTTGATAGAAGCGTACAGAACCAACCTCCTCGGCATAAATCCACACAGAGAAGCAGTAGTAACTACCGAGACGCTCATTCCTCCAATCTGCGCTCTGGGCGTGGATGTAACTATCGGCTGTTAGGCGTACACACTTGCCAATACCAACCGGTGAAGATGCTGTAACCTCATTTGCTCCAGCAAAGCCGCAAGAGAGGCTGTCAAGAAGTACATTCTTGTGGATCTTACCCACATAGAAAGTCGCTCCGAGGCCATTCTCATCGCCTGCGGTAAGTGTTCCTGCGATATTGACATTGCGAGTGGCATATAGGTTTTGAAAGTATGCTCCGTAACCTTCCAACACTCCGAACACAGGGTCAATAACGCCCGATACCTTACCTACACGAGCTTTTGTTGCATCAGTAAAGACTGCGACGGATGAGAGCCTGATGATATTAAGATCTGCCACCTCACACCATTCCCCGGCATTGGTAAGGTCTATCATAAGACTGCGGCTGTATTGCTTGGGATACTCAACCGTAAGCGCCGACAGTTTGTACTCCCATTCGGTAGATAGCGAGAAGGTGTCTTCGGCATCAATCTTCTCTCCATTGGTATAGCCAAATGATATTGTCGCCTCTGCATTTTGTGAAGCACGAGCCTTAAACGATACCAACAACCTCTCCGGGTGAGATACAGACTCCTCCAAAGTCTGCTTTATACCGTAGGAACCGTTGCCCGTAATGCGGACAATACGATTAGCCTCGCTATCCTCACTGCGGTACTCTGTGGTCGCTTCTCCATAAACGGCATACTTCGCCTTGTCGGGAATATCGATAGTGCCACCTGTCATTGTTGGATAGCACAGCGAGCGTTCTGTGGCCATACCGTCAATGATATCCATATAGGGAGCATCGCTATCCGAGGCTGTGAGATACATCGCTCCGCTACGGTCAGTGTTCGTAAGGCTTGTGATGCGTACAAAGTCGAGCAGCTCGCCACTCTTGGGCTCATCACCATCGAGCAGAGCACCGATAAAGTATGGCGACTCCTTACCATCAATGGCATCAATACCCGTCTCCACAACAACCATCAGCGAGTAGATGCTTTGGTTTCGCTCGGCATACTGACGACGCACAACATCTCCGACCTGCAGACCTTGCGTCTTCTGCGAGTCGGAGTCTATGCGAATCTTATATTTCGAGTAGTTATATACCGCCATTGTTATGCTATTTTCTCTACGCTGTCGCCCGAACAACTGTCGCTAATCCAGAGCGAGCCATTTGTCGCCGAGAGTTTCTTTACCTCAAACTCGTAGGCTCTGAACTTCTTGCGAGCCACAATCTCATCAAAGGTGGCTGTTACATTGCCTGTGGTACGGTTCGCCTGTATCGCCCATCCACTGCCGGCAAAGCCTGCCGAGAAGAACTCCGAGGAGAGTGTTCCGCCAAAGTAACTGTTGCCATAGTGCTTGATGCCATCACTCACAGCCTGAAAGCGTAGAGCCTCTGTTAAGTATAGGACTCCATCGGTCAAACGGGTGAAAGAGCCATCAATTCCTATATGCCCAATAGCCTCGATAGGAACATTCGCCACCACAAAATCGGCATCGGTGCTGACAAAGAATGTCTCGCTGTATCTGTTCTGCGGTGCATATTTACTTGTTGAAGCCAGATGACTAAGTGATGTCTTATGATGGACGATAGTCTGTAAGTCATCTTTCTCATAGACCACATCAGATGATAAAGAGATATACTCCTTATCGCCTTTGATAAGTATGCCATCCGCCGAGCCAAAGCGTAAGTTCTTTTGGATGATGATTCCTTCATCATTGCTATCTACACGATATGATGACAGGAGGTCGGCTCCATAGTTATGCCTTACGGTGAGTGAACCGGGAAAGCACGCCTTGCCGTATGGCGAGAGCATCAGGCAATCGCCATCGATATCCGAGATACCGGAGAATAGACGAATCTTAGGAGTGTCATCGCTGCCCAAGAGCAAATCCCCGCCGATACTGCCCAAGCGGATACTCTCACCCTCACGAGTGAGTACCGATTTACCTGCTATGCGAACACCAAAACCATCCAGGAACGAGAGGTAGCCACTGAGTGCCACATCTTCGCCCGAGAACGAAAGTAGCGTATTGCCCTTATCACCCAACTGAACGCCATACTTCGCTGACAATGCGCCACCAAGCGTTGTTGCTCCTTGAACGGTTAGATCTTTGTTAATTGTTCCGTTCTGCATTGTCCAATCAACGGTTGCAAGGTTGGCATTGCCCTTATGGTAGACATCTTTGCCACCCACCTGCAATGATGTTGGCGAGATGAAAATTCCGCTCTCCTTATCTCCAATGGTCCATTCACCTGTGGAGTGAACAGAGCCACTGAGGAGGTCGATGCTCGATGCATCTATGGTGGTTTTTGCCTTATATGGGTCGTAGCGCAGTATATTTCTACCACCAAGATAGAGGGCATCACCTCCGAGTTTAAGGTTGCCCGTAATCTTTATACCGTACTCAATAGCCGAGACAACGCCGTCAGCATCGGTAATATCTTCCGAGTAGGTTTCAAGGATTCGGGTATTGGCTACACCCGCTTCAAAACCATAGTTGGCGCGGAAGATACCTGTCATATCTCCGCCTGTCTTCTTGAGGTAGTCTATAAGCAGACCACCGCCGGACTCACCACCTTCGCCGGTAACAGCACCGGCAATGGCAGAGGCAAATCCGTAGGCTGTATTTTTAAGTCGTACACTTGTCTCATCTCCCTCTTCAACACCATAGGGATGCTCGGCATCCTTCTTCTGCTGGGCATTGAAGAAGTTGTGGTACAACTGCGAGTAGATCGAGTAACAAAGACTCGACCTATCAAGTTGTTCTATATCGGGATGTAGTTGTACGCTCATTACTTCGTGTAGCTGGTTTTAGAGAGAAATTTCTGAATCTTTGTTGAGAGTGAGATAAAGTTCGGGAAGTTCACGGGAGTCATCGTACCCATCAGCGTTGGCGTCATAATCTTACTGCACTCTGTCATAAAGTCGAGCATCAGTTGAGCTAGTTCGTTACCCAAAACAAGTGGCTCTGTGGCATTCTCATCGCCTAATGTTACCTTGTTATCCGCCAATGCAATAGTGGTTGAATTGACCTTCTGAACAACTTTATCTGCTGTCTGCTTAACCTCTGATTTATCGACTGTTTGAGTAATAGTCTCCGCATCCATAACAACCGTTGCCTCCTTATCCTTATCGTTCTTAACGGAGGTAGTTACAGTGGTTGCTGTGTACTTGGTAGATGTCTCGTTTCCTGTCGGCTCCAACTCATCATAATCAGGTGAAGAGTCGCTGTCGGGGTCCAACTCTTCGGTCTCGGTAACACCGATAGTTGTCTCGGTATGAGCCGTGATGTTGATGATGTTGACATGCGAGAAGTTTACGATGTAGGCATACTTCGTTGCTGCATCCATAAAGATGGTAACATCGGAAAAGAGTGTCGGCACAATCAGAAAACCGCCCTCATTATTCGTGGCAGCAGAGAGCAGAACTCCCTTATGGATTATAGGTTCAGTCGAAGCTGTTTCATCGGGATATTCGCCCACATCGACAGTACCGCCATACTCTTTGAACTCCGAGTCTGCAGGGTCATCGTGTACCTTTGCCACATAGCCATGAATCATACGGGCAGTACCCACGCCCGACATACCGCCAGGTGCCATATTGACACGCTCCATACTGCGACCCAACGCAATCTTGCGAATCGCCTCTCGAATGACTATCTGATGTGACTTATCTGCGGACATAGTTTTATTAAAGAATAGGTTCTTTTTCTACTTCTTGATTTTATACGGTATCGAAAGTTGCTGCCGATACCCGCCAACCCCGAAGTTTGTTGTTACCTCTTCGACGAGATAGACTCCATTCTTCGAGGGGTTACGGTGGTCGATTAGCTCAACCTGTACCGCAGGTGGAAGCCCAAAATCGCCAAAGATTGTGAGACTTCCCGTGATTCCGTTCAGGTTGTAGTTGCGGAAGTACTCCGTTGTCTCCTCGACAAGTTCATCCGAAGAGATACCGATATGTGGCGACATATACGGAACAACGGTATATGTCGAGAGATCCACCTTGTTTTTGGTCTCTGCTCCCGAGGCCGTTGTATTGCCCGTAACCTTATGCGACTTCTTCGATATCTGGGTTGCATTTACCGTCTGATACTGCTTGCTGCCCGGTGTTGCAGGGTCGTATTCGGGGTTTAGGCGAATTGTTACCTCAAAGAACTTCTCATCCGTTCCCATAGCCTTGCCTGTAACAGCCAAGAACTTCGGGTCGGTCTTCACAACCTTGAGCGATGACTGCGCCACATGCTCGTTGAAGTATATCTTAAATGGTCCTGTCGATTCATCTTCGGGGAACACGGGCTGAGCCTTGCTCGATGAGTACGGTCTGCCGACTGCAATCGAGGGCATAGTACTCTCGTTGTTGGCATCATATTTCAGGAAACAGTAGACCTTATACTTTGACCACTCGGAGAGTATATCGGCCACGGTGAAGTTGTCCGTAACCTTGATTTTACCGATGTGTATATCAAACTTCTTGGTATCTGAGTGAATCTTAAATCCCGTATCTTTGAGGATATTGTACTCACCCTCCAAGACATCGTTCACGGTCGTGCCACTGGCGGGTGTCTCGAAGTGCGGAGCCTTCTTGAGTTTGAGTTTGTAGGCCATATTCTCACACTCTATTTCAAGATTGCTCTCCGAGTTGTAGCCCGTAATGTAGCCATCAAACATATTCTTCAACACACCGTTGTAGCCCAACTTGATATTGATGCGCTGACCAACCTTGAAGGTAGTGGTATCTACTAGTCGCTGTGTTGTCTGCTTCTCGATAATCACACCGTCCTCCATAATCTCGGTTGTGAATACCGAGGCATCCTTGCCCTCCAAAGTTACGTTTCCGATGATTGTAGAACGACACACTGATCCTTTCGGGAGGGTTACCTTTGCTGTCCCGATAAGTTTCTTGTATGACTCGTTTATCTCTATGCTTTGAACCTCGGTAATCTCAATGCCATCCTTAATCTCCATAGGATTTGAGGGGTTGGCATCGCCAATGGTAATCTTGCAACAAAGTACATCCATCATAACCACGCAAATTTTATCAGTGATGTAGGGTCGATAACCTCTGCGCCGAACTTTACCCACTTAATCCACTTGTTCGTATGCTTGATTGCCTCATCAACCTTCTCAGCCTCGGCAATCTTGAGTTCTACGGCCTCTGAAGGCTCTACCGCTACGCAGTTGAGCGTGTAGGGCTGTACATTACGACACTCGGTATGAGGAAAGTTGTAGCCCTGAATAATCAGCCGTGAGATATTGAACTGACGCAATACGGTGTTGTCGCAGTCTATGACACCCTTGTACTGCACCAACTTGATAAACTTCGATATCTCCGCTTCGGGATATACATCGGGATACTTCGATGTTATCTTGCCGTTAATGGTAATCTCCATATCTCCACCAGATATAAATTCTTTACGGGTATAGTCTCGTCCTTGCACCTGAGTGAGTAGAATGTTATTCTTGCTCGACACCTGCACCTGTGGTCCAAGATCCACAAAGGTTACAAGGCCATATTTGGTATTTGGCTCTACTTTACACTCCTTGTTATCGTAGTACTTTCCCTCTTTTGAGATTGATAACTCAAGGTAGTCCGCAACGACTCTGCCGACAATGGTATCGGTGTAGTTCTTCTTTTGCGCCACAGCCTGCTGCTCGCTAATGAGTTTGTAGTATTGGCCCGTCTTATTGGCAAGACTCGACTGCGACTGCGTTTCAAGATACTTATCCCTGACACGCTGCTCCCAATACTTCAGGTAGCGAGGATAGGATCGCAATATTCCGTAAGCGTACTGCGAAGCAATCTGTATCGCTGCACGCTTCAATAGGTCTGTATGCTTCGAGAAGTAATGCACTTGACCATCGGATAACTCCGCTAGTCCCATACCCAATGCCTGACGTGTGGCATTACTGATGTATCCCATCCAGTTGCCACCGCCAAGAATACCTCCACTGAGGAGTGTAGATGCTGCTATTTGTAGTAATCGTGCCATAGTTTTATGCATTCCACGAGGCATCAAAGTCGTGAACCACATCTATGAGTGCCTGCGCTAATTGTTGTTTTAAGTTTTGTACCTCCTCTGTCTGTCCCTCCTTGCTCTTCATAAGGTCAATGGTAGAGACGCTGAGAAGGCTCTCAATATTTACTATCACCTGTTTTGGTGCAGCAGAGGATAGCCTGCCTGTTCCTGAATAGTTACCACCGGCACCTCCATCATCCGGGCCCTCATCATATAGATGCTGGTTGGTGATAGGATTGCTATCAAATGGTCGCATATCGTTAGACTCTGGCTCGTTGCTGTACACATCCGGAGTGAAGCCTGCTACTCGCAAAATATTCTCTGCTGCCTCTGCCGAACCACCGAAGGTCTGTCGAAGTGCAGCGAAGAACTTTACAAGAGAGGTGTGAGCCAACTTACGATTGGCAAGATTCTCGACACGCTCCTCGTCCGTAGCATTCTTACCCAATACCTGCTGCACCCAACGACCATTCTCATCCATTGAGAAGCCCCAGGCGGCGAGTTGGTCGAAGTCGTAACCACCGCTACGCATCAACTCTTGTGCTTTGGCGGCACTCGAGATAGCATTACGGTAAGTTGTGGCTGCTCGTACAATCTCAGGAACAGTATTCTGATTCATATACAGAGCATAGTCGTAGGTCTGTGCAGCTACCGCCTCATTCTTCTCGCCTATATTAGGAACATATACAGCCTTGCCATTGACCATACTGAATAGTGAACGGTCAAGGTCTGCATCCGAATAGCCGAATCGTTGCTGTATGGTGCGGATAAAGGCATCCATCTCCAACACTGTTCCCAACTGACCGAACTCTGCGTAGGCTGCATCAATCTTTGATTGGCTGTCTCGCTTGGCAAGGGTGATAAGAGCATTACGAATATCATCCTGACGAGCATCGTTAGTAGAATAGCCCGGGTCGTAATAATATCCGCTCTTTGCCGCTCTTGACATTGCCGCACCTTCTGCCAGTGTCGATATCCACCAGTTTCGAGTAAAAGCTCCTATCTTCTGTCCCGAAGCCTCCTCTATAGACTTGCCCGATACGACCTCTTCAACGGCTCGTTTGGTCTTGATTGCCATATTGTAGGTCTCGCTAAGCGAAGAGTGAAGAGCCTCGATAGATGGATAACGGTACTTCTTGTTAGCCTCTATCTCCTCCAAGACAGCATCCTTTGCCTCTTTAACCTTCCAAGTCTTGTAGGCAAGCCAACCCATAGCGCCGACAACGGCAGCAATACCTGCAGTGGCGGCTACTGCTCCTGTGCCGATAGCACTAAGCGATGCTGCAGCACCAGTAATACCATTACCCGTGGCAACCTGAGTGGCAAAGAGTGATTGCAGCGCACTCTTAGTTCCCCATACGCCACCGCCTGCCATCAGTGCCTTGGTCATAGCACCACGGCCCGCAACGCCCGCAGCACGCATCTGGGTTACGATGGCTCGCTTCTGCGTGAAGGATAGTTTACCACCTCGGCCAAGACCGAGAATGCCCGTAATGGCATCTGCTCCCGCCATTGCTGCCGACTGCTTGCCAATAAAGCCAAGTGCAACACCGACATTGGTCAGAGCACCTGCAACCTTAAAGAGTTTTGTTGCGACAAAGCCCGTGAAAACAAGCGGCTCTATCCAATGGAAGTTGCGGGCTACCCACGCTCCGATATTGCCGATAACGGTCATAATATCCAGCAGAGCATTACCAATAGAGACAAGTCCTTTGGTAAATTCCGGAGACTTGAACTTATCGAGGAATGAGCGGAGCACTTGTCGAATAGTTGGTTCCAGCACCTCATACGCCTGCATAAAACTCTCGGTAAGCTGTGATGTTACCTGTGCCCAGAGTCCTTTGGTTGTGTTCTGCTTGACAAGTGCCAACTCTGCCGAGATACCCTGTGAGCCTCGGTTATGGGCGGTAAGGTTACGCAACTGGTCGTAGTTGTTCACGAGCATCATCGCCGCATTGCCACCAATCTTACCGAAGATAGCCTGCATATCGGCCATTGATGCTCCCTTCTTATTCAGATCCTCGAAGATGTCTGCCAATGGTCGTAGTTTCTCGACCATCACACCCTCGATATTGCGCATCTCGGTAAACTTCACGCCCAAGCGGTCAAGCACCCTCTGCGACTCCTTTGTAGGCTTGGCAAAACGTGTGGCCATAGCACGGAGCGAAGTACCGGCAAGCGTTCCTTTAAGACCCATGTTACCGAGCAAACCAATGGCTGCGGTACTCTCCGTGAAGTCCACGCCTGCTGTACGCAGATAACCTGCTGCCATCTTATAGGATTCCGCAACCTCTACGATATTGACATTCGAACGAGAGATGGTCGAGGCGATAATATCCGCCACGCTATCCATACTGTTGTTGTTGATATCGTAGCCCGCCATAATGTTGGTGGCAAGGTCGGCGATATAGCTGACATCGTTATCACCGATAAGGGCAAGATTAGTAATAGGTCGGATAGACTTGTTGATAGTATCGATATTCATACCCGCCATTGAGAGGTACTTCACAGCACCTGCAATCTCCACAGCGGTAAACTTCGTGTCGATACCAATCTTTCGCACATGGCGAGCCATATTGTCGAAGCGAGTCTCGAAGGTACTCAAGTCAGTGTCTGCCACACGCAGGATAGAGTGTGCCGACTGCATAATGTTTGAGTACTCGATAGCCTTTGTCAGCTCATTACGCACCAGGCTGTAGCCCATATAGGCGTTAATCATCGATGCGAACGGAAGGTTACGCAACGAAGGAGCCTGGGAATATTGAATACGGTTGATGGCGGCACGACGCTTACTGCGGTAGAGCGTGCCTGCTGCGGTATTCTGTCTCTGCATAGCACGCACAGACTGCATTGCGTTTCGCTGCTGTTGCTGGCGTGCTGCCTTATCGGCTCGGCGACGCTCCTGCTCGGCTTGTCTACGCTGACGCTCAGCCTCGCGCTGTGCTCGGCGGCGTTCCTGCTCACGGGCTCGTGCCTCTGCCTGACGACGCTTCTCGGCGGCAGTACTCTCAGCCACCTGTGCCTTACGGCGTTGCTCGGCATTGAACTTCTCATCATCGTGAGCCATGCGCTGGCGGTGCAACTGCTGAGAGGTGTAGAGACGCTGCATAAGTCTCTGCTGCTCCTTTTCGGTCATAGCAAAGGCTGTCGGAGCATAAGGCACAGGGGTCTGCATACCCGGAGAGTATGCAAATGGCATCACGGAAGAGGCTCCCGATGTTGCCACACCAGCCATACCTGCGGGTAGTCCGCCAGATATATTCAGCGTGATGGTCGAAGAACTCTTTATTCGATTAAGAATTGAGAGTATGCTACGCAATCTCTGCTCGGCAACTTCTGTCTTAATGGTCAACTCTCGGCCACGCTCCATATGAGAGAGTGCAGAGTTGATCTTGCCCATAGCCTTGGTGATACGCTTCTGGGCATCGGCCATTGTGGTTACTGACGATGATGCATTACGCTCAATCTCCGCCTTACGAGCCTCGGCAGCCTTCTTCTCATAGAGGCTCTTGGCATTTGCCTTGATTCTCTTGGTGTCGAGGGCAGGTGCTGCGATGGTGAGGTTTATACCTTTGGCAAGAGTAGAAATCTCGGTGAGCAGTGTCTTGACGCGCTCCAACTTCGCCTCGCTGTTCTTGGTATCGATGGTGAGGCGGTAATCAAAACTACGCTTCTTGCCATTCTTGGTGCGGAACACACGGTCAATCTCCTCCATCATATTCTTGATGTTATTGACCGCAGGGGTCAACGATGCCTTTGCCTGCACAAGTTTGCCGACAGCCTCACCGAAGGCCATCACCTGCTTCGTACCTTGTGAGGCATCGACATTGATGGAGTAATTGACTTGATAATTCTGTTCCTGTGCCATTCGAGACGGGTTTTATCTTATAATAAGAGTAGTGTTTTTGGGGCGTGAGAGATTAAAAATAACCGCCGTAAGTCTTACGGCTTACAGCGGTTTGTCAGGGAGTCTTTTCGGGTAGTGAGACCGGTATCGGCATACGGCTGATGAGCATCTGCTCGTGTAGCCACAGTGCATCCTCGGAGAGCATTGCGAAATCCTCATCAGAGATTGTTTCGAGGCTTACTCCGGGGAAGTAGTGGCGCACATAGATCACTCGCTGGCGAATGCGCTGCTCATCGGTAATGCGCCACCGGTCTATAAGTTTACCAGCGTACTCTGACGAGTAGTGATAAGCTCCGAGAGCTGACCCATAAGACCGAAGAGGAACATCGAGTCGTTATCCACGAGTTCACGGTCGCCATCGATGAAGCAATCCTTGGCAAGCGTGCGCATCGCCATAACCTCATCCTTCTTCGAGGCAGCCATAAACTTCGAGAACTGCGGGAAGGTAGGCTCCGACATATAGGCCACATAGACCTCCTTCTCGTCATCCGCCTCGCCAAAGACCACCATAGGGTAAATCTTGCGCAGTTTCTTCTCCTCCTTAATCTTCTGAGCCTTCTCCTTAATCTCAGACTCCTGTTTCATTGTGAGCATTTTCTCTTCCATAAAGAAATCGTATTACGTGAATTATACTATGTAAGTTGTATCCACTTAAAGTGTAGGGGCTTGTTGGGAGCAAAGGTTTACAACTTGATAAATTTTCCTTCGATTCCGCAATTTTTTAGTATTTCCGTGTTTGCGGTATCAAACGAAATCAGGCACGAGGGAGCACCTGCCGTGCCGCCTTGCTCTCCCGATGCGTGGTAGAAACTCAATCGCCCTTTGATAAAGAGTATCGAGTCGGCATTGGGGAATATCAGTTCGTGAAACAGCCGTGTATCAGTCCTGGCAAAGGTCAGTGCAATGGCGTTCTTATGCTCTGCACATCGTTTTATGAACTGCGTGATGAGTGCCGTATCATACGGAGGATTGCAGAATACACGCCCAAACCACGGCTGCTTCAAACCGTCATCCTCGATAGTGTAATGATGCTTGGCAGTGTCCCACGGTCTATTTATGGGAGCACACGGGTCTAAATCAAATGGCCCCAACCGCCTCAAGATATGTGGCGGTGTGAGCCATTCATTTTTACCCGTCGAGGACTTGCCTTCAAAGGTTACATCCATACAACCTAAATTGTATCACCGGAGCCAATCTGGATATCGAACGGATTGAGGTCGAACTCGTGGGTGATGTTCGTGTCATCCTGCTGCGATTCCAAGCAGTCCTCGGTGAAGATACAACCCTTGAGAGTTACGGTAGTCGTCGTCCAGTCGTCCGATGCCATAGGGTTAGCGAACGAGACGATAAGGTCGAACTCACCAATCTCCAACAACGAGCCATAGACCGAACGCAAGAGCTGCTGCGTAGCATAGTCCATAGTGATGGATGCCGAGTATGTGATGTTTCCGAAACCTCGGGAGACGGGCTTACCGCCCATTCCGTAGTTGGACTCTACCTTTCGTTTTTTCGACCACTTGATGGCAGATACGCCTTCGAGTGTCGTAGAACCCTCCTCGATACCAAGTGCGGTCGAAGAGAGTGTGATCATAGACCACGAATATGCTACATTATTGATTACTGCCATATCTATTAACTGTTAGCGGTTAGTGACAATCCCTCCTCGACATAGATCTTGACGGCCACGCCGACAGGGACAATTACATAGGAAATCTTGAGCGTGTCGTTCACCAGCACATTCTGGTTGGCATCGATGGTTACAGCATAACCGGAAATCTCCTGTGCTGCCTGCATCTTTGCCAGAATATCGCTGATAAGTGTCTTGAACGCTGTTATCTTCGATGGAGCGAGGAAGCCCGTAGAAGGATTGACCATCAGAGGTGAGTTTACATACGGCAGCAATGCTGCACGCACGGCACGACGGCTCTTGTTGATAGTACGGTTGCGAGCAATCGTGCGGTAATCACCGATTGAGCAGGTCTGGTCCTTCGAAATGTAGATACCGTTCTCGCGTCTGGCATACTTAATCGGGGAGATGTAGCCCTTGTCATCGAGGGCGATCGCATCCTTGAACCATTCGTTGTTCGGGGACTGGCCGAGGAAGACGAAAATCCCGTCCACGGGCAGCGCGGTGCGTTCGCCGGTCTGCGCGTTTTCGAGGATGGCGGCGGACAGCTTGCCGTCCGTGACTTCCACGTCCACGACCTTGGTCGTCTTGAAGCCCTTCACGCGGGGATCGCCGAGCAGGGCGTCCTGCGTGGCCTCCGCCGCGAAGAAGCGATCCATGATTTCCACCACGGTCAGCTCGGCGACGCCGAGATTCAGGAGGTACAAGCCTTCGTCGAAGGCGCTGTTCCCGCCGCCGACCACGAGCACGCGCTTGCCTTTGTACGGAGCGCCGTCGCAGATCGCGCAGAAGTGCATCTGATCGCATTCGCACGTCCAGCGCAATGGGCTTGCGGCCCGTCGCCAGAATGATCGCCGGGGCCTTGTAAACGATGCCGTCCCCATGCACGGCTTTCTCGTCTTCGCCAAGCTCAAGGCCGGTGACTTCGAACACTTCCTCCACTTCCACGCCCATGTGATCCACATGTTCGCGCATCTTTTCCATGAGTTCCATACCGTGGATCTCAGGATAGGAGGGAAAATTCTCCACCGTATA
>ERZ772991.235-NODE-235-length-78146-cov-9.579580_pt1 | contig 78146 bp, 121 predicted proteins | sample MGYA00511128_ERZ772991 | MGnify/ENA primary metagenome ERZ772991 (study PRJEB29015, sample SAMEA2737655) | human gut metagenome | biome: human gut; feature: human-associated habitat; material: faeces | place: China | collected 2012 ... | reverse complement strand
GACCGGGATACATACCTCTCTGGCAGTAAAAGACCTTGATAAAGCGTCAGAAAAGATAAAAGAGGTTATAGCGGATTCATTTGTAATATTGTCAATCGCTGTTCTGCATGATGATTTCGGTTTTGGCGAGAAACGCTGTCAGAGATTTAGAAATGGACTTGACCGGGCTGCTGATTATATCAATGACGGTCTGGCAGAATGGATTGATTACGTAAACGCTATTAAAGAAGAGCTGGGGATTGTATTAAAGAATCCCGGAGAATAACGGACAGGTAGCATTTGGATAAATTAATCATGGAGGACTGCACAATAGCGTGTCAGTTACTCACATGGGGAAAGTGAGGATGCCAATGAAAAATAATAATTACACATCATTTTTCAAGCCAAAACCAAAGAAAGTAGAGAGATACATTCGTTGCAGAAAATGTGGCGGAAATATGGAATGGAGAAGTGGCTTTCTACCGCAAATCAAATGTCCAAAGTGTGGACATACTGAATATCCGAAACCTTATGAACCAGATTGTATCAAACTGCCAGAAACATTGGAAGAATATTTTGAATTATATGAGAAAATAAGGAGAAAAAAATGAACTACTGTGACGGAATCTGCAAGTATCTGAATACAAGAAAACACAAATGTGAATTGACAGGGGAGAAACTTACATACATGAAACAGAGTTGTGGAATCGAGTATTCAGTGTATGAACACAGAGGATTCTGTGAGAAAGATAAGGAGGACGCGAAATGAAATTATTTAAAACAGTAGATGAGAAATTAGCGGAAATTGGATTTGTAAAAGAAGAAGAAAAGTATGGGTGTGTGTATAAAAGAAAAGATAAGGAATATAATTTTACACAAAAAGTCTTCATTGGACACAAAAAATCTGGTAGACATATTTTGCAGTCATATGATCCAGATTTAGGAGATGATAAAGGGATTGGAAATACTTGTGTAGGACTTACAGGATATGAAATGAAACTATTTCTTAAAAAGATGAAACAGTTAAAAATGTATGCGGGTAAGGAGGACACAAAATGTTAATCAGAAGTCAGGATAAAAGAATGATTGTAAATTTCGAAAATATTTGCACGGTATCAGCCTTTCCTGAAAAGGATAGTGAGGATATCTATGTCGAAGATGGCACAGGCTCACTCATGGTCGGAAGATATTCTACAAAAGAAAAAGCTATCAAGGTACTGGACATGATTCAGGAGGCTTGTGCAGATACAGAACTAATTCCAATGACAGTTCCAAATATCGGAAAGATGTTCGTAGAAGCACCAGCATCAAAAGAGAACGAACTTTTAGCTGAAGCTATTGGTAAAGTAATTATGAATAAAATGGTCTTCCAGATGCCAGAAGATAGCGAGGTGGGAGCATGAGCCATATTAAAGACAGATTAATTCAACTGAAGAATGAGGTGGAAAACACAGGGAACGGAGCTTATTTCTCGAAAAATAATATCTCAAAAATTGTAGAATTACTTCTTGCTGATCTGGAACAGGATGAGAAAGAAAATGGTTGGATTCCGGTCAGTGAAAAATTGCCAGAGGAACGCGACTGGTTCCTTGCAGTGTTCAGAGAATTAGATACAGGATATCAGTTAATTCCAAGGGTTGCAGAATTCATAAACAGACCAGATGATGAGCACGCAACGTCTGACGGTTGGCATATTATAAATTTTTTTGAAGGGCCGAAAGAATATATGAAATTGTTAAAATGCGTTGCATGGATGCCACTTCCAGAACCATATAAGGAGGACTAAATGGGATATTGTAAATTAGAATGCCCGGACAACGAAACACAGTGCTGCATCTGCTGTACGAAACAGGATTCCTGCCAGTGCAGATGTGATGATATGGACAGTTATGAATATGCGGAGGAGTGTGAAGATTATGAGACTGATTGATGCAGATAAATTAATTAATTCTCTTGGAAGCTCAGACGTAGATATAGAAATATCTGGTTTAATTGGTGAACAGCCGACTGCTTTTGATGTAGATGAAGTTGTTCAACAGTTGGAAATGTTAATCGAAGATAAAGTTTCAGAATCGGGTGACGATTGGTATACAGCCCAATGCTTGAATGAAGCAGTTGAAATTGTGAAAGGTGGTGGAGTTGAATGAGAGAAATTCTTTTCAAGGCAAAGCGGATTGATAATGGCAAATGGGTCGAGGGATGTTATGCAAAAAAACATGATTTATTGGGAAAAGAAGAGCATTTTATTTTTTTTGAAGATAAACACAATACATGGAGATGCACAGAAGTTGACCCCGAAACCCTCTGCCAGTTCACAGGACTTTGCGGCAAGAACGGAAATAAGATATGGGAGAATGATATCCTGATGTGCCATGGGAATCCAGTTGAGCTTGTAAGAGCAACATTCGGGGAGTTTGGAGTAACTGATCTCGAAGCAGAAACAGTGACAGACGAAGTCATCGGATGGCATTATGAAGTTATTTATACAGATGAACTTAGTAGAACAGAACCGTTTTGCTATTCAATGCCGCTCACGAAAGAATATGTCACAAGACTTGAAATGGAAGTAGTTGAAAACCCAGAATTATTACAGGAGGAGCAATAATGCAAAGAGAATTTATTTGCGGTGACTGCATGAATTTTCTCCTGGACTTTCCAGATAATTACTTCGATGTGGCAGTTGTAGACCCACCATACGGAATCAAAGAACACGGCGGTAAGAATCGTAGTAAATATGTAAAGCAGAAAAATGGAAGTTCCATTTATGTTCCTGATGGTGGCTATAAGAATTATGGTTGGGATAATAAACCGCCAGATCGAGAGTATTTTAAACAACTATTCAGGGTATCAAAGAATCAGATTATCTGGGGATGTAATTACTTTGATTACCCAATGGCAGGTGGCCTGATAATCTGGGATAAATGCAATGATGGTTCAGATCAATCAGACGCAGAAGTCGCTTATTGTAGTCTTACAAGAAGGGTTGACATTTTTCGCTATATGTGGAGAGGAATGTTTCAAGGAAAATCAATAATTGAAGGAACAATACAGCAGGGCAACAAAAAACTGAACGAAAAGCGAATCCACCCAACTCAAAAACCTGTAAATTTATATCGTTGGATATGTCAGAAATATCTGCAGAAAGGAATGAAGATTCTTGATACCCATGTAGGGAGCGCAAGTTCATTGATTGCCTATGAAGAATGTGGGCTTGAATATATCGGGTATGAAATTAATGAAGATTATTACAATGACGCTCACAAACGGTTAGAAGAATTTAGATCACAGATCACATTATTTGACTTAGGAATGGAGGAACACAAATGAGCAGTGCAAGTTCAATATTCGGAACAAAAGCATATGTATGTGCAAGATATTTTCTTAGACCGGGAAAGTGCTTCAAATACATCGACCAGTGCGGTGAAGATGCCACAGAACGCGTCTATGAGGTCATGGCATTATATCCGTACTGTGTCCTGTTAAGAGATACTAGAAACGGGGTCAGGACTTGTCCGGGGTATAATACTTTGAGCCTGATGCTGAGAGGAAGTGAAACATATGAGTAAATCAGCGTTAGTGATAGATACACCAGAGAATTGCTATGATTGCCCGTTCGGAATTTCATACTGCGGTGAACTTGAATATGAGGGTTTGTGTGAATTAGCTGACTGTTTGGATTATGATATAGTTCTGATGACAGAAGAACATTATGATTGCGAAAGCAAATCAAGACCCGATTGGTGTCCATTGAAGCCACTGCCAGAGAAAAAGAGTATATCGTTCCGATCGACAATATAGAATCACAAAAAGATATTATTGCGATTGGCTGGAATGCCTGCTTAAGAGAAATTACAGAAACAAGCGATGAAAACGAGCGATAAAAAGTAAGCGATAAGAGGTGAAGTAGATGGAGAGATTAACCGAAAGAGAAAGAAATGTTGATGGTACAGGAGTCGCAAGGGAAGAAATTACGGATGGATTATTAAAACCGTTTGCAGATAAAATTCTTACCAAACTTGCTGATTATGAAGACTTAGAAGAACAGGGCTTGCTTGTGAGATTGCCGTGTAAGGTTGGAGACACGGTTTATAGAGTAAATGCCGGAGCCAAGCGACCGATTATTCCGATGACTGTTTCAGAAATTCATTTTCTCTGTTACAAAAATGAACGTGCTGTAAGGTTTGACGCAATAGGCAAAGAAGATATGGGAGAAAGTTGCTACCGTTTAGAAGATGTTGGAAGAATAGTATTTCTCACTCACGAGGAAGCTGTGAATAAGTTGGAGGAGATGAAAAAAAATGACAATCGGAAAAAGAATTAGAGAGGTGCGTTTGCAAAATGATATGTCTCTCAGAGATTTTGCAGAACTTATCGAAGTTACTGATACCGCAGTCATGGAATGGGAAAAAGGAATCAGCAATATTCCGTTTGTGTGTGCGATAGAGATTGCTGACCGATTCGATGTGAAATTAAATTGGTTAGCCGGATTGGAGGATTAACATGAAATCAGAAGAAGCATTAAAAGAATTAAATTATGATAGCACGGCTCATGGTGGTAACTACACTTACGAAGTCAGAATGGAAGCAATTAAGGCATTAGAAAAACAGATTCCGAAGAAACCAAATAATATAAAATCTATTTTTGATTTTTCCGGCAGATACTATACGACAAAAGGTAACTGCCCAGTTTGTAACAGTGAGGGACTTTATAAATCAGATTTTTATTGCAATAAGTGTGGACAGAAATTAGATTGGGGTAAAGAAAATGGCAGATAAAACATGCAAAACTTGTATTGAAAACGACAACGGGCTGTGTGACCGCAAAGGTATCCTGATAGATGAAGATGATAGCTGTGAAAATCACACAAAAAACTGGATGGACTCTTCAATGGAGAAATCCATCCGAAAATCAATGTGGTAAGGGCGGAAATGTCCTTACCAGACGGGAAGGTGGCTAAATGACAAAGGTGAGTTGGATTCGATTAGAAATAGATATGTTCGACAACAAAAAAATCCGGCATATCAGAAAGCTTCCAGAGGGGAACAACATCGTTCTAATCTGGATGATGCTCCTGACGATGGCGGGACGATGCAATTCAAACGGGATCATTTTTCTGACAGAGAATATCCCATATACAAATAAAATGCTGGCTGACGAGCTGGACTTTGATGAAAGCGTGATCGAACTTGCGCTTACAATTCTTGAAAAGTTTGGAATGATAACCAGAGATGGAACGTTGCTTTCAATTCCCGGATGGGAAGAACATCAGAATATTGACGGGCTTGAAAAAATCAGAGAGCAGACCAGAAAACGGGTCGCAGAGCATAGAAAACGCCAGAAAGAATTGTCAGAAGAAGAGATTCCAGAGCAGATTTCTTGTGAGAAAGATTTAGTCAAGCCCGGAGATGTGCAGAAAGTGGTTGATGAGTGGAATAAGCTTCAGCAGTTCGGGATTCAGCCAATTGCAAGAATGACAGCAAGGAGAACTCAAATGTTGAAAGCAAGAATCCGAGAATACGGCATGGATAAGGTTATGGAAGCACTGAAAAATGTACAAAATAGTGACTTCCTTATGGGAAAGAAAACTGATTTTATGATAAATTTTGAATGGTTCGTGAAACCGAACAATTTCTTAAAAGTACTTGAAAACAAATACCACAACAGGGAGGATATGCGAAATGGAACTGACGCAACTCAAAGAAATGTCGAACCACTCGTCCCACTTGGAGAATGGAATGGAGAAGAATCAGATACCCCGTTCGCTTGAATGCCCTGAGTGTGGGAACAGCGGGTGGAGATGGATAAGAGATGCAAGTGGTATTCCCTATTGCGAGGAATGCCCTTGCGGAATCAGGAAAAGAATAATCCTTGAAAATCAATTGAAATTTGCAGAGCTTCCAAACGTGTTTAAAGGCTCAAATTTCAACGATTTGAAGTCAAGTGTATATTTGAACACCGAGAGCCGAAAGGTATTTTCTCAGGCGGCTCAGGCGGTAAATTACTGGTTTAAAAACCTTCCTGATATGCAGAAGAAAGGAATAGGGCTATACCTTTTCTCAAATGCAAAAGGTTCTGGCAAAACCAAAACAGTATGCAGCTTGGCGAATGAAATTATGAAGAAATACCAGAAGCCAGTCAAGTTCACCACATCCCTAAGAATCCTCGATGAGATCAAGAATACATGGGGAGACAAAGGGAATACGGAGGGAAAGTTGATAGAGGATTTGTCCAGAACAGAAATCCTTATCATTGATGACTTCGGCGCTGATTCTGGTAAGGAGTGGATTAATGAAAGATTCTATAGCATTATCAACGGGCGGTATATCGACAGGAAAATCACTATATTCACAAGTAACTGCCAGATATCAGAACTGAAATATGACGAGAGAATCACAAACAGGATTCTGGAGCGGTCACTTGAAATCCCATTTCCAGAGGAATCTGTCAGAGAACATATAGCACAACATTTGAAAATGAAGATGGTACAAGGAATGCGAGGTAAAGAGAGTGAAAATAGCTGTTAAACCATGGGGCGAAATGTCTTTCAGAGAAATTCAGAATTTAAAAGAAAAGCAATGTAAGCATTGTGATTATTTTTCAAAGAATAATTCTGGAGGGTTATCATATGGAACTTGCGATTACATCCTTATCAATGATCACATGAGAGGATGCCTACCGACGGAATGCGTAATGAAAGGGATTTTTAAAAGAAGAACAGGAACAAAAAGAAGAGCAACTTTGAGAATTTAAACTTTTTGAAAGGAAAAGAAATGAGGACAATAAGCGAAATGTATAAACGTTCCGGTGGAACTGCGTATCAGCACAATTGTTCTGAGTGCAGATTTTATAGGGACGGAAAGAGGGAAAAATGTCTGATGTACGGCGGTAATCGGGACTGGCATGGAAATTTTATTGCCTGTAAATTCTTCAATCTTGAAGATGATATGCCGGAAGGACAGATGAATATTTTTGATTATGTGTGAAAGAAAGGAGGAACGAGGAGCCGCTGGCCAGCAAAAGGATATCCCGGTTCCTCCTTATTTTTTATGAATAATGACGACTTGAAATATGCAATTGAGAATGGTATCATCAATTTGTCTCACATACAAGAGCAAGTTGAAATGAATAAAAGGGAAGAAATTTTAAAAGAATACAGGGACAGCATATGGAAGGCATCTGACGGATATTGGAAAATCCGTATGACTTATGACGAAACCGGACAGCGGAAGATGTTCAAACGTCGGTCTAAGCAGGATTTAGAGGACTTGATCGTAAAGACGCACCGTGAGAAAGCAGAGAACCCAAAAATCAGGAGTGTGTTCGAGGAATGGGCACAGCGCAAGGTTGATTTGAATAAGATTTCAATACAAACTTATCAGAGATATCAGCAGGACTTTAATCGTTTTTTTGGGACCATGGGCGAACGCAGAATTAAAAACATTGAGTCAGAGGATATTAGCAACTTCCTGGAAGAACAGATCAGTGAACACAATCTAACCGCAAAAGCTTTCTGCAATCTTAAGACAATTACCAGAGGCACCCTAAAATGGGCAAAGCGCAACAAGCTGATTGATTGGAACGTGCAGGAATTATTCTATGACTTGGATGTCACCGATAAATCTTTCAAAAGAAATATCAAAGAAGATTCGGAAGAAGTATTCAACGACGCTGAAATGGACAGGATGATTGATTACTTGAAAGATAATCAGGATATGGTAAATCTCGGCATTATGCTTATGTTTGTAACCGGGCTGAGAGTTGGGGAGCTATGCGCTTTGAAATGGAATGACTGGCTGCCACATATCAGTACGATTAAAGTCAGAAGAACGGAAGTAAGGCATTTTGAAAACCATAAAGGCATTTTTGAAGTCAAAGACTTTCCGAAAACAGAAGCAGGCGTAAGAAATGTAGTGGTTCCTCAGGGGTGTATATGGATATTACAGAAGCTTAGAAATATGTCGACATTCTGTGAATATATATTTTCTAAAGATGGAAAGCGATTAAATACTTATTCGTTCAGGAACCGGTTAAGAACAGTGTGCAAGAAAACTGGTTGTATTCAAAAATCACCGCATAAAATACGAAAAACATATTGCACGATATTACTCGACCACAGCATAGATAATCAGATGGTCACATCACAGATGGGCCACACAAATATTTCGTGTTCCGAGAACTACTACCACAGAGATCGAAAGGACCTCAAGAAAAAACAAAAAATCATGGACAGCATAGATGAATTTATGGTAATATCAAGATAGCTTTTTTGAGAGGGAACAGCCAGGGAACAAAAAGGAACACCCTGCAAAAAGTTAGAAGCATTGGTTTTATAGGAAAAATAGCAGTTTAAAGATACGTTCGATTCCCGTACTGGCTGCTAACGAAAACCTTGTAAAATCAAGGTTTTTTGTGCTTTTTAGGGGTATGTAAAATAGTCGAGGGAACAGGCTAGGGAACAAGAACAAATATTCGAATTAAAACCATAGGAGGAAAACTTGTGTGTGAGACACAGGAAAAACCATCGTAGACGGCAGAAATGCGGTCTTTTTTTGTTGCCAAAATTATGCTAATATGGTTGTATGGAGGTGACGTTGTGATACATACCGCATATGATGTGATGAAAGAATATCTGATAACCGGTGCAGAACTTGATGGACAATTTCAGATACCAATGCTTCCAAAAGTGGATTTCTCGCCGGGCAAGTCGATTGACTTTGTGTCTTCAAAATCCAGATCATTGAAAGGCCATAAAGACCTGACGGTGAATTTCTACATTGATGACAAAAGCTTTCTGCAGGTATGGAATCAGCCGGACCAGTACATTGAGCACTTAAAATGTTTCAATTCAGTTTGCAGCCCAGATTTCACAATTGCTTCCGGGATGCCAAGTGCGTTGAACATCTACAACCTGTACAGAAACCATGCTTTAGGCTATTATTGGGCGGTTATGGGCGTTAAAATTATTCCGTCCGTAAATATTATCAGTCCAGAGGAAATGCCATGGATATTTGATGGAACGCCACATAGGAGCACGGTATCATGTTGCACCAATGGCAGAGTGCGGTCAAAGTCTGCCAGAATGGAGTTTTGCGAGAATTTTAAGGAAATGCTAGACGCAATAGAGCCGACAAAGGTTGTGATCGTAGGTATCGTGCCGGATGAACTCAATGTGGATGTGCCAATTATAAACCTCAATTCACGAAGCCAGAACATGAAGGAAGTGTTCAGAAAGGAGTAGGCATGGGAACCATCAGCAGGGAATCAGCGAAGCGCAGGAACAAGGAAACGAGCCGGCAGAAAAGGCGTAGGAGTAAGATTTCTGATATTACAAGAAGAAAGAATACCACTGGAAAAGACGAATTGAATGTGATGAAATAAAAAAGGATGACGCAACGTCATCCTTTGTACTACGAATTATTTTGTTCCTATCAACTCAAAGCGCCATGTTAATAAATCTATCCTGATGTTGTATATTTTTCCTTGAAATTCAAACCCGTCCATTGTATGATAGCGTGGCAACTCCTGAAGTAATAACATTAATCTGTTTCCACAAAAATCGATATTTTCTTCATCGCCAACAATTTCTTTCACCTTTTTGCTAAAATCAATATTGACCTGTTTTGCTGTGCTGATTAAATCGGCATCCTGGTTCAATTCTTTTTGTACAATATCCGCAAATTTTATAAAACTAGCAGAACATTCTTGATCTTTGGCTAAATCTGCGCGAAAACTGTAAAGCTTAGGATACATAATTTATACCTCCTTCTTTTATATAAAACCATGATGTCATACGATGCGGAACTTGTCAATATTATTTTGGCGCAAATTTATGACCTGCCGAGATACATTATGGGAAATTCTATACAAAATGCACAAATATAAAAAGCCGCAGGCCTGAATTAGTTCCAGATTTCTGCGATTTTTTTTCCGGGATTTTCCGGTTCCAGCGCATCTGCAATTGATTCAGGAATTGCCCAGTAATACCAATTTTAAACATTTGTTATAATTTGATATAATCATATTAACTAACTTTCGCTAAGTTTCGCTAACTTTCTTAGCTTCCCAAATCATTCCGATTTTGTCAAGCATCTCTGCCCGTTCCGGTGTGATCTGAGCGTATGAATTGCCCTTTCTGGCGCTACGTTGGTAACGTATCCATTGCCCCAGTTTGTACCCGTCCGGGCAAACGTAAGAGCAGGGGACAAGCAAATCCCCGTTAAGGTTGTAAAACTCCTGAGCGTGTTTGTACCCGGTGCACCATTTTTGTGTTTGTGTCGCTAACGCCCCTGATCGGATTTCTTTCACTTTTTCTGCGTAGCTTCCTACGCATTCTGTAAAACTATCCCGAGCGCTTAAAGCGTCCTCTAAGGCAGAATAAGAGCCAAGGTAATATTTTGTGCCATCCCGGTATACATTAACCTCCCAGCGCCCGAAACTGTTAAGATGCAAGTATTTGTATTTTACAGTGTCTTTTTTATAAGCGTTTTTGGAATTTGCTTTTGCGTAAGACATCCGCAGCCGTTTCCTTTTGCACTCCGGACCGCACACAAGTCGCCCGTTACGGCTCTCGAACTCTTTCCCGCAGACAACGCATCGTTTTGTGTTGCTGTTTGTGATCTGCACACCCGGGCGCAGCTTCGCGAAGAACTCCGGGAACGTGCCGTTATTCTTTGCGGTTTCCGCATCTTTGCGGACTTGTGCGGCCTCCTCCGGGCTTGCGAAAATTCCAAGTGTGTAATTCTTACTGTTATAATTTATTTGCGTAATCCATTTACCAGTGTTTTTATATGAATACACGTATTTTATTTTGCTCATGTGATCTCCCTTTTATAGCCGTACAGCTATACAAAAATAATAATAGCCCCGTTATGCTCTGTCGTCAATCCCTGTTAACAACTCGATATTTGAAGATTTAAGACAATTTTATATACTTGTGATAAAATATACCAGAATCACGATAAGAGCCGTTAAAACGCCAAATAGAAGCCAATACAACTATATATAATTATCAATGTGCATCAAACCGGAGAACAAGCCCCCCGGCGAAGTCCAAGCACAGGTCACGAATCACCGCCGCCCGGAGCGGATGCAGGACACCAGAAAAAGAGCAGTGTTTTTACTGCTCTAAATCAGAATATTTTTCTAAAAAATTCAATAGTTCCGAATCTGTAAGGCTTGCAGCTTCTTTGCAAATTTGGTCATATTCTCCAATATATTCCATTGACCCGGCTACAATCTCAATCGCAGCCTGTTCTAATTTTTTCCTTTTAGCTTTTGACATAATACCGCCCCCCCTATTTAACAAATGCCAAGTGATGCTAAAAAATCAGCATTAACATTTTCCCAGCAACTTGGAATAAGAGAAGAACGGTCGCAAATATGCATAAGCCCGTACAAGTGCCGCCTCAGGTTTTTGACGCCGCACCAGACAGACGCACCGCAGCCGGAGCCTTCGACGGGAATACTATACACAATCCCGTTATGTTCCCATAAATCCCAATTACTGCCATCATTGGCAATAAAAACGCCATTTTCGACTATTTCCCGGGCATGATCACACCAAATAGCACCCATTTCTGAAAAATTATATTTTCTCATTTCTTTCTTTCTTCCCTTTACCCATGGGAGCCGGGTTATAAAAGGCGTTGCCGGGAATCGAACCCGGCGGGAACCGTTACGCCTGAAATTATTATTCATTAACCAAGATCATATTTTTATATCTTCTGCAAAATCTGCGCCGGGGTTGCTGGATTTTAATTGTTTGAACATATCAAAAGCCTTTTTTCTATCTTTTCCGGCGTATTTTATAAAATTTGTCTGTTCTTCATGACCATCGTTCAAATTTACATCATAAAAAAATATGTAATAAAACACGTTTTCATGCCGGCGCTGTTGACGCTTTAATACAATTTTCTTTTTTACAGGTGAAGTTTTTAAAAAATTATAACGGCGTGTCAATTCTGCCTGATATGCTTTTAACTGCAATATAGTTTCTTGCAGTTCGTCTATATCTTTTTGCGAACGTTCAAAATATCTCAAAATTTCGTTTTCGGTGTGGAGCTGTTCCGGGTGCTGCTCATAAATTCCTATTTTTTTATTGCTTGTATCCTCTCTGTAATATCCATATTGTGAGAATAATTTTTTAAATAAAACGTCTTGTGAATGTTCACAGGTGCCCAATTTAGGACACCTGCAACAATATTTTACGCATTTCTCATTCATGCAATTTTCACCCCTTTCAAAGCTTCTGACGGGTCAGTTTTAAAAATAAAACTGTGCGTAAATCTGGAATAATAACCGCCAATATTCTTAATTTGTGCAGATAATTCTTTGTAACTTTCCCTGCTGAGAGTGTCTAACCATTTAACAAGGTAAATCTTTTCGCCGGTTTTTGTGTGCTGGCTTTCCTGTACTGTATAAGGTTCTCCAGTTGTGCCGATCCGCTCAGATGTTTTATTTTCGGCGTTCTCTGTCGGTGCCGGGGCTGTATTTTGCTTTTTGATTCTGGCTGTTTTAGGAACGTATTTGCAGTCTCTATAGTCAACTTTACCGTCGTAGAAATTAACGTCAAAATAGTCAATCATACCGTCACTGTCGTTATAATTGTAGGATGATACAAAATCATTTACATCATCAATAACACTCTGGAAATATTCTGTAGGCACTCCGTAATATACTTTGTTTTCTTCAAAGACTGTTTTTTCGTAGCATTTTAAAAGCTCGTCATCTGTCCAACTGTCAGCGGTAAAAATATCATTGTTATATAATTTTCTCCATACGCCCTGAATTTCATCACTGATGTTTTTATAAGTATGCTCTTTTCCGTCTTTGTCTTTATATATGTATTCTTCCCAATAATTTTTCTTTAATTCTTCGGCTGTCTTATACATTCTTTCAGGGAACTCCAAAAGGTCAACGCTTAATGACTGGCACATACTCGCGTAATGTGTGCGAATGCTAAATTTACAAGTTGGATATTTTTCTTTCACATATCCTCTAACAATTTTTGCGATTTCTTTCAATGACAAATGGCTGTCATATCTGGAACCCTCCCAGCCGTTGTCGGTGTAGAATGTGCGACGGGTTCCGTTGGCTGTCTCTGTCTTTTCTTCTTCTGTCAGACTGTCAGCAGTTGCGGCGCGATCTTTCCAGAGCGGGAATAAAATATCATATTCCACATTGATTTCTTTCATTGTGTCCAGGTCTCCGCCGTTGTCCGGGTGATTTTCTTTTAAAAGTTTCTTGTACTGCTCTTTTAAATCCTTATAGCTTTTTACGTTTTTAAAATATTTACTCATATTCATTTACCTCTCTTTTTATTTTTTAAATCCGGCGGTTGCGTTGGGGCTACGGCTTGACCGCCACCGGAGGCAATTAATCTAAATAATTAACTTTAGATATACTGTATTCTGTTTTTAGCTTCTCGAAAGCGCGTTCCGTAACGATATAATAATTTGTATCGTTTTCCGCTTTATCAAGGCGAATCCCGCGCCCTTTTAGAATTAATTTAGTTGTTAAAAACCAGTGATCGCCGTAATAACTCAGACTTGCGTCAATCTGACATTCTGGCTTTTCTTGCCCCATTTCCGGCGTGTACATATATAAGCCCGGGGCGACAATTGGAGCGACTGTCTGGCTTTCTAACGCCTTTAGTTTTTGACGCCCGATTCTGCGAAGTGTCAACAGTTCGGACTGTGTTATTTTGTTTTGCCTTGCTAATTCTTCAGCGGTTCCCATGTAAAACTCTGTAGTTTTTACAGTTCCGGAAACCTCGAAGAACTGTTTTAAATTTATGAATCCGGTTGACTCCTGAACCGGGAAAGGGATGATTTTACACATTGATTTTTCTCCTTTTCTGTGATATTCTGTTTTTGCTGATATTTTAATGATTTACAATTTATACTGTGGGGGGGAATCCGGGCTTTTCGTCCGGATTCTTTTTTATGCCGCCATTTTATAAAGAATCAAGAATCTTAATTCTTCATATTGCCGGGAGTTAATCCCAGTGAAGTCGTTCCCGATCAGGTCCAGGAGCTTCACCAGCTTTCTTTTTGTGTGGGCCTTTTCGATCTGGCCCAGATAGATGTTATATCTCATTTTTTTATTTCCTCCAGTCTAATAACAAGCCCTAACTCATTATTCTTGTTTGATCTTGTGATATAGAAATCAATTACTCGATCATCAAAATATTTTTTGCAGGTCTGAAGCATTTTCCCGCTCATTTCCCATTCTACAAGCTCGCTTTTTCTGCCTTTCTGGATTTCAAAGAAATCACAGTGCATTGTGTTGAATAAGTCTAAAAATTTAATCATGTTTTTTCTCCGTTCTCCCGGCTTTGCGTCCGGGTTGTTTGTTCTCTGTTGATGGTTATATAATACACTAATTAAGCACTAATAGCAATTGACATAATGTATAAATTAAGCACTAATTATTTATGGCAAATTGTGCATTATGATTAAGCACTAAAATTGTTGACAATTAAGCACGCGCATATTATAATGAAGAAAAATAAAGGAGGAATAAACATGGCAGAATTAACAGTAGAAGAAAAAGCAATAAAGAATAGAGAAGCAGTAAAGAAATGTATGAAAAATAAGGATAGAATAAATGTGATCTTACCGCAGGGAACACTCGACAGAATAAACGCATACGGATTAAAAACCAACGCTTTCGCAAGGGAATTAATTCTTGCAGAACTTGATAAAATGGATAGAATGAAAAAAATGTAAATTAAGCACAAATAACTATTGACAATTAAGCACTAATAATATATACTGTAACCATAGAAAGGAAGTGGTTACAAAGAATATTTCTTCGGTCAGCTCTGGGATGGAAACGGGGACGGCGAGGAACTTTTGGAGTCCGGAGCAATCGCCGTATACCAGAACGGTGAGGAGTACATTGTTGATTTCGAGATTCTGGAAGCTGCGGAAGATATTTTACAAACCCGTGTTAAAGTTACCGGGATTAACTAGGAGGAGAAAAATGAAAGAATTTGAATTAAAACAGGTGGCGCGGAACAATTCCGAAAACTTCGGATGTTCCAAAGTCACAGCAGCTTGGCTGTGCGGCACAGAAGCCCAGAAAGAGAATTTTATAAGTTCTCTGGGTGAGAACTGGGTGAGAATCCCGGCGGAACTTGTTGACGAAACCGCCGAGCAGAATTTTATTTCATATGCTCGGGCATAAGGAGGAGGAAAAAGAAGATGTTAGAAAGAAAAATTGATCGAGCAATTGAGAAAGAAGCAATGAAAACCGGGAAGATGGGAACCGAACCGGTGACCGTAGAAATGGCACTGACAAGCGGAGAAATCGAGGAGTTTAGAAACCTCGAAAAATATGACAGTAAAAATTATTTCTGGGAAATTGAGGGCAATACTCTTAGAATTTCCTACACAGAAGAAATTTAAGAAAATGGAGGAAAAAGAAGATGAAAAAAACAATTGATTTATTAAACAAAGCTGTAGAAATGGGATTTGACAGAGAGCAGGCGCTTGCAGACATCGACGCAAGCCTTGACTCAGAACTTGAAGAAAGAAAGCCACTCATGGAGGAAGAAATACCAGAAATTTTATACAATGATATTCTTGAAGGATTTCGAGCAGACAAGGAAATGAACGCATGAAAGCAGTAATGATACAAGGGCATATGGATACCGCCCGGTTTTCAATACCGGGATGGAATGGCAAGCGGGGCGAAACATACCCGCTCCCGCCTTTTTCTACAATTGCCGGTATGGTCCATTTTCTTTGTCAGTGGGATAGCTGGCATGATATGAAGATATCTGTATCCGGCAATGGAGTCATGAACAAGCCGGAAATTTGCATGAGGTGGCGTGGCGGAGCTGTCGCAGGATCAGAGACAGAGGAGTTTAAGCAGCGTTTTCCGGTCAGGGTAAAATCTGGGGATTCGTTTGTAGGCTGGGTCAATACGCCAATTTATGAAAACATGGTGTCTGATCTGGACCTGAGATTGCATGTTATGCCGGAAAGTCAGAAAGAAGTCGAAGTGATCTACAGAAAGATTCTGAACCCGCGGACATTTCCAAGTCTGGGACGACATGAGGACTTGATAAGAATTGACGATGTGCGGATTGTTGATATTTTGCCAGCGCAGGAAACGACGCTCGATATGTGCGCTTATGCACCGGCTACGGCAGAAACACCCGGAACTGTTTACACAGTTCATAAAGATTATACGATCAGCAAGAGAAAGCGAAGATTTAATGATGTTCGAGTAAAATATTTAGATCGAGGAATAAAAGTAATTACAGATTGTGATAATTTAAACAATCCTTGTTTTTTCATCTGATTTATAGTATTATTTAGACAACAATTACTGAGGTAATTGAATGTAAATTTGAAATAGTACTGAATAAGTGCAAATTTTAATATTTCCATTTTGGAAAGACACAAAATAAGCCCCTGAGAGATAATCCCGGGGGCTTTTGCTGTCTTATTCTGGCGGCGTAACGAGTGAGGGGGAACAACCCCGCCGCCGAAGTTGTTAAAATACATTTATCACAAAACTGTTGAAGTTGTCAAGCAAAATTTTTTTATTTTGGGGCTTGATTTTTTAAATTGATGTGGATAAAATAAAAATAACGACAGGCGACGGAACTCAGGAGGGGGCGACAGCCAGAGCGCGAAAAGAATAAGAATTTAGCAGGCCAGATCACGCCGGACAAGGTGCCGGAAGGCCTGGCTTTTTGTGCGTTATATGCCGGAAAATGACCGTATTACAATGTGTATAAATATATAATAACTGTTTATATAATCCCCTCCAAGATTCTAGAGACCTAGAGTTTATTAATATACATGCTATACAGTACTGTATAGATATATAGAGTTAATAAGAGTAATATAGCAGTAAAAATAAAATCAAATAGACTGTTGACAGTAATATAAAAGTATGATAAAACAGAATTAACAACTAAATAAGCCGAAAGGCAATAAGAATAATAAGACTAAGACGATTAAAACCGAGCAGATCGGAAAGAAGAAAGGGATTTAGAAAGGTCCCGGATTGTATCTGCGAACGTGTTTTTGTCGTCTTTTTTTATTTCAATTTTTGGAGGTGATACAGTGAAAAAGAGTAATACAACAGTAACGGAACAGGGAATAGAAGTATACACTAGTACGATTAATTATTATGCTGATGAGTATGCTGATTCACTGCATGACCAAGAAGAAATATATAAGCCAAATAGTAATCAGTTCACTGGTATGATTAAGTATATAAATAAACATGTTGGATTTAACAGAAATATACTTGAGAGCATAACAGTACTTAATGAGATATGGGAAGCTTATACAGAGTTAGTATATAAATATAATCAAAAGCCTACGATAGAAGAATATGCACTATTGATTGGCATTCACAGGGACACAATTTATTCATGGGCGAAAGGAGAGTGCAGAGCTGATGATTATTGTGAAAAGCTAAGCCTCTCACGCTCCGACACGATTAAAAAATGGCAAGATGAATGTGCACTCGGACGATATAAAAGCGCAGCTTCCGGGAACGTTGGTGGCATATTCCTTTGCAAGGCTGTTGACGGCATGGCAGAGACGGCACCAGTACAGGCAAACCAGCGTCAGGATAAACCACGGGAGAGCCTGGAACAGATCAAAGAAGAGTTTGGCGGTTTGCTGACAGGAGAGTGAGGCAAGATAGGACGCGTCAAGAGCCCGGAAATGTACAGGACTCACGGACAAACGGCACGAAAACAAGGCAAATTAGTAAAAACTGTGCAATATATACAAATACAATTTGAATAATTGTGCAATATGTACATTAATCTATATAAAAAACTGTTGTTTTTCTTATAGATGTAATATTCTGACAATTATTCGGCCATTTTGCTTCCTTGATTACTGCCGCAGGCGTTCAAATCATCAGCGTTAAGACCGGAGCAGCGGGAACCCATGGGGCGGCGGGCTGTCCGGTTAGCGTCCGGCATGGATACCGGGAGGGGGTCTATATAAGCACCAACACACGCCGAGTAAGTACTCCGAGTTCCCGAAAAATTAAAAAAGCCTTCTCCAACAGCAAGGCTTAAAAATTCCCAAAAAAATAAAAAGAGCCCCTTGCCAGAAAGGCGAAATAATGAAACAGATCGTAAATAATGACGGATATCTGAGATCAGCGTTAATGGATGTAGCTAATCAGCTTTTGAATATTTGTAATGAAACAGGAATCACGAACATTCAGTTAACAACAGCATCTTGGGAAAACGATAAAGGCATTACACTTTTAGCAAAAGCCGGAGATAAACCGATTCTTTCAGTAAAAATGGATACTGTCTATGAAAAAGAATAACTCTCAGGGCGAATCAATCAGAATCCGGCTCACATATCAGTTAGAGCAAAAACTCATTGCCGAGAAGAATCGAACCGGTAAGAGTGTGTCACAAATCACCAGAGAAGTGTTGGAGCAATATTTCCGAAGGAGATAGGCAAAACGCCGACTCAATTTTTCTCAAAAAATAAAAAAGAGGTTCTTATATGTCAGAAGAATACAGTGAACGCTTTGATGAACTTCGTAAGAATCGAGTCGAGGTAAGCTATCATAAATACGGTCCTACCAGGAAGAATTTTAAAACCGGGAACGTGCAGGCGCTCCCGTCCATGGAACGATGTATTGAGAAATATAATTCCACCGGAAACACGGAATATCTTGTGGATGCAGCAAATTACCTTATGTTTGAGTTCATGTACCCACAACATCCTAAAGCACACTTTAAAGCTACAGACAGCAATGATAGCGCCGGGATAGTCGGGATTAGCGTGAAAGAAATGGAGGACTTGAAGAATGAGCAATACTAATTCTACAACTATTACGCACGCGATAGCCATTTTAAGGAACGAACTTATGACACACGGAGAAGTTTATAATGGATTCAAAGCAAGCCTTAAAACAGCAATTGAGAAGTATTGTACCTGTGGTTTACCATTCGAGCCAGAAGAAGAAACTGCCGGTAAGATTCTTGATTTCATGATCGGAGAGGAACAAAGAGAATGATTTTAGCAAAATTCGTAGCAGCCATGTTAGATATTGCTTTTTTTACATTGGTCTTGGCATTCCTCATATCACAGGACGAAGCCGAAAAGAAAAGCAATCCAATAGCGTCGGCAATATTTATATTAATGGAAATATGTTTTGCAGTTAATGCAGTTGTGATTTTTAGATTATAAGGAGAACCCAATGTGGTTAGCATTCACAATACAAATTCCCCTGTTCACCATACTGATTGAACGGGTGAAAATACAAGAAAATCAGAAGCCTGTCGTTCTCAGGTTCGGGAAAGCCTTTGAATCTGACAGGTCGAGGCATCCAGAGTAGCTTAGGTCTGCGTTGGTGAAACTCAATGGAGAATAACTTTTCCCGCCCATTGCAAAGTAACTGGCGTGGACTTAACGGTACAAATATAGACATGATGCTTTCTAAAATTTTATAAAATATATCACTCTATCACGAGTCCGGGGTGTTACCCGGACAAATAATGGGCTATCGCCAAGCGGTAAGGCTCAGCACTTTGACTGCTGTATTCGCGGGTTCAAATCCCGCTAGCCCAGTCGGACTATATTGTTTAGCCATGATATAGTTCCCCTCCGAATTGGTTCCATCTATCCCAACGGGGATGATTAAAGGGGCTTCAAATGCCCCGGATGGATTCTGCTTATGCAGAACAGCATTTAGACCCTTTGTTGCGACTGCGAGGGCAAGAATCGCAACAGCAGAGGAAGTTACTCTTGAACTGCAATAACCCTCTGCTTAGGAAACTTAGTTCAGTCGGCAGAACGGTCGGCTCATAACCGACAAGTCACAGGTTCGAGTCCTGTAGTTTCCATTTCTTCCATATGCTGTCTATCCGTTTTATGGACAGAAAAAACTGTTGAATGAGTGTATGTGGATTATTTTCATGAAAGGTGTGTAACGGCACAGCCTGTTCGATGAAGATAATTCCCCGTTCGACACAGTCTCTGAGTTAAATTGTCGTCAATAGGTGCACGTTGAGGACAGGAAGTTTTCAAGAGGCATATAAAAGGTTTCGTCGTTGTACACAAAGACATTAATATCCAAATCCGAAACAACTTCATGTGGCTGACATGGCATAAAACAGTCTAGTGGAAAGCATAACACGATAAACATATTGCTAACCCGGGGTTTCCGGGTTATGTGGAATGTACGCTAGTGGAAAACTGACAGAGTCGCGCTCTGGTCTCCGGTTCGATTCCGGGCGTTCCGCTTTAATCCGCTTAGAGTTAAGCTGTTTGTATACAGGCGGTCTATGTCTCAGGTGGATTTACGCATGAGCGTAAACGTACAACTCACTAGGCGTTTGCGTAAAAAACTTTTTAGAGAGATGAGACCACGGGCCGTGAGAAGTGATAGTCGGCAATTCTAAAAGAACCATCTAGTTCATGTGTTTTACGATGGAAAGGTTAATGCTTATCTGGATATTTTCATCCGGTCCGAAAGCATGTGATGTGGGAATCAACCCAGTTTCTTTTCAGAGAACTGGCCGTTATAGGCGGTACGGAATGTAGCTCAGTGGTAGAGCAATGGCATTGTAAGCTATGTGCCGCAGGTTCGATTCCTGCCTTTCCGATTCCAATGAACTGCAATCATTGGAATTTTTTTCTCTTACTTCGTTCGGTTCCAGTGTTTCTCGTTGGGAGATTTATGCCGTTCAAGTCGGCGCACTGGATTTTTTTAATTAAGGAGATGGCTATGGACACAAAAGGATGTAAATGTTGTTGCACGTGTAAATGGTACGCAGTATGCGAAGGCGTCTGCTGAAATGGCGACAGTGAACATTGTGCAGACTTTAGATGCCTGGATGATAGTTGTGAATGTTGGGAGGAGAATAAGCATGAGTGATTTGTCTGAACTTATTAATAATGGCGGTCTTATTATAAAAGAGCTGGAAAACGAACCGCCCATAGACCCTATAAAGGTAGCAAATTGGTTGATTGATCGCGGATTAAAAACTGGAATCCGATTATACGGAAAAAGTGAACTTAGACAAATTGCCAAACACCTTTTAATTTATTGTGGGGACGAATAATGCAAATAGCAGGAAAAGAAATCAAAGACGAGTGTTCCAGATGCGGTAATATCCTTGAATGTGAGTTGTTCCGTCAGGGACATGGAATAAAACAGAAACGTGAGAATATAGCAAAGATGATCGAATGCCAGATGAAGCACAGGGAGGAAAGAGAGAAATGAACGAACTGAAAGTATTGAATGAGCAGGAAGTATTAGGAAAACAGTTTCGAGTATACGGAACGGCAGAGGAACCGCTATTCTTAGCAAAAGATGTAGCGGAGTGGATTGAACACAGCAAGCCATCAGTAATGATTGAATCTGTAGATGAGGATGAGAAAGTCAAAGTAAATAATGTTTACTTTGAAAATAGAACCGGCGGGAATGGGACATGGTTTCTTACCGAAAATGGACTTTATGAAGTTCTGATGCAATCCAGAAAGCCGATTGCCAAACAGTTCAAAAAAGAAGTCAAAGAGATTCTGAAAACCATCCGTAAGCATGGCATATATGCCACGGACAATGTCATTGATAACATTCTGAATAATCCAGACTTCGGCATCGAACTTCTGACAAAATTGAAAGAAGAACGTGCCGCAAGAGTAGAAGCCGAGAGAAAGAATGCTATCCTGATGCACGTAAATAAGACATATACCATTACTGAGATTGCAAAAGAACTGGGACTGAAATCAGCAATACAGCTAAATCGGATTCTGGCAGAGAAAAAGATACAGTATCAGGTGAACGGTACGTGGGTGATGTTTTCACAGTATAGTAATTGTGGGTATGAGGAAATCAAACAGGAAGTTCTGGATTCTGGAAAAGTGATCTACCATAGACGGATTACACAGATGGGACGGGAATTTATTCTTGATCTATTTGAAAAGACAGCGTAATTGAAAGGGGAGATTTTCATGTTTAATAAACTTTTTAACTTATACATAAGATACAAGACTAAAAATCTCAAAGCAGTTCCACTGTTCGTTATGACATTTAATTGGAAGAAAATTCAGAAAGACGGTAAAAAAGATATCTGTATGTTGACCATACATCCAGAAATCGCAAACGATCCGTTCTTAAAGAAAAAGCTGTCTGAATGTGCAGATTATATCCGAGATAACTACGATATGGAAATATTCACTAAGCTTTAAGGGAGGACGCCATGAGAATTGAAGATTTGAAGAGTTGGACAGCAGATCAGTTGAAAGAAGAACTTTTTCGGTTGGCTGATGAGAGAGAAGCAAAGCAACATGAGATTTTAGACAAGGATAATAAAATCAACGAGCTTCAGGCTGAATTGGATAAAATGTGCGATTATAACAATGAGTTAAAAAGACAGGTGTGTGAAAAAGCGGATGTGCCATTTTACGACGAATCTGTAGAAATCGCAAAATATCACAGACAGCATCAGGACGACTGCGTTACAATTAACCAGTTGCATACAACACTTGACGTTCTGATTGACCGATATGCAAACATGAGAAAGATTCATGGGGTGAGTTGATGTTATGGATAATCAAATTACTGTTAGCAAATTACTAAATATACTTGATGAGCTTTCGATGAATGGCTTTGGAGATATGCCAGTGTTCTTAGGCGAAAATTATCCGTTGTTAGAAGATTCGATAAGCGTTAATCCGCGTGAAAATAAGTTACAAATTAGGAATACATACTATGATAATAGAATGGCAGAAGCCATGACAAAAACAATTAATGAATTAGAGAACATACGCAAAACGTATATTTCAGAATGTATTTTAGCTGGAATGGGATGGGATAATGAATCGACATAAAAACACCGAATATAATGCAGTTATGATTGACGCATCCGTTTTACACGATAGCATAAAATACGGAATACCACGTACATTCATTAAAAATAATTACTTAAAAATGCACGGCAAACCAATGATTCGTAAGTCCACTAGGAGGAAACAGAAATATGTTACTGGTTTATTCAGGCTCGGACATTGATTTTCTTGACGCCACATACAATATCGAGGGAGAATGCCACCGAATGAACATCCCGACTAGGTTCTATCCAGACAGACGCTTGCTTCTAGCAGGGAATACGACCGTAATATACAACCAAACGGGAAATCTTTCTAAAACATGGAAAGCAGATTACATCGGGGACAATTATTTGACGATTTTGACATTAATCAGAAAGGACAACGGTAAATGAGCATTAAAACAGCACTTGAATCAGAAGGAGTAGACTTCTCTGAATATATGAATATGCCTGAGCCATGGGACGGCTCAGCACAAATTAAAATGGAAAATGGTACAAAGTGGGTGATCTGTCCGTTTTGCGGAAAGAAAGCCTTAAAGATTTTCCCAACCACAAAGATTTATCGGATGCCGTACAAATGTAAGGGAAGCAACTGCAAGAAAGAGTTTATGGTGAATGTATGAATAAAAAAAGAATCAAATGCTTTCTAACAGGCGGATGCAAGTTCAAAAGTTCAGATACAGAATCAAAATGTAACGACAAAGAAAAGACTTGCACTATTACGGAAACTTGCTACAAATGCGGGAAGAAGTACACTGTCGTATTCACTTACAAAGAGTTAGGAATTCCAGTGAGGTGAACGCATGAAAGTATATCTGGTTTACGGAGATGTCTATTTTGAACAATGTGGTTCAGAGTTTCATTTGTTTGGAGTATTTACTTCAAAACAAATGGCAGAGAAAGTCAAAAAGCAGAAAGAAGACGAATTTTATCAACAAGAAATGAAGAAAAAATCGAGCTATCGTAATATTGACAGCAGGGAAGAAGTTGAGTTCGAAATAAAAGAAATGCAACTCGATAAAATTTGCGATTTATTTGTAGGAGGATATGTCGAATGAAAAACGCATGGAAAGTATTATTAATTTCACTTGTAGGAGTTATGGCAATTGTAATATTCGGAATCTTTGGAGTGCAGAGTTTCCAGAATCATGCAATATCATTGGAAGAGCAGGTAGAATCAGCATCATCAGACATTAAGATACAGGAGAAACGTAGAGTTGATCTGGTGAACAACCTTGCGGATTGTGTGAAACAATATGATAAGCATGAGAGTGAAACATTAAAAGCTATTGTCTCTGGAAGAACTTCTGGTTCAAACGATATTGAGAATGTCACTACTGCAATTTCAGCTGTGGGTGAAGCATACCCGGAATTAAAATCTTCCGAGAACTATAAACAGCTTATGACGGAACTTTCTATGACAGAAAATCTTATCGCAGAATACAGAGAAAACTACAACAAGTCTGTCAAATCATACCGAAAATATGTAAAAGCGTTTCCTCAGAGATCGTTCTTGAATATGCTTGGATATGATAAAAAAGACTTTAAACTGCTTGATTTTGATGCACCAGAATCGGCACCACAGAACCTGTTTGAGGAATAAGATATGAAGACGAATAGAGGTTGGGATTTTGGAAACTTCGAGATTACGAAAAGAGAAATTATTGCCAGTATTTCCATTATCGCAGTAATGTTTCTTATTGGAATGCTGATTTCTTCCAAAATATCCGACTGGCAGATAAACCAAAACGATAAATACAATAAAGCAGTAAAGATTCAATCCGCGGATTTATTTCAGTATGGGATGGAAACCAATGTCGGCAATGCTTTTGTATATGGCGAATTAAAAGCTGTAGATACAGTTGCTTACCCGGAAATTGGTGGCAAATACATATATGTTAAAAAAGTAAAGGAAAAATACACGCGACACACCAGAAGAGTAGCACATAAATCTGGAAAGAGAACTTATTATACCACAGAAACGTATTGGACATGGGATTATGCAGGAAAAGAAAGCAAGACAGCTAAGAAAATAAACTTCTGCGGAATTGATTTTAAAAGCAATAAAATCGTTCTTCCAGATGATGAGTACATTGATACGGTAAAAGAGTCAAACCGTATCAGGTATAAGTACTATGGGGTTGAGACAAAGTACAAAGGAACAATCTTTACGTCATTAAAAGATAAAACAATCAGTGATAAGACTAAATTTTACAACAACCGAAACATCGAAGAAACAGTAAAACATTTGGAAACCGGAGTATGGTTAGTTTTATTCCGTGTTTTCTGGGTTATCTTGACAGGAATGGTTGTTTTTGGATTTTATTGCTTAGATAATGATTGGTTAGAATAAGCAGTCAGAGAGCCAGAAAGGAGTGCCATTATGAGAAACTTGAAGATATTTACAGATAATATCGAACCAGAAGCATTAAATCAGATTTATACATTGATAAAACAGCCTGCATTTTCTGAATGCAAAGTACGAATCATGCCAGATGTTCACGCAGGATCTGGATGTGTAATTGGTTTTACTGCTGATCTTGGAGATAAAGTAATTCCAAACATTGTTGGCGTGGACATTGGATGTGGAATGCTTACAACACAAATTCCTACCGATGTGGGGACAATAGATTTAAAAAACCTTGACGAAGTAATAAGAAACAATGTTCCGGCAGGAAGAAATGTACGTGACGAAATCATAAATTTTGAAGAATTAGAAGAACTTCACTGCTTCCATCAGCTTAAAAATATCGAATGGATTCGCAGGAGCCTTGGTACGCTTGGGGGCGGAAATCATTTTATTGAAGTTGACACTGATTCAAAAGGGTTAAATTATCTTGTAATTCACACTGGAAGCCGCAACCTTGGGAAACAAGTAGCTGAAATATATCAGAAAATTGCCATAGAAGACATGCAGGGTACAGACAAGCTCGAAACTGAAATACAAAAATTTGTGAAAGAATACAAGCATTCTGGCAGACACAAGGAAATCCAACATGGTATTGATGAATTAAAACGAAAATGGAAGCCGGACAAACTAGGTATTCCGAAAGAATTGTGTTACTTGACAGGAGAACACAGAAAACAATATCTGCATGATATGAAAATTTGCCAAGAATTTGCAAGAATAAACAGAAGATGTATACAGAGCGCTATATTTTACACTATGAATTGGACACTCCAAAGAAATACATGGTTTGATACAATTCATAATTATATTGACCACGATACAAACATTGTTCGTAAAGGTGCAATATCAGCTAAATATGGCGAAAAAGTTCTTATTCCAATGAATATGCGAGACGGATGCATTATCGCATTCGGGAAAGGAAACGAGGACTGGAATTGTTCTGCCCCGCATGGCGCAGGACGTATTATGAGTCGGTCAAAAGCAAAAGAAAACATATCGTTAGAAGAATTTGAGAAGTCTATGAATGGGATATATACAACATCCGTTCAGAAATCTACGATTGACGAAAGCCCTATGGCTTACAAACCAGCGCAAGAAATTATTGATAACATCAAAGATACCGTAGAAATAGTTGATATTATCAAACCTATATATAACTTCAAAGCAAGTGAATAACAGTCAGAGAGCCACATGAGAGCCAGACGAAATCCTAAGAAGAAAGGAGGTCTGGCTCTATTTTTATGCAAAAAATTATTGAAGAATCGCCGGAATGGTATGTGATAATTGGAAATAACATCATCAACAGTAATCTAAGCCCGGAAACAAAATGGAATAAGTTATATTCCCTTGTCTACTTAATGGATGAAAAACATTCTTTCAAAGAATACCCGAATTATCGCGAAAAAGGCATAGGATTAAGCAATATTGGAAAAGAAGCTGCGCTTAATCAGTTGCTTCAAACAGGTTCAAAAGAATTTGAAGACCTCTACTACAAATATCTTCTGTTCGAAGCCCGAAACTATCAGGTTGACAGTGGTCTACTGTATCTGGAAAAGAACAGAATCTTAAAAGAACGCTTCTATCAGCCAAGAAGAAATGTGTTCTTGAAGCACAATATCATCGGCTCTTTACAAGACTTGATGGATGATAAACTTGATATATTTGCACTGAGCGTACCACCCGGTTGCGGAAAATCTACTCTTGAAGATTTCTTTCTGTCTCTGGTAGGCGGGTGGTTTCCGAATGATTTCAACCTGTCCTCAGCGCACAGTAGTATTCTGACACGTTCACTTTATGATGGAGTTCTGGAAATCATCAATGATCCGGTTGAGTACACATGGCATGAGATTTTTCCAAATGTAGAAATACAGGGAACAAATGCAAAGGAAACTACGGTCAATCTCGAAAGAAACGGACGATTTAAGACTTGGACGTTCAGATCCATTGATGGTTCATTGACAGGAGCTACCCGTTGTAACAGATTTCTTACCGCCGATGACCTTGTGTCTGGTATCGAAGAAGCACTGAACAAGAATCGACTGGACACCTTATGGACAAAAGTAGTAAATGATTTGCGCTCTCGTAGACTTGAAGGGTGCAAAGAATTTTATATTGCTACCAGATGGTCAGTGCATGACCCTATCGGAAAGCTACAGCAGTTATACGCCGGGAACCCTAGAGCAAGGTTTATAGCAGTACCGGCACTTGACGAGAATGGCAAAAGCAATTTTTTATTCACAGTAAATGGATTCTCTGAGAAGTATTTCAACGATGCTAAAGAGTCCATGGACGAAATCTCTTATAACTGTCTTTATCAGCAACAACCGGTAGAACGTGAAGGATTATTGCTTCCGCCAGATAAGCTAAAAAGATTTTTCTTTGGCAAAGAAGACGTTCCCGACGGATGCACGGACGAATACACAATTATACCAGACAGAGAAGCAGATGCGATATGGGCAGTATGTGATACAAAAGATAAAGGTACAGATTTTGAATCATTACCTATTGCATATCAATATGGGGATAAATTTTTTATCCCGGACGTTGTTTTCGATGATACCACAGATTACGACATCCTGGACAGAAAGACTGCTGATATCTTGATAAAACACAATCCGCATAAAATCAGATTCGAGTCAAATAACGTAGGAAATCGTGTTGCACACAACATTCAAAAGATAATCTCAGGGAAATGCCGAGCGGATATCGAAACAAGACCTACGCAAGCAAATAAAGAGACAAAAATTCTCGTAAACTCTGATTACATATCAAAACATTTTTATTTTTTACATCCGAGCCAGTATAAACCAAAATCCGACTACGGATTATTTATGGGAAATGTGACCACATATACCACAAGGGCAAAAGTATCTCATGATGATGGCCCGGACAGCTTGGCGATGATGGCAGAGTACGTGCAGAATCCATTAGGCGGAAAAGCAACTGCAATGCGCAATCCATTTTGGGGAAGGAGATAGTATGACAACAAGAGAATATTTAGGGCAAATTCAGAAATATGACAAGCTTATTAAAAATAAAAAATACGAAGAAGAACATTTAAGAAGTCTTGCTCTTGGGCTTAAATCGTTCTCATATGGTGAAAAAGTTCAGTCTACTCCGAATCCCAATCAAATGACCGATGCCGTAAGCGAACTTGTTGACATTCAAACAGAAATCAAAAAAATGGTTATTGAATACACAAAGAAAAAGCAAGACATTATTGAAACAATAGACAAGGTGAGCGATATCAATTCAGATTTGTATGATCTGCTGTTTAGGCGATATGTAAAAGATGAAAGGCTTGAAATGATTGCCTGTGAAATGGGATATTCCTATTCTCATGTGAAATTATTGCATTCGAAAGCACTGAATATCGTCAAAAACATTAAGAATTTTGAAAGTTAATACCTGATAATACTGAATAATACCTGCATATATTATATAATATAAGCTGTAAAATAAGCACCGGGAAGAACCCTTGGTGCTTTTTTCATGCAGAAAAATAGGAGGACAGGCAGTGGGGAGAAACAAAATAAATTTTGTTGACCTATGCCAAGGCGAGTTTGGCAGAAAAACTGCCTATACTGGCGTAGACCAGATTACTCCCCAGAACGTGGCACAGGTCCTTTCTGATACAATCGGAATCCATAACAGGAATAGAACCCTGATGGATTATCTTTACAGATATTACAAAGGCGATCAGCCAATTTTATATCGTGAAAAACTTGTTCGCCCAGAGGTCAACAATAAAGTTGTTGAGAATCATGCCCTTGAAACAGTCAAATTCAAGGCAGGACAGATATACGGAGAACCTATTCAGTATGTCTGCAAGAAGAAAAAAGCGAGTGAAGAAACAAACGAACAAGTTGATAGGCTCAATGATTATCTGGACGAAGCCAATTCAGACGCCAGAAACATTCAGCTTGGAATATACCAGAGCGCAGTAGGAACTGCATATAAAGCAATTCTAAGAGAGGATGAATGGACAAAGGATGGAGACTTACCGCCTTTCAGAATATTTATCCCATCACCGCAGGATGTATATATTGTTTATTCAAGCGTTACTGGCAAACCAGTGCTTTCCGTCCAGATTTTAAAAGACGAGGACAATCAGCAGTATTACCAGTGTTATTCTTCCAGACAGTATTTCAAAATACAAAATGGAGCGGTAACAGAATCTGGAATCAATGGTTTTGGCGGTATTCCTATCATTGAATATCCAAATAATCACGACAGACTTTCTGACATTGAAATTGCGATCACAATGTATGATGCAATCAACAAATATCAATCTGACAGACTGAATGGGGTTGAACAGTTCGTGCAAGCCCTAATGAAATTCAAAAACTGTGAGATTGATGAAGCAGAATTTGTAAAAATGATAAAACTCGGTGCTGTATCTGTAAAAGACGTCGGGAATGGAACACAATCAGATGTTGATTTAATGACTGCTGAACTAAATCAGTCAGAAAGTCAGGTTGCTAAAGATGATATTTACAACAATATACTGATTGTAGAAGCAATGCCGAATCGACAGGGCAATACCGGTGGAGACACAGGAAATGCAGTGTATCTGAGGAATGGTTGGGATTTTGCAGAACGAGACGCAAAATTGGTAGAACCATTTACGAAAGAAGCGGAAAAAGCATCCGCCAGAATTATTTTGAATATTATCCGAAAAACTTCAATGGACGTAAATATTTCAACTAGAGATTTTGATGTAAAAATCACCAGAAACCCGACAGATAACATGCTTGTCAAAGCGCAGGCACTTGATTATCTGTTCAAAAATAAAATTCATCCGCTTATTGCGCTGATTACTTGCGGATTATTTAGTGATCCACAAAAAGTATATGAAATGAGTTTGCCATATCTCGGAACCATTTATCCGGAATTGGCAGACCCAGACTCAGAGTTGCAGAAAGCGCAAGATTTGCTGAATGGCTTCAATAAGGATGTGATTTCAGAATGAGTATTTCATCATACGATGAATTAAATATCAGGCCCAACAATCGCAGAAGTGAACCGTATAAAGAATATTTCAGCAAAATGTCAATATCAGACAAAGAAAAGCAACAAAGGATAGCTTTTTCTGAACAAATGGAAGAAGTTGTCCTTTATATTTTAGCGTTGATAGAAACAACCATAGAAAGTGGAGAATCAGATCAAGAATACATTCAGACTCAATTTTACGACAAATATCTGGATGTAATTGCTTCGTATATGCTTATAGACACATATATCAAGCAATATGCTCTTGACGTGACAAAACAAATTATTGATGCAACATTTGAAAGATTTTCTGCCGAAGACAAAAGCATTACTGATGATTATTACCTGTCAAATGACCGGACAATGTTTATTTCAGAATGCGAAGCTAATTCGATACTGAATTACAGACAGTATTCAAAAGCTGTGAAAGCAGGAAAGACAAAGAAGAAATGGATTGACGTAGGAGACAAAAGGGAACGAAAGACACACCTTGAAGTCGGAGGAACCATACTCCCGATTGATGAGCCGTTTTCGGTTGGAGATAGCTTACTACAATTTCCAAAAGACACCTCGCTAGGAGCTTCGGCAGATGAGGTTGTGAACTGCCGGTGTTCAATTCAATACAGTTAATTTAGAGACGAGTAAAATCGTCTCTTTTTTATTAAAAAAATATGCATCCCGATAGCGTAATCATGGGAGACACCTTGAGCTGAGCGAACAGCGTAAAAAAGCGTATTGGTGACAGGAGATTTCAATGACAAGAGAAGATGTAAAGAAGATCTTTCCAGATGCAACCGATGAGCAGATTACCTCTTTCCTGAATCAGTCAAATTCTGATGTAGCTAAGGAAAAAGCAAAAGCCCAGAAAGTAAAAGAACAAGCTGAAAAAGCAGATGCACTGGAAAAAGAACTGGAAGAACTCAAACAGCAGAACATGACAGATGCTGAGAAAGCAGAACTGGAACGTCAGAAAGAAAAAGCCGCAAACGAGAAAAGAATTTCTGACCTTGAATCTGCGCTTGCGACTTCCCAGAGAGAAGTTCTGACAGGCAAAATCACTTCTATTTTTGCAAGTGCAGGAATGAAAGGAGATGCCTATGCAGGAGCAATCAAAGCATTTTCAAATATGGATGCTGAAGATGCACTCAAAGAAGCCCAGACTTTTGTTGATGGAATTTCCGAAGTAAATAAATCAACGCTTGATACCGCAAAAGCCGCATGGGAAAAAGAAGCCCTTGAAAACACACCTAATCCGGGTAGCGGTAAATCTGGTGGAGAACCAGAAAAGAAAAGTGAAGCATCTGAATATGCAAAAGCGTACTCAGCAAAAATGTGTCCAGAAAATAAACCGGCAGATGATAATGCCCCAGTAAATATTTAAGAAAAGGAGATTTAGATTATGGCTTTTATGAAAACAGAGCAGTACGAATCCACACCTAATATCCTCGAATCCGAGGTAGGACTGGTACTTAAAACCTATACAGCAGAACAGACAAATGCTGAAACCGTTGGAACTAAGAAGATTATCAAGGCAGGTTCTGTATATCCGACAAACGCAACTGGCGCTAAAGGCATTGTATTTGAAGACGTCGATATGACAGACGATACAAAACGACCGATTTCCGTAATTGTTGCAGGACGTGTTCTTGAAAAAAGACTTCCGGTAACAGTAGAAACCACTGCAAAAACAGAGCTTGAAAAAGCGGGTATCGTCTTTGTAACCACTACAGACCCAGAATTTTAAGGAGGTAAGCAGATGCCATTTAATATTTTAGAATCAATCACACAGGAAGAAAGACTTAACTTTTCTCAGGATTTCAGCGTAAAAAGACCGGGCATTCTTGACACCATCTTCCCGGATGTCAAAACCCAGTTCCTGAAAGCTGAATACTACAGACTTATGGCTGGACAGAGACTTCCAGAGGTAGCATTTGTTCATGCGCTTGATACTGAAGCAGAAATCGGGACAAGACCGGGCTTCGAAAAAGTTCTGACTGAAAAGCTCTTTATTAAGAGAAAAATCAATCAGTCTGAGAGATTACAGCAGGCAATTGAAAACGGTGTGCCGGATGACGAGAACTTAAAGAGATTTGTATTTGATGATGCAGCTAACCTGTTTGAAGGCGTTGTTGCCAGAGCAAATGTCATGAAAGGACAATTCCTTTCTACAGGTGCCGTAAAAGTCAAAGAGAACAACGTGGATATGAGCATTGATTATGGCGTTCCGTCCAGCGCAAAGGTAGAAATGTCAGATTGGTCTAAACCGGATGCAGATATCATGGGTGATATCCAGAAGATGGTTGCTGTTGCAGAGGATAATGGTTTTGTGGTAAACAAAGCCCTGACATCCCTTAAAATGATTAATTACATGAGAAACAACACTGCAATGCAGACAGCAGTCTTAGGAGCAGCAAACAAACGTCTCTTAACAAAACAGGAACTTGCAAATCTGCTTATGCAGGAATACGGAATCACAATTGATCGTTGTGACGAGAAATTCAGATTCAGAAAAGCAGATGGTTCACTCAAAACAGGAAGATACTTCAAAGAGGATGTATTCACTTTGTATGAAGCAGAGCCGAACGGTTCATTTGGTACTGGGCTCTGGGGCGTAACACCAGAGGAACTTGAATACAGACAGTTTATTCAGGAAGAAAATCGTTCCTTTGTAACACTGTCCATGTGGGCTACACAAGACCCAGTTGCAGTTTGGACTAAAGCATCAGGTATGTTTGTTCCAGTAGCAGCAAAAGCTAATGGCGGTATCGTAATCGGTACCAAAGCGGGGGAATAAACGGGCATAGTCTCGACGAGAACAGCCAGTCACCATCTGTAGCAAGTGTTAAACACAAGTATACAGAAAACGAGCTGTCAAGCATGACAGTGGTTCAACTGAAACAGCTCGCAAGTGACAATGGCTATGCCCTGACATCGACAAATAAGGCTGGTATTATCTCAGAAATTTTATCTCAGCAAGGGTAGGTGATCTTGAATGAACGAACAGCTTGTGAATGATCTGAAAGAGTATCTATCCGATGATGCGGAAACTGACGGCATGATTTCTTTGTCTGTGAAGCGTGCAATTCGTTCGTTCAAAAAGAAACGCAACTATCCGTCTGGATATACAGAGGAAAAAATCAATACCGATATGGAATACTGTTATGATTGCATATTTGATTTGGCTCTCTATTTCCTCGTGAAGCAGGGAGCCGAGTTCCAAGAATCGCACTCTGAAAATTCAGTAAGTCGAAACTGGGAATCCGAAACAGAAATATATATTAATCATGGCGTTTTTCCATTTGCAGGAAGTTTAATTTAACTAAGATGGTTGGGTCACGTGGCACGGTATTTTTGTCCTCCCGGAGTGCCGCTGGGTTGCTTATATTCAGTAGGGAAAAGCAAATGTTAAGGGAGTGAAGAAAGGAACTGGCGATGGGATGTGAACATGAATGTTTTAATGAACACCGCATAGAAGAACTGGAAAAGAATTTTCAGCTGATGCAAGAGAAGCAATCTGATCGTAGTAAAGAGTTTTATGAGCGTATCGGAGAACTGGAAAGAAAGACAGCATTAAGTGAGAATGACTTGAACCATATCAAGTCAACTGTGGATGAGATGAATAACAATATAAAGACTCTCATGGCAGTCCCGGGAAAGCGTTACGATACAATCATTGTATGCGTTATTACAGCGATTGTCAGCGCAGTTATCGGTTTTATGTTAAGCGGTATTCTTCCAGTTTGATTCCACTTGTAAGGGAGGACGGTGGAAATATGAATTATACAGACTTTTCAGAAGATGAAAGAAAATTTTATTTAAAAGAAGCAGGCTTTGATTCCAGAGAAGAAAAACTGTTTCGATTACGGGTCTATGGCGAAAAGACACTATGGGAAGCATCTGAACTTATGGGGTATAGTCCGAGAACCATAGACCGAATTAACAAAAGAATAAAGAAGAAAATTTCCAAAGTTGCCCCGATGTACTGTCGGGGCTTTTCTTTGTATTGTGGCGAAAACGTGGCGAAATAGTGACGTTCAAAAACAGAGTTCCTTCCTATATAATATAATCATAGGAGAAAACACAATGATTATGTTAATAAACCCTTACGAGGGTATATGGGAAAAGCATCGTTCCATAGATGATATGGACATGATTCTTGAATCCCGGACAGGAGGAACAGATTATGGCAGGTTATCCGTATTATCCGCAACAGCCAATGATAAACAACCCATACGGTCAAATACAACCGTATCAGGACAGGCTGGCACAATTGCAGAATAATTACCAACAGGCAATGCCTTATGGTCAAATGCAGATGCAACAGTTACAGCCAATTCCACAATCCCCTATGCTTCAAGGGCAGATGGTGGATGGGATTGATACTGTAAAGGCTAAAGATGTGGATATGTCCGGCAATCCTGTTTACTATCCAAAAACAGACGGAACTGAAATTTACAGAAAACAGCTTCAATCCGATGGAAGGAGCAGGATTTTTGTTTACCGACTCGTAAATCCAGATGAACAGCAATCTAAGCAAGATGAAAAGCAGATTGATATTGAAGCAATGTTTAATCAGCTTCGGAATGATGTTTGCTCTGAGATTTCTGAAATAAAGAATATGTTCCCGACGCAGATGTCGGGAACACCAGAACCTAAGCAGAACGGAGGTAGGCAGAGATGACATTCAATCCAAACGCCATGATGAAAAAGCAATTTGAGAAAATGATTTCTCAGAGGTTCGGAAGTGTTGACAACATGATGAACGATATGAGTAAATTTGCAGGAAATAATCCAACATTAAAGAATGCGTTGGATTTATACAAAAAAGGTGATACAGACCAGTTACATCAAATACAGCAAAATGTATTTAATGAAAAGCACTTATCACCAGATGGAATTATCCAGAAATTCCTTGGATTATAACACTTCCCCACAATTGGGTGATTAAGAATCGCTACAATTCGGGACGACAGCCGCGGATGTCTCCTATTGTAAATAAAATTTAAGGAGACTAAAAACATGATGAATGGTTCAAATTACAGTCTTAGTGACATTGCTGCCGCTACAGGCTCTAATAATCGCGCCAATGATATGTGGGGCGGTGATGGCTTTTCACTTATCTGGCTCGTCTTGATCTTTGCTATCTTTGGATGGGGAGGCTTTGGCGGCTGGGGCGGTGGCTTCGGTGGTAATGGTGGAAACGGTACAAATGGTGCTGGATTCCAAGGATGGGCAACCCGTTCAGATATTAGCGAGAGTTTTGCCCTTAATGATATTCAGAACGGTATCAGAGGTATTCAGCAGGGTATTTGCGACAGCACATATGCTCTTAACAATACCATGCAAAGTGGCTTCAACGGCGTGAACGTTGGAATGCTTCAGGGTTTCAATGGCGTTCAGCAGGCAATTAACGCTGATACAGTAGCCAATATACAGAACACCAATGCATTACAGTCTCAGTTAGCTCAGTGTTGCTGTGACAACAGGGAAGCTATCCAGGGTATCAACTACAACCTGGCAACCAACACCTGTGCTCTCCAGAACACAATGAACAACAACACCAGAGACCTTATCGAAAACCAGAACAGCAATGCTAGAGCAATACTTGACTTTATGGTAAATGATAAGATTGCAACATTACAGGCAGAGAACTCTGATCTGAAACGTGCTGCATCTCAGGATCGTCAGTCCGCATTGCTTACAACTGCTATGGCTTCACAGACTCAGCAGTTAATCAATGCAATTAATCCGGCGGCTATTCCGGCATACGTTGTTCCTAATCCGAATACCTATTACGGTGGATGCGGATGCAACAGTGGTTGCTGCTAAGTAACTCACCCTTAGAGGTTGACTAAATTCTAAGAGGTGGGTTTCGGCTCACCTCTTATTTGATTGAGAGGTATAAAATATGAGTTGTAAAAATGTTTGTAAGCTCTGCAACCATCTTGTGATAAGTCAGTCTGTCGCATTCACTGGTGGGAATCTTGTGGTTACACTTCCGGCAGGCAGTTATTCCAATGGAGAAAAGTATTGCATTGTGATCGCACAAAGTATACCAGAAGCCACCACAATTACCGCCCCGGTAATGATTCAAATAGGAACAGGAACAACTTTGTATCCGCTAGAGAATCGTTGCTGCGCACAGGTTACGGCTTGCGGAATAAGAACCAGAACGAAGTACGCAACCAGAGTAGCTACAAGTGCAACTGGCGGAGTGTTCAAGATGTTAGGAAATCCAGCTTGTAGTCCGAGTAACAATTTAACAGCAATTAATGGTACAGCCCCAACGACAGACACACCTGTTACACAGGCTGCCAGAAAGGGGGCAATGTAATGCATAAAGTTGCAATGGAAATGGGAAAATGGGCCATGGAGAAAGCTAAAGCACATGGCTTTGATAATCTCAGTGCTCAAGACTGGGACGATTTGAAAGACTGCATGGAAGCTGTAAAGTGTGCGATTTGCGCAGATAAGGATTACAGAATCGTAGAAGCTATGGACGAATGCGAACAGGAAGAGAAATATCTTGGACGCATGGGATATGACAGATATCGTTATGCAAACGGCAGATTTGCACCAAAAGGCATAGGAAGCCGCATGGGATATATTCCTTATCTTCACGCACAGGATGATGACTGGATGAATGAATATCTGAATAATCCAGAATTTGAACGCAATATGTACCGCATGGGATATCACCCAGAATATTCGGACAGGAATATGGGGAATGATGGCATGAATCGTCAGCAGTCCAGATATGGTGAAACCTACGACAGATACAGTGAGAATCGCAGACATTACCATGATTCCAAAGATGCTGAGTCTAAGAGAAAAATGGATGATTCCATGAAAGAGTATACAGAAGATATCATCCGCAATATGAAAGAAATGTGGGATGATGCAGACGCATCAATCAGACAGCAGATGAAAACTGACTTGACACGTTTTATACAGCAGATGAATTGAATATGAAATGAATTTTGCCCTTGTTACAGGAATGTAGCAGGGGCTTTTCAGTTGAGAAAAGGATGGTCAACTACCCATCACTTAAATGGAATGGGCTTGTAACTGCCCTGTGGTATAACGGATTGCTCCTTCCACATTTAGTCGTTTAGCATTACTGCTAAAAGTGGCGTTACATTGTAGGCACGTTGACTTGTACCTGTGCTATAGAGATTTACTCCGTAGCAACTGCATCAGGTACTAAAAGTTCTATTCCCATACGATGCAGATTCATAGCTCCTATGCGGTCATCATTCGATTTATAACCGCAATTTTTACAGCAGAAAAAGTGTATTTTCTTATTGCGATTCGCTTTTTCGGTATGACCGCATTTCGGACATGCTTGGCTTGTATAAGCAGGATTAACCTTTTCTACAAGCTGATGATGTCTTAAGGCTTTGTAAGACAATTTTTGCTCTAAATCATAGTAAGACCATGATACAGATATACAACGGTTCTTTACTTTCACTCTTTCAGTAGCAGAGCGGATTCCTGTTAAATCTTCGATAACAAACATAGTGCCATCAGGATTGCTTTCAACGAGTGCCTTAGAAATACAATGATTTACATCTTGCATCCAACGGTTTTCTCGTTGACCAATAGCTTTTATTCGTCTACGGGATGACGGAGTACCGACTTGCTGTAAATGTTTACGCAAAGCCTTATAATGAGCACGTTTTTGCTTGATTATATTACCATCGTAGAATACAGATTTTCCTTTGCTGTCATATGTAGCAGCAAGAAATCTTATCCCACGGTCTACACCGACAACATTAGAAACTTCTGACTTATTGAGCATAGAAATTTCGTATGTTACAGGTATATGTAAGAAAAACATACCGTGCTTATTAACAAGTTTAGCCGTTCCGAATTTACAGTCATCGGCAAAATATCGTTCAAAACCATTTTTATAGAAAGACACCTTGATGCGACCACTTAGTGTATTTACAGAGAAAATATTGTTTTTGGTGTTAAGAGAATAATCCCTATTCCATACGAGGTCTAGCTGAGGCAGTCTAAATGTAGGTTTTATCCATTCTTTCTGATTTTTAAGAATGGTTTTGTATTTGGCTATAACTGTGCGTACACAAGAAACAGCCATCTGGGAACGGAGACCATAAATTTCCCGTACCTGATGATAAGTATCTTCCTGCACGCTATAACGGCTAAGATTATGAGTCTTGTATATGAATTCGGATACATAATTACAGGCATCAGAATAAGCCTTCATGGTATCACAGAGTATCTGTTTATCAGAAGGATTGACTAAAATCTGAAGTTTTGCCGTAATTGTCTGTTCCATATATAGCACCTACTTTCTTCGCCAAAAACATTATAACATACATTTTGGCGAAGAACAATATTTATTTATAGAAAGGAAAATGCGTCGCTAAAACGGGCATTCCTCCCACCACTCAAGAGTGGTGAGTTTCCTTGCCCTGCGACGCTGGTGATAAGCCATGCTAAGACAATTTTACATGAACGGTGACCTATGGAGAGTGCAGTTTGTATCTCCGCATGACAGCGTGTTAATTGACCGTACAGGCAATAGAACACTTGGAGTATCGGATTATTCCACCTGCATTATTTCAATTGCAAATAACCTGTATGGAGAACTCCTGAACCGTGTATTTATTCATGAGTTAGGGCATTGTGTGATGTTCAGTTATGGTCTATTGCCAGAACTTCATCGCATGGTCAAGAAACGGTATTGGGTGGACGCAGAAGAATGGTGTTGCAATCTTCTGGCCGACTATTCTTGTTTCGTGATTGGCACAGCCAGAGATATTTTAGGAAACCAGTTCACATATGTAGCTCCCATTGGAGCAGAAAGGATGATTGCATAGATGGCAAAAGCAGAAAACACAATTATTTTTGATGGCATTCAGTACAATCCCGGTGATGAATTGCCAGATTTAGGTAGTTGGGTATGTACAGATGCAAAAGGTATGGTTCGTGATTACGAGGGGCTTTCAAAAGATGTATCAAAGCTCCCGCATTATGTAGAGAGCGGTTCTTCGGCGTTGTGCCTTGATACTTCTGAATTATACGAATATCACAAACCTACCGATACATGGTACAAACTGTAAAGTAAAGGAGAAGCGCATATGGCATTAACAGCAAAGAAAGTATATGCAATATTAAAACGCCAGATTTCCGATATGGAAGCAAAATTAAACAGCCCTGTAAGATACAGAGGTACAGTTGCGACTGCTGATTTGCTTCCATTAAATCCAGACATTGGCGATATGTACAATATCGAGTCTAAATCTATTTACGGCGAAGCAGGAATGAATGTGGCATGGAACGGCGTAGTATGGGACACTATGGGCGCTCCAATTGATATGTCGCTGTATCTCACAAAAGAAGAAGCAGAGACGGTAATACAAAGATTAGTTACGGAATATTTTGAAAAGAATCCGGTCAAGCCTGGAGCCACAGAAGAGCAGGCGCAGCAGATTAAGAAAAACACAGATGATGTTGCTTCGCTAAAGGAAGATTTAGCTAACTTAGAAAACACGTTAGAATTACCCAAAGATATTTATGTACTAGAGCCATCTGATATTCAAAGTGGTTATATAATTGACTCAAATGGTACAATTAGAACTAATGAAAATTGTACACTGTATAAATATGATGTTACAAATATAAATTCTGTTTATATATCTCATAGGGGCGCAGCGTCTATGCCAGTTTATTGGTTGGAAAAAAATGTTCTTATATCACATTTTACTGCTGAATATGATACATGGAGTGGTAAGGTTGATACGAGCAATGCGGATACGTTATACCTTAATATGATATCTATATATACACCCGTTGTGAGTTGTCTGGTAGAAGGGAAGCGTGTGCCTGGATATGGCAAATCTTATGTCGATTTACAAGGAAAATCGTCTGGACATTTTTACTTAATAAATTCTGAAAGTGGCTGTTTTTCTCAACAAGAAACAACTGATAGTCAGTATGCTACTTATTACCCAATTTTCTTAAAAGCAGGTAAATACCGTTTTAATTCTGCTGTTTCTACGACGTTTTCTATTATTGTTAAAAATGATGAAATTTCACACCTTAATTTTACAGAAAATAAACTCAATATTGTAGAATTTGACACAGACGTTACGTTATACCCTACGTCTACACGTGGTAGAGATGCTGTAATTTGTGATGCGTCTATTGATATTTTGAGTGTAAGTGACAAGGGGTTATTTCCAATTTGTAATCCAATTTATGTCGGTAATAAGATGGATTTTTCAACTATTAAAGAAGCAACCACTTATATTTCTGATTCGTCAAAAGAAAAAGAATACAATATCTATATTGAAAAAGGGACATACAATGAAAGTTCAATAACTCTTCCAGACTATGTAAATCTCATTGGATTGTCTAATGAGAAAGAATCTGTTTGGGTTAAAGGCGAACTTCCAGATAATGCTTTAGACACAGAAATTACGCCTAATTCAACTATTAATATCAGCATGAATAACAAATTTAAAAATATCACTGTGTCAGCAAAAAACTTACGTTATTCTGTGCATGATGAATCTAACAACAAACAGAAGAATTGGAATCAAAGATTCGATAATTGTAAATTTATTCACTACGGAACATATGGAGCAAAATCTTATAGAGAAGAACATAGTCTTGATACTTCTAACTTGTGGACTTCATGTCATGCTTGGGGCGAAGGTGCTTCTGATGGTTCATTTATTGAATTTAATGATTGCATTTTTGAATCCGTAGAAAATGGGTACTATGTACATGAGGGCATTAGCCAATCAGAACCATACAAGCGCATATTTAATAATTGTGAATTTATAATGATTGACACTGTTAATATAAATCAAAAATGGAATAACAGCATTTCCATAGATAATACAAGAGATATTACAGCTAAGAACATTTTACTATTCAATAACTGTTTCATAAGCGATAGCATGCGAATAAATGGAACAATACCGATTGATGTTCGATTGAGTGGTTGCGGAATAGTTCCGATTAGGGCAAATATGAATACTGATATGTACCCTTTGAATACAGAATGTATGGATGATTGCTACTATGTCGGTGACACGCCTTTAGTTGGTGGGGAAGTTCTTGCAATTACAAACAGGCATAACCAAGTAGTTATTGCGAATGAAAACACACAAAAAGAATTGATATGTGGTGTTGCCGTAGGTACAGTGAATAAATATGGATATGTTCGAGTTATGAAAAAAGGCTATATTTCTCTTGCTGGAAAAAACGGAATTTTATACACAGTTGGTGAAAACGGGCAAATTGCAAATGCAACAAACGAATCAAAACTAATTATAGGTGTATGTGTAGGTCAGTTTGTCAAGTTACTAATTGACTAAAGAGGGCTTTAGTTAAGCAATTCGCAAAATTACAAAAGAAAAGATAGAAAATCTCTCAATTCTTACAAAGGAAGAAAAATATTATATTTTGAATTGATAAGTGAAAGGAGAACTATTATGGCAGTTGCACAAAATACAGTAATCATTGATGATGTAGAATACAAGCCAGGCGAACAGCTTCCGCAACTTGGCAGTATTCACCGAGTTTTCAAAGATGGTGGTAAACGTCATTATGAAGGACTTGCGAAAGACTCAGACAAGCTTCCTCTGTACGTTGCTAACAATTCATCATGTTTTATGACCGATACTGGAGAGTATTACAAATTTGATGAGAGTAAGAAATTATGGTATAAGCCTGATAAGATCGAACAAAGCAAAGTAACAGCAATTGAAGTATATGGTGTTCTTAACGGAAAAATCCAGCAGGTATCAGAAGACGTAGAGGGAATTGCAACACCACTTTTATACAAAGGTTCCGTATCAGACATTTCACAACTTCCGTTATCTCCTAAGATTGGATGGATGTATAATATATCTGAAAAATCTATTTATGGAGAGGCAGGTATGAATGTCGCATGGACAGGAGAAATATGGGATACTCTTGGACCGGCTATTGATATGGCACCATACTTGAGAGAGGATTCCGAGATCATAACATCCTTGAAAACCAAAACGGAAAATCTGGAATCTGCGAATTACACCGACAGAGGCACCTTAGCTGATACTGACGCATTTCTGATCAATGACGGTACAGGAATGAAAAAGAGTGTGCTGAGCAAGCTGTCAGACTTTGTCCTTAATAAAATCGCTGATAAAGTGTTTGCAAAGCTTCAGACGAACGACAAAACAATTCTGGGAGCGATTAATGAATTAAATAGTAAGACATCAACGCAAGAAATTACTATCCCCAAATCTGGAAGTGTATTAAAAAAGTGTTTGAATTGTTTGATTTTAATCGTGGGTACCAACACGCAGATGTATGATTTATATGCATGTATTGGCTATCAATCTGATAGCGTAAGAAGCACAATCAAATTACTCGCAGGTGCAGGTAATCACAAAATAACATACGCAGACAATGACACTTCAGAATCAAGAAATGGAATATATACTATTACAAATGGAAGTTCAAATGTTGATGTAAAAGCAACTATAATTCCATTACAAAGATGATGATTTCCCTCTTCCCATTTAATTCATTAAAAAATGGAAAGCTTTCGTAAAATCTCTACCTATTTATAAGGAACAGTACAAAGGTTAATCAAGAGTCGATCAGATACAATCATCACAAATATGTTATTTAAGGAGAACTATATGAGAGGACTAAAACGTCAAAAACAAACAATATACTGGTCTAGGGTGACAGAAGAACTTGACGGAATAGACACAATCAAGAAATATCAGAATCCAGAACTGCATTGTCTATCCGTGTCTGCGACCGCCGGAACGCCAGAGGAATTATCCGCCGGTTATATCCCGGACTACGACAGATACATCACGAATTTTGACCGTAGCTTTAAACCGCAGATTGCAGATGTGTTCTGGATAGACTGCAAACCGGAATTGAACGAATCTGGAGAACTTATTCTGAATGAATCTGGAGCGCCTACAGTCCCACCAGACTACCGCCTAAAAAAGATTCTTGATACCAAAAAAGGAAATGTGGCACGATATGGCATCAAGTATATAGGAGATGGTTCAGATGGCGAATAAGACTATCAAAATGGAATTGTCGCATAAATCTATACAGGACACAATAAAGCAGCTCAGAGCGTATCAGAAGTCACTTGCAAGCAAGAATGAAGAGTTTGTCCGCAGGCTGGTAGAACTTGGAATCCCGGTCATAGATGAAAACATAGCATTGGCACAAGGCGATTCTGACAAAAACCATAACACCTATATCAGAATCAATAACTTTGGCGATTATTCTCAGGCGACGCTTGTGTGTGAAGGCTCTGACCTCTTGTTCATTGAGTTCGGGTCTGGCATTTACTACAACACTCCTGCAGGAACCAGCCCACATCCTAAGGGGCAAGATTTCGGTTACACAATCGGTTCATACGGACAGGGGAACGGAAAGAATGAATCGTGGGTTTATTTTGCCGATTCTGGCGAATGGGTACGCTCTTACGGTACCGAAGCCACCATGCCGGTATATAAGGCAAGCGTAGAAATCATGCAGAGCATCAGAAAAATTGCAAAAGAAGTGTTTGCATCATGAAAGTTAATACCTGATAATACTGAATAATACCTCTGTCTTTGATATACTATAACATATAAAAGCATCTACCTGAGCGGTGGGTGCTTTTTTCATGCAAAAAAACATAGAAAAGGAGAATGTAAGCATGTTAGTAGAAACAATGATTATCAAAAAAGTAGAAACGAGCATTGTCACAAGCCTAGATGTCGCAGAAACTTTTGAAAAAGAACATAAAAGAGTATTGCAGGACATTAGAAATTTAGGATGCAGTGAAGAATTCGGACAGCACAATTTCGTGCTTTCCTCATACACAAGCATCCAGAATAAAAAACAACCTATGTACTGCATGACGAGAGATGGATTTACGCTTCTTGTTATGGGATACACTGGCGAAAAAGCCATGAAGTTCAAAGAAGGATACATTCGCCAATTCAATGCAATGGAAAAAGTTCTTTTAGGAAAAATCAGAGAACGAGACAAAGGCATTGCAGTAAGACAAGCGTTGACCAATGCACTTAAAGAATCTCAAGAAAACGAGAGAATGCACGGTCATGCATATTCGACATACACAGATATGGTATATCGTACATTGTTTGGCAAAACTGCAAAACAACTTAGAGAAGAAAAAGAAATTTCTACTAAAGACAATCTAAGAGATTTCCTTACCGAAGAAGAGCTAAAAGCTGTCCAGTCAAAGGAAATGCTTGTTAGTGGCTTGATTGACTGCGGATGGGGATATTCTCAAATAAGAGATTTCCTTAAGACCAGTCTCAGAATATGCTAGAACAGGCGGGGTGATATAAAATGCCAGACACGATTAACAACCCAGTATCAGAAGTATTTTCTAGGTGGAGTAAAGATATTCAACCAACAGTCGGCAAAGGCAATTTTTCCATGGAAAAAAGCCAGACAATAGCATCTGGCAAGACGAAATACGCCAGATTGTTCATGATGGGGAATCCCACGCAGTCGACAAGTCTTGAAGGTCACGAATGCGCAACAATTCTTTCATTTCAAGTGGAAAGTTACGCATCTGGAACAAAGGCTTTATCGACTGCATACGAAATCGACAGCAAAAGTCATCAGGCCATGATTTCAATGGGCTTTCGCCGGACATACGGGCCAGAAGAAGTTGCAAACTCCGAAAAGAGTTTCAAACGAATCATAAGCCGATACAGCAGAATTTACACCGGGCAATTATTGGAAGCGTAACAGCTTCTATTTTTTATACCAAAAAAGAAAGGAGAGTGTCCTATATGAGTAAAGATAAATTACAATGGCTGAAAGCTGCGGGAATCAGAGCTGTTAAGACGATTGCTCAGACGGCAGTTGCAACAATCGGAACCGCGACAGTCCTTGGAAGCGTTGACTGGAAGATGGTCGTATCCGCGTCCGTTCTTTCCGGCGTTTTATCCTTGCTTACATCTGTAGCAGGGCTTCCAGAACTGAAAACAGGCACAGATGAATAGAAAGGACGGTGATCCTTTTATCTCCCGGATGCAGGGTTACGCATCAGAGCCATGTGGCTCTTTTTTATTGTAATTTTATAGCTGAAAAAGCAGAAAGGAGCCGAATATGGCAGCAAAACCAGCGATTGACCTTAGTACTATCGGTATGAAGGTTGCGATTGCATTTGAAACTATAGCGGGTACACGCCCGACAGACAAATACTACAATTTGCAGAAACCAAAATCCATTCCGGATATGAACCCGGAGCCTGATACTATCGACACTACATCTCTGAACGCGACAAAATACAAAACATCTGTTCCGGGACTTCTTGATTTATCAGGAGCCATGGGATTTACATTTGGTATGTCTCAGGTCTTTATTGACACTTGGGATAACATCTGTAATACATGGGACAAGAACAAAGCAGAAGGCAAAAGACCTTGGCTGGAAATTTATCATCCAGACCTTACAAAGGCTTGGTTTATTCCGATTGTACCTTCAAGACTTGGCGTTCCATCTGCCGAAGTAAATGCAGCATGGGAAGTTACTGCAAACGTAACAATTTCAGATGAAATCAAGATTGAAGAAAAAATTGAGCCGTCTGATGAAGATTTTCCATCTCCACTCGGGGGCTGATAAGCATCCCGCCATTGAGTCAAATCTATGGCGGGAATTTCTATTTTAATTTGGGAGGATATATGATATGACAAAATTAACAATTAATGGAACTGATTATATTATCAAATTTGGTTACAATGCGTTCTGCGATACAGATCTTATGGAAAGAGTTCAGGACTTGGCAAAGCTTTTTAAATCAGCAGAAATCGAAACAGATGGAGACGTTTCCGGAATTGGAAGAACTAAAGACTTATTCTGCGTAATCAGGGAGCTTCTTTTTGTTGGATTTAAAAAATACAATCCGGCAGAATCATTGCAGGAAATTGGAAATTTACTGGATGATTACAAAGATGAAGAAACCGATGAACCAAGAGGACTCTTACAGTTGTTCGGCATTCTTTCCGATGAGCTTATGAACGCGGGTTTTTTAAACGATATTCTTCAGAATCCGAATCCGGAGATGGAGAATGGAGTGAAAGCACCACAGGATCACAAGAAGCCAGCCAAAAAGTAAAAAAAATTCAGAAACCATTTAGCCGATATGTTATGGAAGATTTACTTCCGTTCTATATTTATAACGGAGTTTCAAAAGCAGAGTTTATGGACTCTGAACCAAGAGAGCTGGAATGCTACGATTTAGCATATAAGTTTTCTGAGGACAGAAAGAATTTCCACGAACATATGCAGGGCGTGTACACAGTAGAAGCTCTCAAAGCTACCGTATGTAATATGTTCAGAAAAAATGGTCAAGCACCATATGAGTATCCATCAGAGCCATTCCGAATCTTCCCGCTCACCGCAGAGGAAGAAGAAGAGAAAAAAGAAAAGGAATTGCAAAAAGCAATTAATTATTTTGATGCGCTTGCTGCGGATTCTAAGAAATATAAGAAAAAATAAAAAACGGGACAATTATGTTTTCCGATTTAAAATCGGGAAACTCAAACTGTAGAAAACCAGATGGAGGGGACATTTTTGTCCCCTCTTTTTTACTATAAATATTTTTTGAGAAGGGAGTGAGAATATGGCTGACAATACGATTGATACCCTGGCGATACAAGTCAGCAGTGACGTTTCCAGTGCGTCAAGATCAATCAATGATTTGTGCAATAAATTCGACCGATTAGACGGCTTGATGTCCAAAAGCGTAGGCTTGATGAGAAATTTTTCTAAATCTATCGGTACTCTCAGTTATGCCGTGCAATCTATCAAAAGCATTGATACAAGTAAGTTGAATAGCATGGCCGCACAGCTCGAACGTCTCAGTAAAGTGAATTTGAGCAATCTTGAAAACAAGAATCTCAAATTAAATGTAGAGATTAATTCAGCGGATATGTCCGAAAAATTGAAATATTCTGTTGAGAAATCTTTAGAGACTACCAGAATAGATGCATCTGCATTGTCCAAACAGCTCGCAAGCGCATTTGAATTAAAAGGCGGTGCCGCTTCCAAACTTCAAAGGCAGATAGATTTGTTGGCACAGCAGCTTACAAATTCATTTGACGGACAAAACTTCACAGCCGGTGACTGGGGAAAGACTCTGGATGATATCGCAAAAAGCATTGAGCAGAGCGGGAAAGTCGTAAAATCCAATCTCGGAAGTTATCTGGATGGTGCAGAACAGGAATGGCAAGACTTCTACAATTATTTCAAGGGCAAAAAAATCTACGTTTCCGATATGCTCAAAGCAGACATCGGAAAAGGCGAGTTCAGGGAATTATTGCAGCAATACCTTGGAAATATCACAGTTGATGCGACAAAAGGAATTAACCTTAACTCGGCATGGGGAGAATTATCAGAAAAGTTCCCTACATTGATTCCAAAGGATACCATCAACGACGCAGATCAGTTGATAACTATCCTTGAAAACCTCAAAAAAGTAAGGGATTCCATCAAGCCAATATCAATTCAGGCTTTGTCCGGTTCAGATGCAGCAATGGCATCGGACAGGGTGTACAGCTCGGTAAATGAGTTAGGCACGCAACTCGGTGCGTCAATCCAGAGAAACATTGCGTCTGCCATGGAGTCTGCAAACGGTCAGATTCCAATTGACATAAAGATTAATGAAGAAAAGATTGCCATAGATATTAGAAATGCCATCAACAAGGCATCCACGCTTACCTATGACCCGGTAAAAGTAAATCTTTCAATTAATACAGATGAGCTCAAGAACAATATAGAAGCAAAATTGAACGGTCTGGATTTATCGACAGTAAACAGCCAGTTACAGCAGTTCACTCAGTCCATGAGCACGCTTGGCAGCCTTAATTTGAAAGACAGTGGATTAAATTCGTTTGTAAATTCTATACGTAGATTGAACGAAACATTAAACTCCACAGGTGATGTGTCTGGAAAGATTCAGAACATGATTTCCGAATTATCTGGTCTTAGCAGTATTCCAGACGTATCAAACAATGTAAACCGGTTTGTTTCTTCATTGGCAAGATTGGCGAATGCCGGCAGCTCTATTGATGCAGTTACATCTAAACTTCCAAACCTTGGCGAAGAGCTTAGAAAAATCATAGTTTCGTTCTCTGGAATAGGTAATATCTCTCAACCAATTAATACATTTGTTCAGTCAATATCTCAGTTGGCAAATGCAGGGGACAAAACCGGAAAGACAGCAACTCAGCTTAATGATCTGGCAAATAGCTTAAAATCATTCTTCCAGACGATGAGTACCGCTCCTAGAATCAGTAGCAGTACAATTCAAATGACGCAGGCCATTGCTCAGTTGGCAAATTCTGGGGCAAATGCTGGTAGGGCGGCAAGGTCTACTGCGAGTGCTTTTTCCAGACTGGGACAGGGTGCGGCTGCTTCGACGGGAAAAGTTAGAAGACTCGGTAATGCCGTTGGAAATGTAGGAAGTAAAGCTAAAAAAAGCTTACCTAGCATTATGTCCTTGGTTGCGAAGTTCTGGACGTTGAAATTTGTTGTTGGAAAATTCGGTAGCGCAATTGAAAGTTCCATGAATTTTCTCGAAGATTACAACTACTTTCAAGCGGCGTTTCGTCAGGTAGCAGATAAAGCAGGAGAAACTTGGTCAGAGGCAGGCTATGATTCTGCGGAAGCTTATGCAAATTCATTTAGTAATAGAGCTAGAGAACTTACATCCAAAATGTCTGGGTTCGATGTTTCCGATAATGCGATTTTGACCGCAAATAAATCAGGTAAATCACTCGGTATGGACCCGTCCATGCTCTTGAATTATCAAGGCCAGTTTGCACAGTTGTCGTCCTCCATGGGAACAACTTCTGAACAGGCATTAAAACTGTCGAATGCACTGACTATGATCGGTGCTGACCTTGCATCTGTTAAGAATCTTGATTTTAGCACAGTTTATGAGAACTTATCCTCTGGATTAGTAGGTATGAGCCGTGCTGTAGACAAATATGGTGCAAACATTCGTGTGGCAAACTTACAGCAATATGCGGCAAATCTTGGTATACAAACGTCTGTTTCTAATATGGACCAGGCAAGTAAGGCAATGCTGAGAACGATAGTAATACTGGATTCCACCCGGTACGCATGGGCGGATATGGCAAATACGATAAACGATGGCTGCGAGCTATCACTTGTCGCCTAATATAGCAATATATTAGTGAAAATCGAGCAAAATCGGTGAAACCTAAATTGAGTTCCCATATTCCTAAAGAATGTGGGGTGGTACTATTAACAAAGAATATATAGTCTATAAGGCTACCAATAAAATAAATGGAAAAATATATGTAGGAAAAACTTATAATTTTGAGAAGAGAAAGAAAGAACATATCTATGATATTGACAATGACATTCCTTTTCACCGAGCGTTAAAAAAATATGGCATTGATAATTTTGAATGGGAAATTATTGATACAGGTATTGATGATAAAGAAATTATAGAAAAGGAAATTTATTGGATAAAGAAATTAAATAGTTGCATACATTTTCAAAATTCAAATGGATACAATATAACGTTAGGCGGAGATGGAGGAACATCTTGGAACTCACGTCCTGTTTTACAGTTTGATTTAAGCGGAAATTATATTAATGAATATATGAGTTGCGCTCATGCTTCTGCAGAAACCGGTGTGAATGCACATTGCATTAGCCATTGCGCAAACAGGAAAGCAGAGCGTGCAGGACAATTCCAATGGAGATTCAAAGATGAATGCAAGGAAAGCAAAATAGCTCCTTATAAAAAAGCAGATTCTTGCCGCCAGCGTTCAATCATTCAACTAGATCAGGGTGGAAAATATATAGCAACTTTTTCTTCTATTACAGAAGCTAGCATAAAAACCGGGTTATGCAGATCAAATATATCATCTTGTTTGACTCAAAAATCTCATAGATGTGGTGGATTCCAATGGATTTATAAAGAAGATTACGATTCTCGAAAAGATTATAGTTTTAAAGGCATACAGGCAGGAAATGGAATTATTCAGCTGAACGATAACTGGGAAATTATAAATCACTTTCCAAATTGTTCCGAAGCTGCGAGATATCTTGGAGAGCCTACAAAGGTTCATAAGCAGATACATAAAGCTTTAAAGCTAAACAAAAGATGCAGAGGATTTTATTGGAGAAAATATGACGATTATATGAGAACTCAACAAGGCAATACCGAGGTAACTGCATAGATTTCGAAAGGTTATGCAGCACCGTAGAGCGTAGGAGATGAATAAATATAATTCTCCCAAGAGTGCTCGACAACCATAGGGCGTAGAAATACGTCTTATTTTTATGGTTGAAAATGTACGCCGACCTTACGGGAAACCGTAAGAAGTAAGGGATAAAAAACCTTTACGGTAACAATGTGAAATATGCCAGCCAACCAGTTACGTATACTTCGTGCAAACTTAGTATCCTGTGCCAGAGCATTAGGAAATATCTTTATGCCTGTAGTTGCGGCAGTGTTGCCATATATCAATGGTCTTGTAATCGCATTCCAGAGACTTTTGACATACATTGGTTCGCTTCTTGGAGTTGATACCAAAATCGGAAAAATGTTCGGTTCTATCGGTGGCGGAAGTGAAAATCTCTCGAATGCACTTGATTCCATAGACGATTCTGGAATTTCGGACGTAGATGATGCTACAAAAGATACAAATAACAATCTGAAAGATACGACTAAGAGCGCAAAAAAATTAAAACAGTTCCTCGCATCCTATGATGAACTTGAAATTATGAGCAAAGACGATAGTTCTCTGTCTGACCTTGCAAATTCTAAAATTAAAGCGCCAAAAATTGACACATCTGCAATTGACGCAGGAATCCTCAATGATGCACTGGATAAACTTTTGAACGAATACCAGAAAAAATGGGATGCCGCCTACAATTCCATGGAAAATAAGGCTATGGCATTCGCAAATAAGGTTACAGACGCATTTAAGAAACTTGCAAAAGCCGCAGAACCTACCACAAAAGCACTGAAAAATCTCTGGGACAATGGATTGAAACAACTCAGAGATTTCACATGGACAGCATTAAAAGATTTCTGGAAACACTTTTTAGTTCCACTTGGAAAGTGGACATTAGGAGAAAAGGGATTACCGCGATTAATTAATGCTTTCAATGATTTTCTCACGAAAATTAACTGGGATAAGATTAACGCTTCTCTTGTGCAGTTATGGGATGTATTAGAGCCATTTGCTGAGAATGTTGGAACAGGATTACTTGATTTCTTCGATGATTTTTTTGACAAGGCGGCAGATGGAGTTAATAAACTTCCTGATCTGATTGACAGGTTCAAAGAGTTTATCGCAACATTTTCGCCAGAACAGGCACAGTCTATTGGCTATTTCCTCGGACAACTCCTTACAGCTTTTGCAGCATTTAAAGGACTTACATGGTTCGGTGGCATTTTCGGTAAAGAAGGAGTGATAGGCAAAGGAATCACCATGTTAGCAGCGCATCCATATGCTTCGATAGCGGCTGGACTTGGTCTTACTGTTGCCGCACTTGATAAATTCGGAGTGATTGATGTTGATTGGGACGGGTTATGGACAAGAATCGGGAATCTTAAAGACGTAATTGTGAATTTCATCAAAAATATTAATTGGGATTCGTTGATAAAAACAATCGGCGATGTATGGGATGTATTCCAGCCATTTGCTGAGGGATTCGCAGATGGATTTATCAGCTTTTTCGATATAATGCTGAACGATATCGGCGCTCCGCTGATTAACACATTAGTAAGCGTCTTAGATGCTTTTGCAAAAGTCCTAGGAAAGCTTGACGATAAACAGATAGAAGCTCTCGGGAATGCTCTCGCGCAGTTTTTTATCATAAAAGGAAGCATTAAATTTGCTCGAAATATATACAATGTAGTTAGTTCTATCAGCGCACTCAGAACAATCTTTGGTGGGCTAGGAACGGTTCTTTCCACAGCCAGTGGTGCATTGCAGACATTCTTTGGCTCTGGACTTGGTTCTACGCTTGCGGCAGGATTCGCAGACAGTATAGTTGTCTTAGGAACTGCAATGGCAGGTTTCAACCTCGGAAAGTGGATAAGCGTCAATCTATTCGGTGGTGAAGATAAAACCTTTGGGGAATTTCTGGAAGATAATGTATTCGGATATCAAAAAGGAGATTTTACCGGTGCTATCAACGAATGGATGAAAGATATATTCGGAGTCGGAGATAAACTGACAGAGGACGATTTAAAGGTATTTCAGGAGTATGAAGATGCTATTCTTGGATTAGTTCGTGCAAGCCAGATTTCAGGCGAACAAGCATATCCTTTATTAACATTCCTTTCCGAGCTAAAAGATAACGGATATAGCACAGAACAGGCGTTATTTGAACTCGAACTTAAACTTAATAATCTTGGGGTTTCATCAGAGGACTTCGAGAATGCGATAGCAGGAGTAAACAAACCAGTCAAAGACCTTGGAGATACAGCGGAAACATCCTCTAATCAGTTTTCAAATATGGCTGATCGGATTAACAATGTGTCGTTTGAGGATATCTCAGAACAGCTTACAGGATTCCAGACACTTATCCAGACCGTTGACTTTGCAACTCTGGTAACGGATACAGCAAATGCAATTGATGAAATGGGTGGTATCTGGGAAAATGGAAAACAGATTCTCGGAGAGAAAGCATTACAGATTTATCAGGAAATTGCAAAGGGATTAGAGCCGGATGATAACGGTTACTATACTTTAGCAAACGGACAGATGGTGCAGTTCGGAAAAGGTATTTCTGACTATGAAAGTACTCTACAAAGCACAATGGATTCAACTCTGCAGGGGGCAATCAACGGCGTTCTGGATAATAATTCTGGATTTGAATTAGTTACAGAACTCGGAAAGAATCAGATTCTTGCCGTAGGTAGTGGGATTGAGCAGAACGGCAGTAAAGTCACTGAAAAGCTTAACTCAACAATTCAATCATCTGCGAAAGACGCAGAAGAAACCGCAAAATCAAGTGGTAAGACCCTTGGAAGCAACATTGCAGAGGGATTACAGACTGGAATTAACGGGAAGAAAGAAAGCACAAAGACTTCGATTCTTGACCTAATGAATAACAGCGTAAAAGCCCCTGCACAGGAAGCAGTAGACTCCCATTCTCCGTCCAGATGGTTCAAACAGCTTGCAGAATACTGCGGTCAAGGATTCCAAAACGGATTAGAACCGGGCTTTTCTGCGTCGTTTACATGGCTTGGAAGAATCCGAACCAGAATCAGCAATTCCATTGGAAACCTGTATAATGTCGGTTGGAACTCTATTATTGGCTTAAATAATGGAATCGTAGGCGCAACACAACAGCTTTATGCAAATGTGCAAAAGATCGCACAAAATATATCAAATACGTTTCGCAGAGTCCTCAAGATTCACAGCCCATCTCAGGTATTTGAAGAACTTGGTAGCTACACCATGCAGGGCTTTCAGATAGGTATGCAGAACATGATTCCGGCATTACAGTCTACAATCGGAAATATAAGCGCATCTATACAGGATATTCAGCTCCCACAGATGGAAGCGAATATAAAGGCTGTTCCGACGGCCAGAATGTATCAGAAACCAGTGTCTGCAAATGGCACTTTCGGTGATGATATTCGCCGGGAAGTAATTGCAATCAGTAACAACACATTCGACAACAATCAGAATATCGCACAGGTTATCCGGGAAGCTGTCAAAGGCATGGCAATTTATGCAGATGGTCACTTAGTCGGATATTTGCAAGAGGAAAATGAACAGTTCAGAAACCGCAATGGATTCGGATTATTTGAAAGGTAGGTGAGGTAAATGAGTGATTTTATTGCAGGAAGCAGTTTTGATGGATGGCTCTTGAAGTTTGGAAGCAAAGTTGTTCCAAATAAGTACCTCGCCTACGATGATTACACTGCAACTCCAAACCAGAGAACAGAAGTAGAAGCATACAGGGACTTGAATAATCTCTTGCACAGGGACACAAGCCCGAATTTTAAGACAAAGATCGATTTCAATACCAGGCCTCTTTATCTGGCAGAGAAAATGGAGTTGCAGTCCGTATTTGCTTCTGGACTGGTAAATAGAGCACAAAGGAAGTACAAGGTTACGTATTGGGATGACGAACAGAACACCTACAAAACAGGTGTTTTTTATATGCCCGATGTGGATTACAAAATTATCAATGTGGACGAAGAAACAAAGAGCATTCTTTACAACAAGATGCGGTTCGCACTGATCGAATACTAACAACCAGAGTGCATGGGTGTCACAGCTCATGTGCTCTTTTATTTTATAGACAGGAGGATGTGATTATGGCAGATACAGTATCTTTTGACAGTTTATTGAATACGACGGCCGGGATGACTGCTGTTGTTAACAACAAGAAACACGATGATGATGTAGTCAGTGTCACAGGTGTTGATTGGTTTACCTATGCGGGCAAGACTGCCAGTACCATATATGTTTCAGGAAACAATTTTATCGGTTTCGGGCAGAACGCCGAACAACTCAAAATCTGGCGTAGGGATGGCGCAGTTTATTACATTTATCGTCAAGAGGGGACGTTCACATCAGGAAAAAGATTCCTCAAAATCAGGGTTGAAGGCTATGTGTATTATTCAAGCACATCTTCATCGTATGCGCTGAAATACGAAGTATTCTTGATAGAGGGACAGATATTATTTATCAATGTTATCCAGATACCTACAAGCAGTTCATACACTGGCACATCGTCAATCACTGACGGTAAAACCACAACAAGCCTGAATATTTCTGTATCTTCTACGGTACCGATTTCAATTCTGGTAAAGAATGCAGGTGTATCCCAGATGGTTAGCTACGAGAAGCTTGTTGACAAAGTTCTTACCGGAATTACTGTAACAAAAATACCTAACAAGACGACATTTTATCAGGGCGAATTATTTGACGCCACGGGTCTTGTGGTGACTCAAACATACAGCGACAACACAAAGGAAATCATCACTGATTATGAATTATCGGGATTTGATAGTAGTTCTGCAGGAGCGAAAGTTATAACCGTTACTGCATCCGGCAAGACGACAACATTTGAGATTACCATCTCAGAAGCCTCTATTACCGCCATATCCGTTACTACAATGCCAACCAAGACAAATTATCACATAGGAAAAGAATTTGATTCTACGGGCATTGTGGTTACTGCAACGGCAAGTGATGGAAACACCATAGATGTCACAAAAGACTGCACGTATTCTGGTTTTGACAGCAGTTCCCCGAAACAATGCGGAATAACTGTCACTTACGGTAATTTCACTTGCACGTTTGAAGTTACTATTATGCAGCCAGAAAGAATCTCAAACATAGAAAGTACTTCTGGGATTTATTTCGTAGGTGATACTACAGAGGTAAAAGTTACAGCTATAACTGTTAAATACTCAGACGGTTCAGAAAGAATAGAAAGTGGTTATGTCGTTGAAAATAAAGTTCTTTCAGAATCCGGAACAATTCCTATTAGTGTCAAATATTTTAATGTAATAGGCGTAGTGAATGTTTCTGTGTACAGCTCACTTTTGCTTCATATTGGTTCTCCGAATTACGAAGATGTGACAGCCGAATTCGACATTGATGCAAATACTTTAACCATATCTGGAACTGGAAAGCTTACCGATAGTTTGTCGGATAATTTAGAGAACATAAATATCCCGAACAATTTATACACAAGATGTACAACTTTATTTTTTGAAGACGGCATCACAGAAGTAGTAGGCTCGTTTAGCGGCGATTTTAAGTCATTAGTAGATATTAATTTTCCAAATACAATCACATATATTGATACAGATAGTTTTCCTATATTTTTAGGAACAAGGCTTGAGATTCCAGCGTCAGTGAGCGCTATATACAGCGACGCTTTCAAGTCTTGCCCGAATTTAACGGAAATAATTTTCCATGAAGGTCTGGAAGAGATTGGAGAAGGTTCTTTTGAAGGATGTAATTCATTAAAGAATATTGTGTTTCCAGAGTCATTGTGGGCTTTGGATTATGCTTTTTCTGACATAACTCTTGATTATATAGAAATTGGAAGAAAAAACATAGCATTCGACGCTAATATAAGAGTTCCAGATTGCAAAAATTTAACCATTCGGGGCGGAGACATTGACCAAATATTTTATACAACCAGTTTAGAAAACATTGCTTTGAAAAAGGATGTGGTTTTTTCAAGGACTCTTGTTTTTTCAAAATGTTCAGCATTAAAATCCGCAACTATTGAAAATGGTATTACAGTTATTCCAGCAGAATGTTTCAAAGATACTCAACTTGCAAACGTATCTATTCCTGCGAGCGTGACAAGCATTGGCGAAAACGCTTTCAAAACATCCGTGACAACAAATATCACATTAAATAAGAAAACTAATGAAATTTCTGGCTCGCCGTGGGGAGCAACAGGCACAATTACATGGTTAATTCTGGCAACTCGAATTGAAGTCTCCCATATGCCTACTAAAACTAGATATTTCGTAGGTGAACCATTTGACGCTACAGGTCTTGTGGTTACTGCGTATTACGCCGACAACACGTCCACACAGGCAACAGGATATACCTTATCAAGCCCGGATATGTCAGTATACGGAAATAAAACTGTAACGGTTACATTCGATGAAAAGACCGTAGATTTCAGTATTCTTGTAGTAGACGTTTCTGGAATTGAAGTAAAAACCATGCCTGCAAAAATCGAATATCCAAAAGGAGATGTATTCGACACAACTGGATTGTCAATCCTTGTTAAATACACTGACGGAACATCAGAAACAAAAACAACTGGATTTGAAGTATCTGGATTTGATAGTTCTTCTGTTGGCGAAAAGACAATCACAGTAACCTATAAAACCCATACCGCCACTTTCAAAGTAACCGTATACGACCTTTCAGGAATCCGAATCACAAGTTTTCCGTCCAAGGTTTACTATAAAATCGGAGAATCGTTCGACCCAACCGGGTTAACTGTAGCAGCAGTAAGACAGGACGGAACCGAGAAAGAAATCACAGATTATGATATTTCTGGTTTCGATAGCTCCACCGCAGGTTCTAAGACTATCACGGTTTCTTATAATGTCACAGACAACGGAGTTACCAGATTTGTTGGCTCTGATAGCTTTCAAATCAAAGTCACAAACGATGGAAAGAACCCATTTGATGATAGTTCAAGCGGCGGTTCTGGTGATGTTGAAGAAGAGAAAACCGAACCAATAAAAGTAACAGTACACTGGATTAACGGAGAATTTGCCGACCTTACAAATGAAAATATCGACCAGAATACACTCACTTTGCAGGAGTCTATTTGCTCTGAAAGCTATTTTATTTTTGGCGGTTGTGTCTGCAATCAGATAACATTTCAGGCTCACCACGATCAGTTTAATGGCACTTCGGAAGAATTTTATCCATCTGGAAAAATCGAAGTTTACATCGAGAGAAAAGGAACAAAAGTCAAAATTTTCACAGGCGAAATCGACAGTGCGGAGCGGAAAGCAAACTCCCTGACACGTAATTTTATCGCATACGATTATCTGTATAAATTACGAAATACTGACATTGCAAGGTGGTACAAGAACCAGACGACTGATAAGAAGAAAAAGCTGACTCAAAAGCAATTCAGAGATAAATTATTTGAGTTTTTAGGACTCGAACAGGTTAGTACAAAGCTGCATTGGGACGACACTTATGTGCCTGATACGAATAACTCAAGCGAGATGAACGTAGTAAATATTCTGAAAGATTTATGCTTGCAGAATGACCGTTTTGGATGGATGAACAGGGACGGCAAGTTTGAGTATCTGAAACTTCGCAAGAACAGTTACAGATACGGGCAGACCACCAGTAATCAGAACATTTATAAATACTACAATAACGAAGAAGTACACCTCGATACATTTAAAAGTTTTACCGCAAAAGAGGGCAGAATCTGGTTCCCGAATATTATATTTTGTGACCCTGACCCGAATAGAGCCTTTGGTTTTACACAAGGCGACTATACAGCGCAAGAAGCGTATGATAACAACGTTTATTACAACAGAAATAGCTTCTTTGTAGGAAATGAAGACTGGCTAAATTACGTTTGGAACGCTGACGAATACGGTGGTATTTCAAGGACTGAACCGATTATGAAGATTTGCTATGGCGTATTCGTAAATCAAGATTTGCGGAAATATTATCGTGCGCAGGGATATACCGCCGAGGTTCAGGGAAACCCACTGAACATGGTTGGACAGGCAGTCGAACTCTACTATAAAAAGCAGATACAGCACGACGATCAGGAGCCTACAGAACTGCAATGGTACGTTCATTCATACATTATGAGCAGGACGCTTAAAATCGGCGCTACAGACATGATTGACACCTATTCTGCCAATAATGCACCGTTTAATAGCAACAGTCAGCAGTTAGGAAAATATACTCCTGAAATATCTGGAACGGTTAACCTTACACGATCTGAAATGCCGACAATCAGTTATGCAGAATTTACGGACGGTTCGGATTCTGAATTTTCACCGGCAATGATTGATGATTTTACGGACGGTTCTGGCGATTCTGGTAGTACTTCCGGGCAATTAAAAAAGGCACAATTAAGGTGCATAAAGCGAATCAAGAAAGCTGATTACGACGCTCTTGTAGCCGCAGGAACTGACCGAACAGATACATTGTATTTCACATTTAAGGAGGGCTGATTGGATGATATATAAGGCGTTTTTGAACAGACAGGAAATTGAAGATTTTCCCATCAATGGTGTAAATACAGACGAGATTTATGGTGGAGATACTCTACTATGGAAGAAAAGTGATGACTCTCTGAAAGAATTACTTCGAATTTTTACGCGATTTACAGGACGTGATTCTGACGGAAATTCTTATGTTTGCGAATATAGCGAAGCCATTATGAACGTATCAGAAAACGGCAACTATTCAATAACAGAACTAGGAAATGCTGGTGCTTCTTTGGTCAATGTATCGGGCTCAACACCTCCATGGCATTCATATTTTGTATATGCATACCTACTTTTCGAAGCAACATTTTCTAGTAAATATGCACCTAGCATTGGAAAATTTGTGAAAAGAACATGGCAGCAGTGGGATAAGGACGGAAATGTAACTTACGAAAAAGAACAATATGCATATTTAGGCGTAGGAAAAAACAAATACGATGGCTATTATAGTTTCCTTAGCGGCTTTGGAAGTGGTCCTTACAGCTATGATGGATTATCTGCTGTTTCTTTCAATGAAGATTTTCCAAATATTTCGGGAAGTTCGGGAAACTATACAAAAGATATATATGTAGAGGGTATGGGAACATTCAGCACACCACAGAAATTAATTGAGTATGTGATGTCATAATCATTGTAAAATCTCACTTCCATCGGCTCTTTTTGCTTATTTTAATGTTAATTTTTGCAAATAAGAACCCCAAAACTGCAAATAAGAGCGCATTTTTCAGAAAAATTCAAATAAGCCCTTATTTGCCCAAATAGCCTCAAATTATCAGTCCTGACCGTACTAAAATGTAACTATATTAAAAATAAAAAATGAATAATTTGTAAACGTAAATCTTGCTTGTTTTCAGAATAATTCAATCATCTGAGAAAATAATAAAATCCAGAAATAAATATTCTGTCAACGATCAATTTTAGTTTACATAATATCTCAATGTAACGTTACAATAACGTTACCAGTAACGCAATGTAACGCAATAGAATAAGAATAAGAAATAGAATAAGAATATATATTAATATATACGAGATATATATTAATCGTCGAATAAGCGCTATTCGACCCTAACATTCTTAATTCATTTCAGCCCAAGGCAAACCATTTTTATCAACGGCATTGTATTTGACTCATATAACGATTTCGCATGCGATTCGATAAAATTATCGAATGATATATAAAAATTGATTCTATGGGCAAATACGGAGCTTACAAGGCATATTTAACAGAAAGGAGCAACGCGATATGACAAACGAACAGAAAGCAGTTCTCAGGAAGATTATTTATGCAGTCGAAACCGGTGGACAGGTTTACGGACAGCAGGATTATTCGGACTTCACGGAAGCCTATGAGAATAATTCAGATGAACACGCAATCACGATTGGAGCAGGAGCGTGGTACGGAACCGAAGCCAAGGCACTTCTGGAACGAATTTACGATGCCGACCCGGAACAGTGGGAGAAGATAGACAAGGTCAGACTTCTGGAACAGGTCCAGACCGCAAACTGGGAATGTTTTAATATTTCCAAAGTATCGCAACTCGCCGACACCATAGTTGCCCTTATTTCGTCCGATTTGGGCGTTAAATGCCAAGATAACCTTATGGATGAACAATTAGCCACCTACGCAGACGAAGCCCTTAAACAGGGCGTTACGGACGCTAGAGCACAAGCCATGTGCGTGAACTTTAGGCACCAAGGCGGGCAAGGGGCGGTAACGAGGATTTTGGCAAAGACTCAGAAGCCATATACGCTCGATAATCTCTATGCAGCCTGTCAGACGGACATAGGGAACCAAGTTGGGGCATATAAGGACAGACAGAAATTCGTTTATAACGCACTAAAAACATATTTTCCAGAAAGTGAGGAAACAAAAATGAACGCAATTGATAAATTAATCCAGATCGCGAAGAAAGAAACCGGATATCTCGAAAAGGCAAGCAATAGTCAGCTTGATAGCAAGACAGCAAATGCCGGAGAAAATAATTACACGAAATATTGGCGAGATATTAAGCCGGATTATCAAGGACAGCCATGGTGCGCTGCGTTCGTGAGTTGGTGTTTCATGAAAGCATTCGGACAAGAGAAGGCAAAGAAACTTTTAAAACACTGGCCTTATGTTTACTGCCCAACAATGGCAGATTTGTTTACTTTGAACAGTAATCCAAAAGTCGGAGATATTGTTATTTTTTATCGAAACGGCACATTTACACACACCGGAATCGTAATAAAGGTATCAGGAGATCGATTCTGGACAGTCGAAGGAAACACTTCTGGTGGCTCTACAATTATCGCAAATGGCGGTGGTGTATGCCAGAAAAGTTACTACAACAGCAACCTTCCCGGAACAAAATTCTGCACTCCAAATTACAGTTTAGTTAAAAATACAACGTCAGTTTCAGACTCAGATACAGTCAAAAAACAGAACACTAGAGCCTACATTGCGCAGATTAAAAAAGACACAAAATGTTATACAAAATCAAACAAAAACAGCCCGTCAAAGATGTTCCCAAAACTGAAAAAAGGTGCAGTTGTAGAGGTAATGAAGTACACAGAAACCGACAGTTCAGGGTTGAAATGGTACTTCATTCGCATCCCTTATCCGAACGATGATGGGTTCGTTTTTGAATTTATTCCAAAAGGAACATTTACCAGAATTACAGATATTTCTAAATGACAGTTGTAATATGACTTTTATAATGCTATAATAAAACGTGTTCGATATAGTAGTTCGTATTGCAAACCCTTTTATTTATTAAGTGTTGACAATGAGAATGACCGCCAATTACTCCTTCCCGGGTTGGCGGTCATTTTCGCTGTCAGCTTATGTAATTTTCATATTTTTCTTTGATTTCTTTTGCCCCATTCTGTCTTATCTGGACAACATCCCCAGAATCCATGACGAAATTATCGCCTGCCGACTGAATGTGATCCATGTTCACCAGATAACTCTGGTGGCAGCGCAAGAATCGCTTATTAGACAACTTTTCTTCCAGATCGTTCAGCTTGCAAGTGGTCACGAAACATCGGTTATTTGTAGCGAAAATATGGCAAACTCTTGCATGACTCTCGACGTACTCAATTTCATCGTATTTGAGCCGGTTTATCTGCCTACGGAATTTGAACGTCAATGTTTCATCCCTCATTTGCGACAGAATTTCGTCAATAGCCCGGTATATTCTGCCGTATTCCTTGCCCTTGACCGCATACTGCATAGCACCAACGTCAAATGCTTCTTGCAGATGAGAATCGTCGGCTGTCCAGAATATAATCTTTCCATCATATCCAATATCCCGGAGCCGGTTCGCAATCTCCAAACCGTTCTCATTTTCCAGAATCATATCCAGTACAATTACATCGTACCATTTACCCTCTTTCACATCTTCAACAAGCGGATAACCTGCCGAATACTCGTTGATTTCATAGCGATAATCTCTTTTGCGCCGTAAGAATCCCGATACGCACTCTTTAAACAAGTCAACTTCAAGCTGGTTATCGTCACATATGGCTATTCTCATATGCGCACCCTCCTTTCGTAGTCTCAATTTGTCAAAATACGCCATGATTTTGACAGTACACACATTTTTCTTTTTGTTTGTGGTATTATTGTCCCACAAACAAAGTGTAGCACTTGAAATTGTTAGTGTAAAGCATTAAAGTTTGACATAATTCGCAAAATATGGTTTCTGTGTCCGGGAGGATGTGTGGATAGAGAGACTGCCTGCAAGAACGACAGGCAAAAGAAAGAGGGGCGGTTGCCCCTCTTGTTTATTTCACTAAATACAAAACTGAAACAGTATCTATTTTTACACACATTCCATTCTCTAACGGTAGATTCCCAATTTCACTGGAATATAAAGAATTAATGCTTTCTAAGTCAGAACCAAGACTTTCTTTATATTTTTTTGAAGCAACATGGTATTCTTCTGAATGTTCGTAATCATCATTCTTATAATCATCGTAGCTGTCATATACGCTGATAATTCCTGCTCCGTCGGTTATTGAAAAGGTGTACTTTCCGGCAGGAATATCTTCGCCAATAATATAAACACCTGGATTTAGCCTGCCGGTATCATCAAGAGAATCGTTTTCCTGAGAATTAGAATTTTCACTTTCCACGTCTTTTAAAATAGCTTCTTTTAATTTAGTTCCGTCTGAAAGACGCGTGATTGATAGCGAATCATCCCAAATTGAGCAAGCCAGAGTATCATTTTTGAAATTCCAAACGTTTGTTAGAACTACTCCATCATAACCACCCTTATAGAAATCATCAGTAACATAATCATAATCATACCAATCCTGCTGAGATGCTTCCGACAATACACCGGAAACCTTTGAAGCAAATGTGCCAACTTCATCATCTGGCACGTTCTCACTTATAACGACGCTTAGATGCAAGGATTTAGTGTTTTGGTCAATCACACACTCAGATGCTTCGACAAACCCATCTTCACCATTGATCTTATTAAGCATTTCATTAATGTTGTCAAAGGAAGTAGCACTGGCATTGACAGGAGAAATGCATAAAAAAGCACACATCGTCATAATTCCACAAACTCTCTTTTTCATAAAATCCTCTTTTCTGCTAAAGAAATCTCATATACTGCACTGCAATAAAAACTACTTCAATGATTCCGACAATAATTCCGAACCATGAGCCAATATGTCTATATTCCTCTTTCTTTGTGCCAATATCTACTAATCCTACAATTGCTCCTGCCAGAGCCAGAGGAAACGACAGGATAATTGGCAACGGAAGAATGAATGCCACACCTGCCAGAATACAGGAAATGACGCTCAGGGTTGAATCTTTCTTCTTTTCACCTTTGCTCATACAATCCCCTCCCTTGTTAAAATTTTACAATATTATACCACCTCATGCAAACTATGCATAGTAAAATATCAAAAAAGTAGATTATTTTTGCAGAAAAACTCCCTGATTTTGCACTTCCCAGAAAAATTACACAAGTGTGTGCTATAATGCGTGATATATTTTTAGAAAGAGTTGGTAGTAATGGAGAAGAACAGATACAGGATAGTCGTATTCATCCTGATATTTTACGAAATATTCTGTGCGGTGCATATACCGTCACATGATATAGCAGAACGCCACCGCAGAGATGTGCAGATTACAAAAGAAGCTGCGAAACAAATTTATTCCGACCAGATGCAGGAGTTGAGCGAGATCAAGGAAATTTGCAATGTCGGATGCTGTATTCGCAAAAGCACAATTTTCTTTGAGATTGCGAAGTTTGCCTACGAAATAACAAAAGTCCATGTGTATATTTGGCAGTTGCCAAGAGGAAATATCGGTGGTATAATGATAGAAACGAACTGATGTTCGGTTCTATTTCCCACAAGCCGGACATATACTGTAATGTAGGTGGTAGTTGTGACAGGGAGGGATATTTATGGATTATAAAGAGAAAATCATGGCTTTATTAGAAAAGGTTAAAACAGAAGAAACATTAAAACGGGTATATAAACTGTTAGAATATTTGTATTTAAAAGAAAAGTAAAAATAAAAGCCCCTGCGTTTACAGGGGCAAATTTGTTATTCTGTTTTTAAATCATCTGGAGAAGCCGAAAAATAATATTCGAACTTAGAACTATCATATTTTGATCCTATCATTTCATTGATTTTGTCCGCAATGGCAGTTCCCATTTCTTCTCCAAATTCCGAATCCTCTACTTTAGTTTTCTTATACTCCGTAAAGATGTTACCCCACCAATATATATTTGGCTTTTGGACTATCCCTTAAAAACGCGCCCGCATTTTTTGCATTGATATTTAGTAGAAAAGAAACCCCTGCTAATTATCTGTACATTGGCACTCCGACAAGTGATTGCCGGGCATTTTATTTTTCTGGTAATTTTGTCGATAGTTTTTCTTTTTCTCATTTAAGTCCTCCTTGGTGATTTTTTATATATTATAATACACAAAGGGCTGATAGTATAGTTAAAACGCAAAAAAAGACTGGGATTTTTACCCCAGTCCTTTTTATTAGTTGCTTTCTAATTCGGTCAAAATTTCTTCAAGCTGTTTCCAATGCTCTTCACTAAGCTTTGCGAATTTAACAAGGATTTTTTTTGCAAATTCATTATCCCCGGTCATTACCGAATCTACGATAGCCTGCGCATCGCCATCGTCGTCCATAAACATGTTACCGTCGCCGCTCACAAGCCAGTCATAAGAAACCTTATAAGTAGTACAGATCAATTTTAGAAAATCGTCATCTGGAACTGTTCTTCCAAGTTCTATATTTTCAATTTTACCACGGCTTTTTAAACCGAGTTTTTTTGCAAAGTCTTCTCTTGAAAGTCCTAAGTATTTTCGCAGCTCTTTCAACCGCTCGCCCATTTACCCACCTCCTTTCTTTATTTTATGGTAACAGTATAACATTTTTAAAATACGTTGTCAACGTAAAAATATTTAAAAACACGTTGACAATGCGTTATAGATGTGATATTATACGTTCATAACGTAAGAGATGTGGAGGTGAACAAATGTCAGAAGAAAAGAGACAGCTTATCAGAGATGTAACAACACGAATCAATAAGCTTCCGGTAGATAAGCAACACTACATTTTGGGATACATGAATGGCGTTGCTGATACTGTTGAGAGTGATACTCAGAAAGAAGAAGCAACAATTAGAGATAGTAATTAGAGAGGAGACGATATTACGGAACAGTTAATACCTATTAATTACAGTAGTGAACAACCTACTGTATCAGCCAGAGAGCTGTATGCAGGGCTTGAAATTACAGACAGATTTTCGAGATGGTTTGAAAGAATGTCTACATATGGTTTCGCTGAGGGAAGCGATTTTACAAGCGTGAAAAGTTCCACACTTGTAAATAACGGAGCAGAAAGAGAAATTTCTGATTATCAAGTTTCTATAGACATGGCAAAACAGATTTGCATGATTCAGCGGTCAGAAAAAGGCAGACAATACCGACAGTATTTCATAGACCTCGAAAAAGCATGGAACACACCAGAACAGGTTTTTGCCAGAGCATTGAAGATGGCAGACCAGACCATTGCGAAGTTGAAAGATTCGGTCAAGTTACTGTCAACGGAAATCAGTGTCAAAAACCAGATAATCGGCGAACTGAAACCGAAAGCCGACTACTATGATGAAATCTTAAAGAATCCGGGACTTGTAACCATCACCCAGATTGCCAAAGATTATGGGATGTCAGGTAAGAAGATGAACGATATTCTGCATGACATCGGAATCCAGTACAAGCAGAGCGGACAGTGGTTACTGTACAGCAAATATCACTGTATGGGCTATACACATTCCGAGACCGTTGATATCGTGAGATCGGACGGTAGACCGGATGTGAAGATGAATACTAAGTGGTCACAGAAAGGAAGAATATTTCTTTACGACAAGCTGAAAGAGAGCGGGATTCTTCCGGTGATTGAGCAGGAGATGACAAAATGATAAAAACTGATGAACTTCGAGGAATATTTGCGAAGAATAGAAAATCTCAGACGGACGTTGCCAAAATGCTTGGAATTACACCAAAAACATTTTACGGAAAGATGCAGAAAGGAATTTTCAACAGTAATGAGATTCAGACAATGATTGATGAATTTCATATCGAAGACCCGATTGGTGTTTTCTTTGCTAAAGCAGATTAAGTAGGAGGTGAGAATGTGAAGATTGCCGACGAAACAATTATCAAGTTTAAAAACGGAGAGACGTTGCGTGTCCCGGCAGAGGTGTATGAAAAAATTAATTTCGACAAACAGTCAATTGTTGAATACGAATGGAATGAAAACGGAATTAATAATAAAATTCAGTTTTCCCTTAAGGATGTGCTCTATATTGGCAGAACAACAAAGAGCACATCCGGGGAAAAGTCTAACGATTAAAAGTAGCGCCGAGATGGAGAACAATTATTTACTTTCTCTTTATCCAGTTCATTGAGAAAGTAATCTTCATCATGGGAATCCAGAAGATTAGCAAATTCTGCGCGGTATTTGAAGTATCTCTGGCAGATATGAGAGTTGTCCAGGCTTCCCGGTAATTCAGCGCATACCTTAGCAACAGCCAGATCATGAGCGATTTGTAACTTATCCATAAAAACACCTCCTTTCATAATGAGAGTATACCACACAAAAAAATTGGAGGGACATAAAAATGGTAAAAGCATTAATCCTGTCAGCTCTGATCGGCGGTATGTCACCGTACTTGCCGTTCTGGAGATTTGACAGCGTATCACAGCCGGTTGCAGTAGCAATCGCAATGTTTATATTATCATTCGTGGTTATTTACCCGGATGAAATTAAAAGAATCGGAGGAAAAGAAAGATGATTGAGACAAAAATGGGAGAAATCACACTTAAAGGCAGTAAAGCAGAATTAATAGCTGACTTAGCTGTTATCGTTCGTGGAATCAAAGAAACCATTATGGAAGATGGCAAAAAAACAGAGAAATCTGTGAAGCAGGAGATTGACGAAGCGGTCAAAATCGGACTGATGAACGAAGAAGAATTTAAAACTATTCAAAAAGAAAAAATCAAAGAAGTTGTAAAAACATTATTTGGTGATTTACTTGGAGGGATTTTCGATGAAGATAAATGATTTTGATAAGACCGTAGATGAACTGTACCAGTTGTGCAGGAGAGTTCAGAAAGAAACTGGTAGAACGGTAGCATTTCATTTTGCAAACTACAAGATCGGATGCAGCTTGCACATCAACATATATAAGAAAGAATCATTAATAAAATTTGATATGTACAGCATTGCAGAGGGCGGTTATCAGCAGGAAGAGAATGTAAAGAAAGTAACTGACCATTTGAACAAAATTTTGATGGACAACAAATGCCCATATTGTGAGGGAGATTGCAATGAAGAAAGAAAATAAGATGGATTTCAGAGCAGAGACCGTAGCCGAGGAATACGCCGAGCTTGTCGGTAGGATGAAAGCGTTTGAAGCGTATCTCAGAACAGAGGAAAGCGCATTAGTTGAGAAGAAAGTGTGCTTCGCAATGCTGGGCCTCTGCACCAAAGAAAGCGAATAAAAGTTGGCTCCACAGGTACCGACATACCACATGGAGCCACGTATCTAACTTAATTTGGCTAAGTTAAATACAGGACAAGTATAACACACCTTCCTGTATTTATCAAATAAATAATTAGGAGGGCATTTTTATGTCTAAAACACACACATCCAACGAACAGAAACCACTTGCAAGCGAGATTATTTGTGATCTGGAAGCGGAAAACGCAAAACTCGAAGCGAGAAACAAGAAACTCAGTAACATTGTTTTGAAGCAGGCAGCAGTTCTTGTGGAGACATTATTGCTGTTGAATGAAGAAGGTGATTTAGGAAATGAAGATGCGAGATGAGAACCAGGTTCTTTTATCAGGTGACATTCCGGCAGGGTTCGTATTCTCACATGAAGAATACGGTGGAACCAAGATGTACGAGGGAAGAATGACAATATTCAGAAAGAATGCATCCTATGACATTCTTCCAATTATTGTGCCGGAGCATATGATTTCAAGGGAAACAGAGCTGATTGCCAGTGTATATGGTGAAATGCGAAGTCGAACAGTCCGGGAAGATGGTAAGAAAAGCCTTGTAGCATATGTAAGAGCAATGGACATTCAGTACCTTGAAAGACTGGAAGAACACGATGCAAACGAAGTTTATCTGACTGGATATCTGATTAAAAATCCAACAATAAAGATGATTGGCACAAAAAACGACAGGAAGCTGGCAAGAATACTTCTGGCGGTAAACAGAAAGAAGAAAGACGGATATACCAGATCAGATGCCATCAGTTGTTTGTGCTGGGAGGAAAACGCAGATGCCATAGAAAATCTGAAAAAGGGAGCAAAAATCAAACTCCGTGGAAGATTCCAAAGCCGGGAACTGTGGTCTGATCAGAGTCAATCATGGGTAACAGCGTTGGAGGTATCAGTAAAAAGATTGGAGATTTTGTAATATGAAGAAAATCGAAGTAAGAGAAATTAGATTGACCGATTTTAAAGGCCAGTCAGAAAAGAAAATAGAGTTTGGACACAGAACAGTCGTTTCCGGGAAGAACGGATGCGGAAAAACCACACTGGCAGACGCTCATATGTGGGAGTTCTGTGACAAGGACTACAGTTTAAAGAGCAACCCGGATATCAGACCCGATGATGGCAGAGAATGCCTGCCAAGAGTTGATATTGACCTTGTAATTGATGGGAAGCCGGTAAGCGTAGCAAAGTTCCAGAAGCGCACAGAAAGTAAGCCAAAGGACGGAAAGCCGGGCAAGGTTGCATTATCAAACAAGTACGAAATCAACGGCGTTCCGAAAGCCGAAAGAGACTTTAAAGCCGATTTAAAAGAGAGAGGATTTGATTTTGATAATTTCCTTATGTTATCCCACATGGAAATCTTCACAGATCTGAAAGATGCAGATGCCAGAAAAATTCTGTTTTCCATGTCAGACGGTGCCGGGAAATCAGATTTAGAGATTGCCAAGACGGTTCCAGACTGTGCCGAGTTGGTACCGCTTCTGGAAACTTATAAGGCAGACGAAATCAAAGCCATGAACAGCGCAACGCTGAAAAAGGCAGAAGAACAGTTGAAAGCCATTCCAAACCAGATTATCGGCATGGAGCAGTCAAAGGTTGACACTGATGTTGCCGAATTGGAATTGCAGAAGAACGCTTTGCAGGAACAGCTTTCTGACCTTGAAAAACAGATTGCGCAGGCAGGCAACGAGAAAGCCGGAGAGATTAAAGCAGAACTGGCAGGGTTAAGAACCAAACTGTTAGAGATAGACTCAAAGGCTAAAGCGAACTTGTTAGAGCAGAAATCATCGGTTTGCAATAAAGTTAGCACTCTTGAATTAGACAGGAATATCAAAACATCAGAGTTGAATAGAAAGACTTCTGCATTAGAGAGCCTGAGAGCACAGAAAAAAGATCTTCTTGAAAAATTGCAGAATGCCAGAACACAATATCCAAAAATCAAAGATACAGAATGGGACAACACAGCTCTGGAATGCGTTAAATCTGAGACATTCAAGGATGCGGATACCATTTGCCCGACTTGCGGTCAGAATCTTCCGGCAGAGCAGATTGAACAGTTAAAAAGCAGATTTGAGCAGAAAAAACAGGAAAGAATCAATCAGCAGTTAAAAGCTAAGGAAGAATGGGAACAGGACAAGAAACGCAAACTTGATGAAGTTATTCAGGTTGGAAACAAAGCGTCTGCCGATATGAAAGAAGCGCATAAGCAGGAAGAAACTCTCACATCTGAAATTTCCAAACTGACAGATGAGTTAGAGCAGATTAAGACTTCTCTGGACGCAGAAAACAAGAATCTGGAAGCTATACCGAAAGAGCCAGACTTATCAGGAAATGCCAAATATCAGCAGATTCTTGCATCAATCAAAGAGAAACAGCAGGAACTTAATTCTCTGGACGATGGCGAAGAAGCAAAGAAACAGCTTTCGGAGCAGTTATCCGGCAAGAAACAGGAATTGGCAGCAGCCAACCAGAAAATCGGAGAAGCCAACAATAATGTTCGAATTGACGAGCAGATTGAGAAGCTTCAGGAAAGCAAGAAACAGCACGCACAGAACAAGGCTGACGCACAGATGATTCTGGATGAACTGAAATCCCTAAGTATGGCGAAGAATACAGCCCTTGAAGATGCAGTAAACCAGTATTTTGACGGAGTTAAGGTGAAGTTGTTCGATACACAGAAGAACGGTGAAGTCGTAGACGCTTGCATCTGGTACGTGCAGGACAAGGACGGTGACTGGAAGAAACTGATCGGGAACGCCAATACAGCCCTGATGATGAAAGGCAAAATTGCCATCATGGACGGCTTGCAGAAATTTTATGGCGTGAGTTATCCGATATTCGTTGACTGTGCAGCAGAACTGGACAACAGCAGTCTGGCAGGAATTAAGGCAGATGCGCAGTTGATATTCTTGAAAGTTGCTGAGGGGGATATGACGGTAACGGAGATTTGAGAAAAGCGGAACAGCTAGGAACTTGTTTGGCGACAGCCTAGCTGCTCCACACAAAATATAGAGCAAACTATATTTGATAATAGCATAACAGATAATTTTAGCTTAATCAAGCTACAGATGATTTTGCACCTGCAAAGTGAGGAACGTGTTCACTCACTAGAATCCATGTAAATTTAATATTTGAGGTTTAACAGACCTATGAATTTACATGGGTACAAAAAATGCCATTCTTTTTTATCGCTAAACTCCGGTGGTTTGGAACTTCACAAAATTGCACAGGTACGGAACGATGCAATCACGCAAATAGCGTGTTGGCAAATATATAAAAAAATAGAAAAGGAGAATAAAAAATGGAAGAAACTTATGACATTTCAAAAGCAACAAAAGCACAGGAAAAATATTGCACGAAAAAAGGTTATCCGCATTTTGCACCGCATAGCGGAAAATGTTTCAGTTGCGGACAGAATATCTATTCTGAAAAAGGACGAACAAGAAACGGAAAAGAGTGGAATGGAATTTCTGTTGAGAGAGCATCAAAGGAATTAATTACAGGATGCCCATTTTGCAATAGAACTTATTGCGATTAATAGAAAAGGAGAATTGTTATGGCAAACAAAACACAGTTAGCAACAGCAGGAGAACAGCAGGCGGCAATCGTAATCAACAACTCATTCATTGATGGATTGGTTAAGCAGCTTGAAAAAAAATGTGAATACGGTCTTTCATTCCCAAAAGACTACAACCTCAGTAATGCACTCATGGGGGCATATCTGACTCTGAAAGAAACAAAAGACAGAAACAATAAGCCAGTTCTGGAATCTTGCACAGCTACAAGCATTGCAAACAGCCTTATGAACATGGCAACGCTCGGACTTTCAGTTCAGAAAAAACAGGGTTATTTCATTGCCTATTCCGGCCAGTGTCAGTTCCAGAGGTCTTACTTCGGAAACATTACAATCGCCAGAAGATATGGAATGAAAGATATCCATGCCGAGATCATCTACGATGGTGATAAGTTCAAATACCACATCGAAGATGGAAACAAGGTTCTGGATTCTCACGAACAGGATTTTATGGACATTGACAACGATAAGATTCTTGGGGCATATGCAGTGGTTCTGATGGAAGACGGAACAAAACATCTGGAAGTAATGAACATAAAGCAGATCAAACAGTCTTGGTCACAGGGATATGGTTACAAGGAAAACGGTAATGGAACACACCAGAAGTTTACTGACCAGATGGCAAAGAAAACTGTTATCAATCGTGCATTAAAGCAGATTATCAATAGTCATGGTGATATTTTTGTTCAGGAAGTCGAGGAAGCTACAGAAGAAATTCCAAAGCAGGACATTATTGAACATGAAGTTGCTTATGAAATCGAACAGAACGCCAATGCAGAAGAGTTTATCCCAGACGAGCCAGCGGCAATCGAAGAACAGCCTAAACAGCCAACAGTCGCAGAAGTCGTAAAGACTGCCGAGAAAGAACCGGTTCCGGCAGCAGGACAGGAATCAAGCATACCAGATTTTATGAAGCAGGAGGAAATGTAGGATGGAAGCTGCATTAATATGGTAGGAACATTAGCAGAAGCATTCAAAAATATGGAGAATGGTCTTTACGATTACACAGAGAATGGAAAATGTACAGGGTGCGGGGCTTGTTGCTCCACCCTACTCCCGGTCTCTGGTAAAGAGATAAAAGAAATCAGACGGTACATCAAAAAGAATCATATACAGGAACAACAACACAATTATCCAGTCAAGAATCTTGGATTTGACTTGACCTGTCCGTTTTTGAATGGCTCAAAAAGGAATAATAAATGTGAGATTTATCCAGTCAGACCAGAAATATGCAGAAGCTTCATTTGCAATGACCCACATGGAGCGAGGCGGAATAAAAAGTTGCTGCACAAGAAATACGAACCGGTTGACATGAGAGAGTTATTTTTCGGAGATGATTGAACATGATGTACTTCGACTGCATCAATTTTGATCGGTGCGACTCAGGAAAGTTCGGTAAATATATGGCTTGTATCGGGCGGTGCGAAAACTGACCGTACTATGAGTCGGCAAAAGACTTTTTCGAAAAACGAGGTGAGAACTATGAGGATTATATCTCAGAACGGGGAAATCAATCTCCCATATGACCTGACAGCTATTATTGTGTCTGAAAATCATATTCAGGCGGTGTTTTCGGGCGATACGCGGAAAATCCCGTATTTGATGGCAAGCTATTCATCAAAGAAGAGTTGCGTAGATGTAATGTCAATGCTGAATGATGCAAGCCTTGGAATACATGCTAAAAGCCTTGTGGGAGATGTTACTAAAATTGGAATGAATGAAGTTATATTTAGATTTCCAGAGGATGATGAAGTATGAAGATATTAAAATCGGAAATAGATTGGGATAAAACAATAAATATTCAAATGACTTTGAAAGAATTTAAACTGCTCCAGGATTGCCTGTTTTCAGTTTCTTATGCAGAATTAGAAAAACTTCAAGAAAAAATCCCATATTCTTATGATGATATGCAGGAAACAATTAAACAGTCAGAAACAATATTAGAACAGTTATTTTGTAAATAAGGAAAGTGAGGTGATTCAAAATGTTCATGCGAGTAATAAATACAGGTAGCCAGCCGGGAAACTGCTATGCGCTTAAATCTGAATCTGGCGAAATCTTACTTCTGGATTGCGGATGCAGATATTCAGAGATTTTGAAAGGAATTTCATACAGGGTATCGGATGTTTCAGGTTGCTTATTGACCCATGGACACGGAGATCACCTGAAATCATTCCAGAATCTAATGCAGTCCGGCATTCAAATTTACACCAATGACGAGACAGTTGAAGCTGTGAACGTAGTATCTGGTGAGTTGATGATCGGATTGCCAGAGAAGAAATTGAAGGACATAGGTTCGTTCCGGGCAACGCCTTTCTACGTCCCACACGACAAGACACCAAACTTTGCATACATGATATCTCACGAAGAATGCGGACGGATAATATATGCGACAGACTTCTCATATTTGCCGTTCACATTCAAGAACATGAGAATAAATCACTTCCTTATAGAATGTAATCATCTTGATGAGTCACCGGAGCAGGACTCATTCAAGTTTGAACACTCCATCCGGGGGCACAGCAGTTTATCTACTGTGAAAGAGATTATCCGAGTGAACAAGACCGCTTCGCTCAGAACCATAACGCTGTGCCACCTGTCAGAGGGATGGGGGAATCCGGAAGTGATGCAGAAAGAGATACAGGACGTTGCCGGAGATGATGTTCTGGTGCAGATCGCAAGACCGGGACTGAATGTTGATTTGAATTTATGCCCGTTTTGAAAGGAGAAAAAATGGAAATTGATAAATCAAAATTAAAGTTGGGAATTTGGTATGAGGATGAAAACGGAAATTTAATTAAGCCAGAAGATGATTTGGCATGTGAAGCACCAGAAGGAGCGATAACGTACCATTCCTGCTTTCCGTTACAAATAACAGAACACGTTTATGTAGTGCATGGAAAAGCTGAGAAAGAAGCGTGCAAGCACAAACGGAAATATTGGAAAAGGGATACAGGCCTGATAAAGGGATTAAAAGGCCATATATGCACTAATTGTGGGTGTAGCCAAACAAGAAAGTGGTGGCAGCCATGGGGAAGAAAATGGGATTATGGAACGGATACTACACCACTTATTGACTTTCATACAAGTATTGGAGGTGGAAATCAAGATGTCATAATGGCAATGGTAAACAGCGGAGATTATACATTACAGGAAGCACTTGTTGTTTTTTCTACGGCCTGCGAAAGATGTATGAATGTGCTTGCATACAAGTATTTGAACGGAGCAGATGGGTACGAAGAATATTCAGATGAGTGGAAAAAATGCAATACTGAATGCGATTTTTGCAAGAATAGTTAAATTGAGATTCACGAACCATACAGGGAGGAAACAAAATGAAACAGTGGACAGAAGAAGAACTTATTAACGACGGAAACAGATTAAGAAATGCTGAAATTACAAATGTATCATTGAATTTTAAAGATCACGGAGTACTCACCCTTGACCTCACTCTTTCTGGCGGCGGATGGGGAGTTGTATTCGGAGGATATGTTTTAGGACATGGTTACCTTGGCTCGGAAAACTTTAAAGGTTCAAAGGCAGGGCTTGAAGCGATTATGAGAATCATGGACGTTGTTGGCGTAGATGACCTGATAGAAATGAAAGGAAAGCATGTTAGAGTTGCTACGAAAGGACTTGGACATTCAGTGAAAATTATTGGAAATTTCATTAAAGATGAATGGTTCGATTATGAAAGTTTCTTCAAAGATGAGAAGCCACCATTTGTGGAGGAGTAAATATGGTATCAACAAATTTAAAAGACTGGAAAGAAGTCACCAAAGGCATTTTCAGATATGTAATATCTGCAAATGCTGCATACGAAATCCATATTAATTATTGGAATATGGAAACAGATATTCTGACCGCATACGCAAGTCTATATATTGTCGGGGATTGGCGCTCAAATGATGGTAAAAATACCAGAGAAAGAGAATGCTTGCTTGAGTCAGGACCGGTTATGGATTGCCTTGGTGAGGCTGTAGAGGATGATAGAGAGAATAACAGTTAAATAAAAAAGCACCGACTATTTATCGGCACTTTTTACAAAATCTTGGAGAACAGTAATGACCAGATTATTAAAACTCCTGTTCTCCTGCTTGGCAATCTGCTCAAGCTGTTCTTTAAGCTGTATCGGGAACGTGATGTTAGTTCTGGTCTTATCAGACTTGACGGTCATGTGAAATCCCTCCCTTGTTTTTAGAACATTGTAGCATTTTTGATTATCGGTGTCAATCAGGTACCAAAGTGGTATCATTTTTATCTTGCAACACAGGTATCGAAGTGGTATCATAATGGTATCAAAGGCACACTGAAAATGAATCGAGGTGATAAGTCTTTGAATAGTAACTATAAAAATTTTGTAAAAGCTAAGGCAATTGAAGCCGAGAACCGAAAGAGATGGCTCAAGCTCAATCCAAATTTGAATGATAATTCGGGAGTCTATATTTTACGCAGAGTTGATGAAGACGGATTCAAGTTTGGGTATGCAGGGCAGGCAAAACATATACTCACCAGATTGTGCCAGCACAGTGCAGGACATCAGCAACACATTGATTTGAGCCTTAAGAAACATGGCTTATATTCAGAAAACAATCCCTACGGATGGACAGTGATCTGTGAGAATTTTTCCGAAGCTAGCCTTGATAGAGCCGAACAGTTTTACATCAAATGGCTTGCAGATCAGGGATATCAGCTTAGAAATAAGACTGGTGGCTCTCAGGGAGCAGGAAAGAAACAGATTGATGAGTACAGACTGGCAAAAGGTTATTACGATGGTTTGAAGCAGGGCAAAAAATCCCTCGCCAGAGAACTTTCACACATCATAGATACACACTTGCAAGTTTCACTGAAACCAGAGAAGCAGAATAATAAAGTATCAATCCGGGCTTTTGAAAGGTTTCAGAACTTGATTGATGAGAAAACGTACGAATAAAAAATGAAAGGAGCTTGCCTTCATGTGACGTAAGGGTGCACCGGGCTTCTTTGAAATATGAAATTAAAATGTGAAATATACAGAGACTCAATGCAAAATTACAAGAAATATGCAATTCCAAGAGCACAGCTCGTTATAGCTGATGTTCCGTATAATGTAGCGAATAATTTTTACGGGAGCAACCCTATGTGGTATGTAGGGGGGGATAATAAAAATGGTGAAAGTAAACTAGCAGGAAAAGCTGCCTTTAATTCAGATTTTAATTTTAACTTATATGAATACTTTCACTTTTGTTCAAGAATGTTAAAAAAAGAAGATACAACACCTGTGCCAAGAGGAAGAAGTAGCAATTCTCCATGCATGATTGTATTTTGCTCGTTTGAACAAACACAAACATTGATTAAAGCTGCTGAAAAACATGGTTTTGTACATTATATCCCACTTGTTTTCATAAAAAATTACAGCCCTCAAGTATTAAAAGCAAATATGCGTGTGGTTGGAGCTACGGAATACGCATTATTGTTTTACAGAGACAGGCTTCCTAAGTTTAGGAACGGCGTTCAGACTGACGAAAATGGAAAAACAATCAGAGGTACAGGGCACATGGTTTTTAACTGGTTCGATTGGGAGAAAGATGGAAAAGATATTCCTAAAATTCATCCGGCACAAAAGCCAGTCAAACTTTTAAAAAGATTGATTGAAACGTTTACTGATCCCGGAGATGTAGTAATAGACCCATGTTGCGGAAGCGGGACAACGTTAAGAGCTGCACATGAAATAGGAAGAAATGCTTTCGGATTTGAAATTGATAGAAATTTCTTTAAGAGAGCAAAAGAAGAAATGCTTGTTTTTGAGGAAAACAGTCAGATAAGCATAGAAGATTTTTTGTAAAGGAATCGTGAATATGGACGCATTACGGTATCAAAAACACATGCAATGGATGCAGAACCGAAAGGATATTTATTATTTCATCCGTAAATACGCAATGTCTCACAAAGGGACTCCAACAACCAAGAAGATATCTGAGGAACTAGATATCAGCAGGAGTGCTGTTCAAAGGCATCTAAGACAGTTTGAGGACGATGGATTGATCGTATTTCACGGAACTGGTTCGCACAGGACATACGAACTGATAGGAGTAAAGAAACATGAAACTGTATGACGTATACGACGGTTCAAAGTATATCGGGGAGCTGACGCTTGCTGAAATATCAGAATTGACAGGAAAGACAAGAAGTCAGATATCGCAGGCAATCAGCGGGGCATATGACATTAACGGAAGATATGCGGTCATATATGATGGGCAGCAAACAATCGCATACTCAAACAAGAATGATCGTAGGATGTTGATGGAATTTGACATTCTGACTCAGAAGATAAGGAGGGCTACTGAATGAGAAAGCTAAAAAAGCGTGGAGGTCTAACACAATGAATAAAATGCGTGAATATGAACGAGGCAGGGAGGACGGGCTTGACCTTGCCAGACGAATTGTCAAACAGGGCGGGATTGAAGCTCTTGAACAGGAATGCAAGTTCCGGGGTGCGACCGGGATACATACCTCTCTGGCAGTAAAAGACCTTGATAAAGCGTCAGAAAAG
>ERZ772991.213-NODE-213-length-80680-cov-8.658071_pt1 | contig 80680 bp, 62 predicted proteins | sample MGYA00511128_ERZ772991 | MGnify/ENA primary metagenome ERZ772991 (study PRJEB29015, sample SAMEA2737655) | human gut metagenome | biome: human gut; feature: human-associated habitat; material: faeces | place: China | collected 2012 ... | reverse complement strand
TCAATACCATACGCATGCAGAAAAACATGGATGCCATTCTTTCGGATATCCAGTCCTTGTCCGAGGTAACCGATCGGACATCCGCTTTCAATACCTTCGATGCCGATGTTTATACCTACATGACCTACATGAAAAACGGAAAGCCGAGAGGAAATGTGCTGATGATCCAAGCAGAGCCCCATTATTTTGAGTTCTTCAAGATCCCGTTTTCCGGAAAATTGGTGGATAAGGATGCTCAAGGTTTTGTTTATATAAGCGAACAGTTTAAAGAACAATTGCAGAGGGATAGTATAGAAGGTAGTGTCACGTTGGATGGCAAAGAATACCAGATTGCCGGAACTTACCGCGCACTGAACAAGGAAAATGCTCAGAACAGGGCAGTCGGTTCTGTCTTTTTAGTTAGCCCGCAAGCTTACACCTATTACTTTAAAACCCTCCATTCGGATATTACTCCGGTCGCCTTGGGAAAAATAACAGAGATCTGCCGGCGTTATGTACCTGAGACATTGCCTCTTGATATTCGTAATACGGGTGATTCCAAACAGTCCGTTATGGGAACTGCAGCACTCTTGCAGACAGCATCCCTGTTGTTGGCAATAGTCAGTATACTCTTGTTGATATTAAGTATTTATTCCGGAATCTCCATGGATGTGATAAATCGGCAAAAAGAAGTGGCCATCCGAAAAATAAATGGGGCTACCCCGAAAGTGATTGCCCTGTTATTCGGCAAAATCTATCTGATTATTTACCTCTCTGTCTTCGTAATTATCTATCCGTTAGTACGATTGGTATTGATAGGGATCGCGCAAAAAAGTAGTTTGAAAAGCATATATAGTTGGAGCTGGGGAATCTTGTTGTTCTTCACGATGGCCCTTTTGATCTTCTTGGTTACGGCATACAAGATTTATAAAATAATGCACCTGAATCCGGCAAGTGTTTTGAAAAAGGAATAAAAACGACCTCTGTTGCGTCTGCCTGTTATGAGGGCGTGTCCAACTAAAGTGCCCCCAAAAGTTTTGTGTCTAACTTTTTGGGGGGCACTTCATATTTAGTTCGCTGCCAGAATGAAGAAGTCTTTCAAATTTCATTATAATATAGGTAAATAATATGTTTTCACACAACTTTCAAAACAAAAGATTGTTTCCCAAACATGTAATTCAAATGATCTCTTATGAACCAAAAGCGCAATCAAACCAAAGTCGTAAACGTGTTTACCGTATTTATGGTAATGCTGATATTGTATTTTATCGTGGGACTTTTCACCGTCATCAATCAACAATTCCAGATACCGTTACAAACAGCTATGCTGCCCCACGATGGTAATATCACCAATGCATTGGTGACAATGCTGAATTTTTCATGGTTTCTTGCCTATCCCCTATCCGAAGGATTCGGAACACGATGGCTGGAAAAATACGGATACCGAAAAACATCTTATCTTGCCTTACTGATACTTATCGCCGGACTGGCAATCTACGAAGCAGCTGTGCTTTTCCATATATATACGCCCATGCAGGTCTCCATCATCGGAAATCACATTTCTGTCGGCTTTTTCATTTTTCTGATCGGCTCTTTTGTGATCGGTGTAGCCGCAACGATCCTGCAAGTAGTGCTCAATCTATATCTCACAGTTTGCCGGATTGGTAAAACAACAGCCTTGCAGCGACAGATGATCGGCGGAACAAGCAACTCGATAGGTATGGCTATCGCTCCGTTGGTAATCAGTTATCTGATATTTCACGGAACACCTTTGCACGACATCGTGACGAAGCAGTTCATTATTCCACTGATCATATTGATTCTGATCATGCTGATTATTACTCTTTTAGTTGGTAAAACACAAATGCCTTCTATCGACAATGTACGCCAAGCACCGGGAGAAAAATTTGATAAAAGCGTATGGTCCTTTAGAAACCTGAAATTAGGGGTATGGGGTATTTTCTTCTATGTAGGCATCGAGGTGGCCGTCGGAGCTAATGTCAATATGTATGCATCCGAACTCGGAGGATCGTTCGCCTCAAATGCTACCCACATGGCTGCCTTATATTGGGGATTGCTGTTATTGGGACGCTTCTTAGGCTCCTTTATCAAGCAGGTCCCTTCCGAAAAGCAACTGGTGATAGCCTCCATCGGAGCCATCGTACTACTCGTGCTTGCTATGCTGACGGCCAATCCCTGGATATTGACATTGATAGGCTTTTTTCATTCCATCATGTGGCCGGCCATTTTCACATTGGCAACCGACCAACTGGGGAAATATACCACTAAGGCATCCGGAGTGCTGACAATGGGAGTCATCGGCGGAGGTATTATCCCTCTTTTACAAGGAATCTTTGCCGATGTGATGGGTGGCAACTGGCTTTGGACATGGTTGTTGGTCATCGCCGGAGAAGCTTACATTTTGTATTATGGCCTAAATGGATACAAACAACATTAAACTCTATGATAAACTTCATCAAACGGTACTCTGCCCCGTTCACCCCAGATTCCTTTGTTTCCATCCCGTATTCCACAGGCGATCACCATGTTCACTTCGGTCCCATGAGGCAACTTCAATAGTTTCTTCATTTGTTTGCTGTCAAAGCCCTCCAAAGGACAGGTATCATATCCTTCGTTTGCCATGGCAATCATAAATGTCTGGGCAGCCAGTGCACAAGATTTGTGGACGACAACACGCATATCACTTTCGGAAACTTCACGCACAATGGAGCGGAAAAGGCCGATAGCCTTAGCCAATACAGATCTCAGGAGTCCCAGTATCCTAAAGAAGCGGGCATACAGAAACGGCATTAGCTTTCCATAATAGAGCTCTCTGTCTTTAATACGTTTTTCCTGACGTTCTTTGGGACTGTTTCGTCTCACGTTTCCTCTTTCAAAATCAAGCACGAACTTTGCCCGGCTCCGGTATAAATCCTGACGCGTAACAAAAACAACAACCTCTGAAGCCGTTGAAGTTGCGGTCTGATCAAGGCAGGCTTTGGATATTTTTGCCAGCAATTCCGGCTGTATGACTTGATAAAACTCCCACAATTGCATATTTGAACTGTTAGGCGCCAATGTTGCCAGTTCCAGACAATGTTTCACTTTCTCAGGGTCCAACGGCTTCGTTTTATCAAACACCCGCACGGAACGACGATAATTTAAGACTTCTTCTAAATTCATTTCCTATAATAATCAAAATTACTTTTCGCGACTCAATTGCCGCATTACAACTTCTGCCATTTCTTTTGAACTGAACGGGTTTTGTCCCGTTATCAGGTTACAGTCCACCACTACTTTCGAGGTCATCGGAATCAATGCCTTCTCGTAGTCGGCTCCTCTCTTTTCGAGTGCAGCCTCAAGGTCGAAAGGTACTTCCTTTTTTCTCCCGGCCAAACTTTCTTCAAACCAAGAAAAGCCTGTGATCTTTTTATCTTTGATAAGATACTCTCCTCCAGACAGTTTAACATTCAAAAGCCCGCTTACACCATGGCAGATGGCCGCTACTGCTTTATCACTCTCATAATGCTTTTCAATAATCGCCTGCAATACAGTATCGTCAGGAAAATCATACATCGCACCATGACCACCTGCCAAATAAACACAGTCAAATAGCTGTCCGGAAACTTCTGCTAAACTTTTTGCATGCTGCAATTCACGCCTGAATTCAAGATCATCCCAATAATCCTTAGAAAGTTTGTCCAACATCATCGGTTTTAGACTCTCCGGATCAACAGGAACATTGCCGCCCTTGGGGCTTGCGACGGTTATTTCATACCCTGCCTCTTCGGCACAATGATAGATATGGGTCAACTCACTGAGCCATAACCCTGTTTGCAGGTTACCATCGGCATACATATCGGTTCCGGTTACAACAATCAGCATCTTTAAAGCATCCATAATATATTATTTTATAGTGACGTGATATAGAAACGCACCTACAACCGACTTGTTATCTTGCTAACCGGAGTTTTAACTTTATTTTCGGTGGCTACGGTCATCCCTATTTTCAGTACACCGGACACATCATCAGAGAACTTCAAACTGCCGCTTCGCACATTCGTATCCTTCCTCATAGAGATCGGTCAGTTTTTGAATATCACGTTCAATGCGGTCCACCACAACAGGCTTCTGAGGACGGATGACAAGGATGTCCCCCTCCTCTTCCATACGCTCTACCATCTCTAACTGTGCATTGTACACAGCACAACGCCGACTTAACGCTTCCCGCATCTTGGGGTATTTACGATAGACAAAAGGAGGAATACGGATGTCTTTGTTCTCTTTCCGATAACCACGATTCCGGGTGAGGACAACTACATTATTCCGATATCCGTCGTGTATGGCACGTTGCAAAGGAATTGAATCTACAATACCGCCATCCAGCATAGGGATGCCGTCTACATAAGCTATGGGACAAACGAAAGGAAGGCTGCTGGAAGCACGGACGATGTCGATTACACGGTTCTTATCCTTTTTTTCCTCAAAGTAATCGGCTTCCCCGGTCAGGCAATTGGTAGTCACCATCACATATCGTTCGGGCGAATCAAAGTATGCCTGATAATCGTAAGGAAGAATATGTTCGGGAAATTCCGTAAAGAGAAGATCGAAGTCCAGGATATTCCGTTTCTTGAGCAAATGCTTCAATCCGATATAATGGTACTTCTCTAACAAGTCGATGTTACTGTACTTGGCCCGTCCACGCTGGCGAGACATATACGAAAGCCCGTTGCAAGCTCCCGCAGAGACCCCGATTGTATAGGGAAAACGAATATCATGGTCCATCAGATAGTCCAGTACCCCACAGGTAAATACGCCGCGCATACCTCCTCCTTCGAGTACCAGACCGGTTTGATTATCAATTGTCATCTTTCAAAATAATTAGTCGTTAGAATTCAGTAATCAATACGAATCAGCAGTTGTCGGGTTTGAAACTTCAACCCTTCTTAGGCCTCCGGATGACCAACAGTGAAGGCAAATCGCGGAACACCTCTTCTTCTTCGGACAGCTTCGTATAAGATAAGTGACTCATCACAAGCAAGCCATCCTTCGCTGCCGAAGTCAGATTGGCAGCACCACTAAAAGGCTGCGTCCGGATCTGAGACGAATATTTTGCCAAGATCGGATCGGTCGATTGCCGGAAAGCTTCATCATCCGTATCAAAAAGGAAGAGATGAACCTGTGCTCCCCCTTCCAACATACTTTCAAGATAAGTCAACAAAAAAGCATCAATCACTCCCCCCAGTACGAAAGAGACGGGGGAGCTGCCGCTATAGCCACGATTGACAAAAACAGCAACCGGACATTTCACCTGCTCCATTACATCGTCTATCTTATCGCGAAACAGAGAGAGCCACAGCACCCCATTGCTTCCCGCAGTATCCGGCCTGTACTTGCTACCGGCTCCCAACAGAAACATATCGGGACGCTCTTTTCGTGCCAACCGGATCATATCCTGTACCAATTTATCGGTTACCCGGTAACGATTCTCAACGCTAAGTCCCAATTCGGAAGCTTTTTCGTCCACGAGGGAAAAACTATCTCGGGCATACTGTTCTGCATTCAGGGGGTTCAGATCCGTACCCACTGTAAAATGGGCAGCAACGACCTGGGCAGCTTTCATCTTCTTTCCGAACAATAAGAAAAAGATGGAAAGCAGGCTGCGTCCCGACTCCGGCCTGCCAAAACAGAAGACCAGTTTCAGCTTGGCCGACAAGCGTTCTTCACGACGGGCAAAAATCCGTTCGACAAGGTGTAACAACGGAGTCGTCATAAAAGTAGTTACCAATGCCATAATGACGAGGATTACAAAGATAGAAGGCGGAAGTACTCCCATTTCGTATCCGATATTCAGTGCCACCAGTTCCATCAGTCCCCGTGTATTCATCAGCGTACCGATAGTAAAACTGTCTTTCCAGGACTCACCTACCAAACGCGCGGCAACAGCACATCCTCCCAGTTTTCCTGCTACGGCAACCGTAATCAGCAGCAGGCAGACACCCCAAAGCGCCGGACTGTTGATCAATCCGATCTCGGTACGCAATCCTGTAAAGGCAAAGAAAAGAGGAAGGAAAAAGACAAGGGCAATATCTTCTACTTTTTCCATCATCACCTTGCGGAATCCGATGCTGGGCGGCATCACCACTCCTGCCATGAAAGCACCGAACAGGGCATGAATACCGATAATCTCGGTAAGCGTGGAAGAAATGATGAGAATCAGCAGAATCAGCGCCACAAATGTTTTGTTAATCACCTCCTGATTGGCATACACCTCTCCCACTTTCTTGAGGAAAGGACGTACCACCATAAACATGATAATGATATAAAGAGCTGTCAGCCCGATGGCGTAAAGGGCACTGGCAAACGTTCCCGCCTTGGCTATGGCGATGACTACAGCCAGCAGACACCAGGCAGTGACGTCATCATTGGCAGCCGAAGCAATGGCCAAAGTTCCCAAAGAAGTCTTTGTCATATTCCGTTCCTGAATGATGCGTGCCAACACCGGAAAAGCGGTTATACTCATTGAGATACCGATGAAGAGGGCAAACGGCAGAAAGGCGGTCTGGGCAGCCGCATACTCTTCATAAATCCAGTAGGATGCCACGATGCCGAGGAAGAACGGAACCAATATACCCGCATGGCTGATGACCAATGTTTCGTTTATCTTGTTTTTGAGTACGCTAAAGTCTAGTTCCATCCCGATTACGAACATGAAAAGAACCAGTCCGACCTGGCTCAGCAACTCCAGATTGGTAAGAGATTCGGGAGGAAAAAGGGCTTGAAACACATCCGGGAAAAAATAGCCTAACACAGAAGGCCCCAACACAATACCCGCCACAATCTCACCAATCACCCCGGGCTGCCCGATGTGCTTGAACAGAAAGCCGAAAAGCCTTACCATCAGCAGGACAGCAATGATCTGTATCAGCAATATACTCAAGGGATGATGTAAGTTGTCGGTGACAAACTGACAAAACATAGTGAAAGGAGTGTCTTCTGCGACAGTTGACGATGCTACCGCATGGTGTGAAAAACGATCTCCCTCCTCGATAGCCATGTAAATAAGCGCCCCGAAAAGGAGCAACATAACCGCATAAATAAGATAATTCTTTTTGGCTCTCTGCATACAAGCATATTTTTTTGTGAAGTGTGTCTATGCAAAGATAAAACAAACCAAAATAAAAAATAGTTTTAGAGTAAGTTTAAATCTATTCGAAATGATATTTTCACCACAGAGCAGACAAAGCAGGCGAAGACCGGGATGAAACCGATTCGTGACGGCACAGAACCATACCAGACTCAAAATCAGCACTATACAAATACAAAAATAGGTTTTAAATCAAAGGTGTTTTGGTTTAAAAGGTAAGCCCCGTTAATTTAAAACCAACGGGGCAGTGCTTCGAAACCTATCAAAAAGAAACCTTGAACTTGCCTTATAAAGACCAAAAGGTATCGCTTTTCATTCTCCTGTTTGCAAATACATTTTCAAATATCGATTTTCAGTGAGCCCTGTAAAGGAATCCATTTGTTTCCGTCACCTGCTCCAAGTCGGAAGCCGATATCGTGAAATCACTTCCCGACCGTATCCTTTCCAGTACCAGATTTCCGACTCTCCGGGCATCTTCTTCCGAAGCAAACCCTTTCCGTCCGGGAAGTGAAGGTATGTATGGCTGGCAGATCACTACCCGGTCGCCACAAAGAATCCGGTAACCATATCCGCCTTCATTCTCCGTTTCAATTATTTGGAGACTATACCTACAAGCCTCATGCCGATGGTATAAGAAGAAGGGTATCAGCATGCAGATAGCGAGAGTCAGCCAAAGTATGCTCTTATTCTTCTTCATATTCATAAGGCTTCAACTCCCAAGTGTCATCAAAGTATGAACTCGATCCACTGCCGCCTGTCGCAATGATCCCCCGGGTTCCGGTAGAAAAACAGACAGCATGGATGCGTGTACTGCCTTCAAACGCTGTCAGGTCGTCTCCTTCCCAAAGATCGGTTTCAGGATCATAGATCCAATAGTTCGAATAATAACTTCCTCCGGCAGTAGAGCCCAAAGTCAGATACGCTTTTCCATCGATCACAAAACTGACTCCGTAAGAACGGACAATAGAAGTATAATCGTCATCATAATCATCATCGCTGGTATTGGCAATATCTCTCAGTTGTGTCCACGGCGTGGCGGCAGAAGGATCGAAACGCCAAAAGTCCGACACATCGGAATTGTTGTTCTGTCCTCCACAGACATAGGCTTTTCCATCGATCACAAAGGCTGTGGCTCCCTGACGCTTTTGTCCACCGAAACCATTCACGATAGTCCATTGCGAACCGGCTGCCGCAGTAGGATCGAATCGATAAAAGTCCTTCAAATAGTTATCATTGTAACCGGTACCTACATAGCCATAATTATCAATGCCAAACCCAAGGGCATAATAACGGGCTCCCCCTTTGAAGTCATCCATTTGCCGCCAGGTATTTGTCTCCGGATCGTACTCCCACGTATCGGCCAGATACTTCTGATCGGGATTGTAACCGGTAGTGATGTACCCTTTATTCCCCACCGGGAAACCTGTAGCGGCATTCCGAACCGTACCGGGCATATCGGCACGTTGCGTCCACCAGTCATTGTCGATGTCATACTCCCAGGTATCGGCCAGACGGGTTGTTTTCCCGTTGTAACCTCCACAGATATATCCTTTGTTGCCAATCGTGAAACCGGCAGCATCGGTACGTGCCACCCCGTCGAAGTCCGAACGGCGATACCAGACTCCTGCCGTATAGGAAGCATCTTCCGTACAGGCGCACAAGCCAAAAAGTATGGCACAAAGTACCAAAACTCCGGCCCCCGACCTATTCGTTACTGTTTTTTCTATTCCAGTCATTCTTTTATTCTGTTTTTTTAATCGTTAATTACTGACCGCAAATGTAGGCGACATCGGTAAGCGCAAAAAAAAGGATCGACTAACAGGCACATTCTCTCTACCAACGAAAATGAAGTCGATAAATCGTTCCGATTAGTCGATCCTTTTTTTACAGGGACAATAAATCGTCTTCTTTTGCGGCAAAAATGATCCGATTCATGAAACGAAAAAACTTATCCTTGTTTTTTATCACTCTTTTGATATCACTCCTCGCCTCTTGTCGTGACGAACTGTCGACGGCGGGAGGTAAATGGGTGGAAAGCTCCCTGCGAACCATACAAACCGATACCTGTACCGTACGCCTCAGCACTATCCTGAGTGACTCTCTTGCCACATCGGGTGACACTGTCTGCCAGATAGGAACCATTGACGATCCCGTCTGGGGAAAGATAAAGGCTGCTTTCTATGCCGAATATGACGTACCGACAGTTTCATTCAGTGAAAATGCCGACTACAGATTCGACTCCATTACCATCCGGTTCTATTCATCGGGTAACTATCTGGGAGATACCCTGAGTCCGCAACGTATCTCACTGCACAGTCTATCGGAGAATCTGTCATTGGACGAAGGTTATCTGTACACTACTTCGAAGGTGTCCTATCACTCCACTCCCCTGGCTTCCTTTACTTTCACCCCCACCCCGGGCGAAACAATCCGGGAACATGAAATCCGCCTCCCCGACGAATGGGGAGTCGAGTGGTTCGAACATTTCCAGGCCGGTTCACGTGAGATGGAGTCGCAAGAGTATTTCCGCGACTATTTCAAAGGTATCGCATTTATTCCCGAAGAAGGGGGAAATTGTGTCAACGGTTTCATGGTGAACGACTCAAGCTTATGCATCACTCTCTATTATCATCAGACGGAAACGGATGCCACGGAACTGTCCGCCGATTTTTTACCCAACAGCGATCTGAGGTTCAACCAGGTCAGTTGTGACCGCAACCGGACCGCACTCTCCTCTTTGCAAAGCGGACTCAACAACGGGCTTCCTTCAGAAAAATCGGAGCACCAGTCCTATCTGCAAGGGTTGACCGGCATGTATATCAATATTGATTTTCCATTTCTCAATGACCTGCGTGCCGAAGGCAGGCTGGTGACCATCGAAAGCGCCCTGCTCCGGCTATATCCGGTAAAAGGAACTTATGGCAAACAGTATCCCCTTCCCGAATCGCTGACACTGTATACAGCCGATGAAAACAATGTGACGGAAGATGTAGTGACTGATATTTCAGGCAGTTCCGTACAAACCGGAAGCCTGGTGACAGATGAAATGATGGGAGAAGATACCTATTACTCTTTCGATATCACCTCTTTCCTGCAAAGCAATCTGGGAACGGTAGGATACAACCGGAAGATTCTTCAACTGATGCTCCCGGACAACTTATTCTTCACTACCCTGAACGGAGTCGTATTCGGGGATGCCGGACATCCGGACAGCAATCCCGTGAAACTAACCCTACTTTATAAAACATATAACCCATGAAAAGAAACCTGATTCTATTGCTTACTCTTTGCCACTCCACTTTATTAATATATAGTCAAAATACCACCAACTCCCCGACTTCCATGTTCGGACTGGGCGAACTCTCCACCGGAGAAGGCGGACAATACTCCGGACTGGGTGGAGCAGGAATTGCCTTGCAAAGCTACAACTTCCTGAATACAGCCAATCCGGCCTCACTTACCGCCATCGAGGGACAACGTTTCCTGATAGACGCCGGAGTAATGGGAGCTTACAAGGTATATACACAAACCGGGACGAGCAATCACTCGCTGGTAGGTAACCTGAACAACCTGAGCATCGGTTGCCGCATCACTCCACGCTGGTATGGAGCCGTGTTCATGGCACCGGTCAGTAGTGTAGGCTATGCCATCACACTGGATCAGGACATCACGGGAACCGGCAGTTCCACCGTATCGTCACTCTTCGAAGGCGAAGGCGGATTGTCTAAAATGGGAATCAGTACAGCCTATCGGCTTTTCAAGGGATTTTCTGTCGGCGCTAACCTTTCCTACGTAACCGGGACCATCAAACAGACAGAAACCCAGGGAAGTATCAATGTGGAAGAAAGCTCATACAAGCATGCCTTTTATGCTGACTTCGGCTTGCAATACAAATTTTCACTGAGCCGGAATAAGTACCTCGTGGCAGGAGCTGTATACGGATATTCGCAAGACCTGGCACAAGACAATACCTTGTCGGTAAGCAGCACATCGGGCAACGAATCGATTGACGAAAGCCAACGCCATGTGCGCCAATGCCTCCCCCAGTTTGTGGGAGCGGGACTTGCATACAACAGTCCGCACTGGACGCTGACAGTTGAATATAAATATACGGATTGGAGTCGTATGAAGTCATCACAAAGCAACGTCCGCTTCGAGAACCAACACCGATTGTCGGCAGGCACAGCCTATACGGCAGGCAATATTTACCGGAATCCGGTGAAACTGTTACTCGGAGCGGGCGTCAGCAACTCTTATATAGTCATTCAGAAGAAGAAAGCAACCAACTACTATGTCAGTGCAGGAAGCAACTTCACTCTGTACAACGGCAACGTTCTCTCCCTGGGAGTGAAATACAGCGACCAGCTTCATCTGCCCAACGGCATGCAACGGGAACGGGGAGTCACACTCTTTTTCAATTTTACCTTTTCGGAACGGACCTACCGGGCGAAGATCCAATAAATCAATCGAGGAACACCTCTTCCTGCTTTAATACATAGGCATCGGCCAAAGTACCGGTAGCAGGCTGTTTCTCATTGTTCAGCATCACCAGGCTGCCTTCCTGCACTTTGAAGTAAGACACTTCGCCTCCTTTTTCAATAAGCGTAAGCAGATTATCCTTCACCGTAAACGTACCGGTTTCATCGAAATCGGCATCTTTACGGTCAATATAAGCCCAATGATACGTATAGGTGCGATCCTTCTTCAATGTCAGGGTCAGTTCTATGCCCGGACAATCGGCAGCCGGAACCGTACCTTTGTAAACTCCATAGTAATCGAGAGAGGTTTCGGCAGTATGCATATCTACCACTTGTGTGGTATCGCTGCCTGCCGCAGATACATCGGCTTTCTTCGCATTTGTACAACCTACAGCAGTTAAAGTGATGAATGCTGCTGCCATCCAATAAAGATTCTTTTTCATCGGTTTAAGTTTTTATAAATTAATCTTATTATATAATATACCTGCCGCTTTCAAATAAGCCACATAATTCAGATAAAGCTGGAAATGTGCATTCACTTTCGTTTCGTATGCCTGTTGCCATAAAGCTTGTCCTTCCAGATGGTCGGAAAGGGTTTCCAATCCCACTTCATATTGGTTTTTGCTGACACGCCTGTTTTCCTCGGCCTGTTGGAGAGAACGGTCGGCAAGCTCGCTTTCCAGTTTCGCCTCATCAAGATTATTGGCCGCCCGGGTTAGTTCCAGCAACATCTGCTCGTTCAGACTTTGCTGTTGCAGGCGGGTCTGTTCCAGCTTGGCCTTGGCTGCACGTACTTTGTTGCTCCGTTCACCGAAATGGAAAAGCGGTATGCTGACATTGAGCAGGACGGAAAAACTGGCATTGTCCAGGAAATTCTTGTCATTCAGTTCCAAACCATGTACATAATCATAAGAACCTTTGATACCGATTTTGGGCAACAATTCACTGCGGTTCAGTTTCACCTGCTGTTTGGCTATGGCAACTTGTTTATCCAGAATAGTATATTCAGGACGGGCAGTGATATCCAATACCTGAATTTCCAATCCCTGCTCTATCTCCGGAAAGTTACCGGAAACATGGATGTCGGCAGTCAATGGCTTTCCAATGAGATGACACAAGTTCATGGTAGCCAGCCGAAACGCATTCTCCGCCTTACGAACAGCCAGCTCGCTCTCGTTCAGCCTGACCTGTACCTTCAATACATCGTTTTGTGGTTTCAGACCGTGTTTGTATGCACTTTCTACATTCTTCTTCAGCTCGGTAAGTACCGTATGATAGGCATCGGCTACTACCTTCATCTCTTTGGCTTTCACGACAAGAGCATAAGCCTGATCGGTTTTCAGAATCACTTCGGTAGCAGTCAGGGTTTCATTCATCTGCGCCATCTGTTTTCCCAGTACCGACATCTTGTAGGCAGCAGTGATCTTGCCACCCATATAAAGCGGCTGTTCCAACTGTATCCCTCCCATATAGACCCATCCTATCTTATAATCCAGGTTGATACCCGGAAAATAGGCAAAGCCGCCATTAGGTATGAGTTGTCCGGTCGCATCGGGCAGGAAAGTGGGCAGATTGCCACCGGCTATCCCGTAACTTCCGTCGGCATTACTGTAAAGTCCGGTGCCGCTGGCTGTAAAATTGGGGAAAAAGTTCCCTTTGTAACTTTTGGCTGTGTAGTGGGTGCTTTCCGTCTGTTTAATGGAGGCCGCCATTTCTTTATTGTATTTCAATGCCATTTCGCGACACTCTTGCAGGCTGAGTGTCTCCTGTGCGAATGCCGGAGCACAGAAGTCCGACAACATAAAGCAAAGAGAAAGTATAATTATCTTTTTCATCAGTTCTCGTTTTTTAATCAGTCGTTTCTTATCTTGAAGAATAAAGCATATAATATGGGTATAAAAAGCAGTGTGATAAGTGTACTGCATAGCAACCCTCCCATAATGGCTGCTGCCAGTGAACCGAACATAGCGTCGGACAGCAATGGAATCATCCCCAGAATAGTGGTGAGCGATGCCATCATTACGGGACGGAGACGGCTTTGCGAACTGTCTATCAACGCGGTGACCGGTTCTATACCGGCATTAATCTGCAAGGTGATTTCATCCATCAGCACAATGCCGTTCTTAATCAACATACCAATCAGTCCCAGTGTTCCCACAATGGCTACAAAGTTGAAAACCTTTCCGGTAAGCAGCATCACGGCCACTACCCCTACGAATATCATCGGCAGGCAACAGAAGATAATAATGGGTTTACGGTAATCCTTGAACAACATAATCAGAATAGCGATCATCAGGATTATCGCTAAGGGGAAGTTCTTGAACAAATACTTCATGGATTGGTCGCTGGCTATCTTTTCACCTTGCCACACCAATGAATACCCGTCGGGCAACCGTATCTGCTCTATCTTATCCGCAATGGTCAATCGTGCCTTCTCCGTTTCAATGCCCGGAGCAGGCGAGCATTGTACACGCTGACTGCGTTGTCCATTGTAACGGGGCACTACAGGGTCCTCCCAACGAATATCGATTCCTTTGCTGATTTGCTGCAACGGGGTGCTCCCCATCATACTTTCTACCAGGTCTTCTTTAGAAAGAGTACCAGTCTTCAACTTGACCATGGTCTCCTCGTTCAACAACCCGCCCAAGGATGGTAAGGCAGAAAAGACTTGTGTATTGCCCAAGTCCTCTATCGGTTGTCCTTCCTTATCCAGACATTTCAGATAGATATTGTTCTTATGTATGCCTTCATAAAAAGATCCGATAGGAATGCCACCGGCAGCAGTCAATAAAGACATACTGACATCACTGCGGCTCAAACCCAGTGCGCGTGCGGCAGGTTGGTCATATTCAATGGTCAGGACAGGTATTTGAGGCTCCCAATCGGTAGTGATAAGACATACTTCGGGGGTATTCTTCATGATGTTGCGTGCACTGTCGGCCAATTGGTGAAGAACAGCAGGATCGGGTCCCAGAAATTGTGCTTCAATGGGATATTTCTTGAACATCAGGTTATAGCGCTTCAGTTTGATGTAAGCATCCGGATAAGTTGCCGACAGATAGCGCTGAATTTCATCCATATTGTCTACCAACTCCTCGGGAGAGGTGAAGTCGATGATCAGTTCTCCATAAGAAAGTGACGGGTTAGCTACACTTCTCACCAGATTGTACCGCCCGGGAGTACCACCGATGGAAGCTGTGACATGGGTGATTTCCTTACGCCCTTTCAAGTAAGCTTCTATCTCTTTCAGATCCTGTTCTACGCGGGTATAGTTGTTCCCTTCGGGGAGTTTATATTCCATGTAGAGCTGATCGTAAACCATATCGGGGAAGAAACCCTGCCGCATGTACTGATAGCCAAAAACAGAAAGAGCCAGCAAACCGACCATGGTAAAGACAAAACTCCACCGGTGTGCCAATCCGAAACAAAGTGCCGTACGTAATGCGGCATAAATCTTCCCCTTGTAAACCCGTTTGCCACCACTATCGGCTTCTACGGCAAAATGCAGACGACGGTTAGCCATCAACGGTACATGAACCAACGCCAACACCCAGCTGAGCAGCAAAGAAACGGCAAGTACGATAAAAAGATCGCGCGTATAGACACCTGCCGTATCCGGTGACATATAAATCGGCAAGAAAGCGATGATGGCGATCAGTGTAGCTCCCAGCAACGGCATGGCAGTCTGCCGCCCTATGGCGGTCATTGCCTCCATCCGGTCCTTCCCGGCTTTCAGATCTACCAATATCCCATCGATAATGACAATGGCATTATCGACCAGCATCCCCATAGCCAACACAAAGGCAGCCAGGGATACACGTTGCATGGTTCCCCCTGCGGAATAAAGAAACAAGAATGAACCGAAAACAGTAACCACCAGGCTGATGCCTATGATAACCCCGCTCTTAAATCCCATGGCAATCATCAGGATAAGCACTACGATGATGACTGACTCTATCAGGTTGATGACAAATGTACCCAATGACTCGCCCACACGCTCCGGTTGGTAGAATACCTTTTGATATTCGACCCCGGCAGGCAGACGTTCGGCCTTGAGTTCAGCCAGTCTGGCCTCTACGGCATACCCCACTTTCACGATGTCCGAACCACTGGTAGCGGCTATCAGAATGCCCAGTGCACGCTCACCGTCATAGTACATTTCGTTACGGACCGGCTCTTCATAGCCTTTCTCTATTTGTGCGATGTCGCTCAGACGCAGTTGGTCGTCATCATGTCCTTGAATAAGCATTTTGCCTATATCTTCTACCGTCTTGAATTTATCATTGACAGTCACACGGATCCGATTGTCACCATTGTCATAATAGCCGGTATAGGTAGTCTTGTTTTGACCGTTCAGGGTAGCAAGAACTTCAGCAGGCTTTACACCCAAATTTGCCATACGATCCTGCAACAAAGAGATGTTGATGCACTCCAGACGCTTTCCATACAGATCTATCCGGTCTACCCCTTCCAGTTCGCCGACTTCACGCTTAATCAGTTCGGCATAGTCCGACAACTCACGATCAGACAAACCATCACCGGTCAAAGCGTAAAACATACCGTACACATTCCCGAAGTCGTCTTTTACAATAGGAGCACTGACTCCTTCGGGCAGTGAAGCCCGGGCATCATTGACTTTGCGACGCAGCATATCCCAGCATTGCTCCACATCATCATCCGGCACGGTACTCAGAAGTTCAATCTGTATAAGTGACAGATCATTATAAGAATAACTTTCTATATTATCTATATTTCCCATGGTGCGGATGTTCTTTTCCAGTACATCGGTCACCTCCAACTCTACCTGATGTGCCGAAGCCCCGGGATATGTGGTGACCACCATGGCAAGTTTTACCTTTATTTCCGGATCCTCCAGTTTACTCATCTGATAGCAGGAATAAGCTCCTCCGAACATCAGGACGGCTATCAGGAAATAAATCAGGTTACGATTATGGAATGCCCATTTACTTATATCCATTATAACAGTCCTCCTATATTTGTGTGAGTGATTTCAGGCAGAGTTCTTACGGTTTCCCCGTTTTCTATATGATGTACTCCTGAAGATACGATTTTGTCTCCGGGTTGCAGTCCGTCAGAAGAAATAAGGCTGTACCCGTCATTGGTCAACCGCAATACAGATACTTCACAATTGTGTACGGTATGGTCTGATGCATTGTAGATAAAGACATACGACTTTCCGTCTTTCTGCAAGATGGCACTGGTAGGGACGGATAACGTACCGGAGCGATCTGTATCGCAAAAGATAGTCACCATGGCATTCATTCCGGGAGAAGGAACAGCCTGTTTTCCGGGTATTAGCTGAAGTCGCATGGTATACAACTGATTAGCATTTGCTTTAGGAGTGACACTGATCAGTTGTAACGGGTAGGTTTCTCCCGGATAAATATCGAATGTACAGTGATAGCGGTTGAACCGGTTACGCCGGATATATTCAGCTGCCGGCAAGTTGATTTCCACCTCGGGTGCACCTGCACTTACCATCGAGATGACAGGCATGCCGGCTCCTATGGTCTCATGGGCTTCGAACAAACGTTTTTGTACATATCCGCTGAAAGGAGCATAAAGGCGGGTATATGCCAACTGATCTTGATGATGTTTATATTTGGCTGTGATTTGTTTCAGTCCATAGACAGCCTTGTCATTGGCATTGGGTGTGGTTCCGTTCTCTTTATAGAGAGCCATGACCCTTTCCGCTTCGGCCTTTACCTGACGGTATTCAGCTTCCGTAGCGTCCAGTTGTACCTGATAGTCAGTCGGATCCAATTCGGCCAGGAGCTGCCCCGCTCGTACCTGCGCCCCGTCTTTCACGTATATTTTATTGATAGTGCCACTTACCCGAAAAGAAAGACTAATGTCCTGAGCGGCTTTTACTCTCCCCGGAAATTGTAGAAATTTCTGTTTATCAGCAGCAATGACTGTGTCTATTTTTACTGTTTGACAATCTTTATTTTCCTTGGTGTGCCGGGTACAGGAAATAAACAGCATAAGAAAAATCCCTGTCAGAATAAGATAAATCTGTTTCATAATTTGCGTACTTTTGTATTTCATATGCAAAGTTATTGGGAAGGGAGGAGATAGAAAGGTTGAAATGAATGATAAATTGTTCTATTTGTATCTTTTTCAGTCTGTATACAGGTAAAAACTTTGCGATTTGTATTTATTTTGTAGCCGGTTTATAATTTAAGAACAGAAGAATGATAGAACAACAAATGCCTTTTCGGAGAATTCTGCTTACCAGTGATACGTTTCAAATACTTAAAGAGGGACAAATAATTTCGACATTCAATAAATGTGGTATCTTCTATTGTCAACGCGGCAGTGTGGAAGTCTCTTTGGAAGGTTGCCATTATCATATCAAACCCGGGGATGTTTATATCTATATGGCTTCTACCTTGGTGCACTTGTTGCATAAGAGTGAAGATGCCGAGGGGATTATGGTTGAAGTGGACTTTTACTATATTCTACCGATTGTAAACAAAGTGATAAATGTGGAAAGCCAGCTCTTTATGCGGAAAAATCCATGTGTCTCCTTGTCCGGTGAACAATGTGCCCATTTTGAATATTTGCTGAACAATCTATGGGATAGGATAAATGCGGAAGACTGCCAGAAGGAGAATGTCCAGTACCAGCATCTGAAACTGGAACTGATAAAATCGATGGGACAGACTATCTGCTATGAAATCTTAAACATGTATTTTACCAACCAGCCCTTGCAGCCTTTACAACAAGGGAAAAAAGATGTTGTCTTTCAGAATTTCATGCTGTCTCTGTTCCGTTTCTATCGCAAGGAACGTGACGTCTCTTTTTATGCAAGGATGCAGCATATCACTCCCCGTTATTTCTCGGCCATCATCAAGGAGAAAACAGGAGATAGTGCCTTGCAATGGATCGTACGGATGGTGATAACCGAAGCGAAACAATTATTGGAGGAATCTGATCTGAGCATAAAAGAGATAGCGGACCAACTGAATTTTCCGACACAGTCTTTCTTTGGCAAATATTTTAAACAATATGTGGGAGTTTCGCCCAAAGAATATAGAAACAATGCTGCGACAACGAGAATAAAACGCTAAAATATAGCAGTAAAGATAGACGTTCATTTCCATATTTGGGGATATTCAGCTATCTTTGTCGCATAAATATTAATAAAAACGACATAATAATGAAAAAGACAATCCTCCTGGCCGCTTTAGGCCTGATCAGTCTGAGTGCATTGGCCCAAGACAAACCACAAGAAGAAGGCTTCGTTTTCACTACTGTGAAAGAAAACCCGATTACATCCATTAAGAATCAGAACCGTTCGAGCACTTGCTGGAGCTTCTCAAGCCTCGGTTTTCTCGAATCGGAATTGCTCCGCACAGGAAAGGGTGAATACGATCTTTCTGAAATGTTCGTTGTACACCACACGATGGTTGACCGCGCTGTTAACTACGTTCGCTATCATGGCGACAATTCTTTCTCTCCGGGAGGAAGTTTCTATGATATCATGTTCTGTATGAAGAACTACGGACTTGTACCGCAGGATGCTATGCCGGGAATCATGTATGGTGACTCACTGCCTGTTCACAACGAACTGGATGCAACAGCAGGAGCCTATGTTAATGCTATTGCCAAAGGTAATCTGAAGAAACTGACTCCGGTATGGAAGAAGGGCCTTTGCGCTATTTATGATACTTACCTGGGACAATGCCCGGAAAAGTTCACTTACAAAGGCAAAGAGTATACTCCGATGACTTTTGCACAGTCTTTGGGACTGAATCCGGACGACTATGTATCTCTGACTTCGTACACACATCACCCGTTCTATTCTCAGTTTGCCATCGAAATCCAGGACAACTGGCGTAACGGATTGTCATACAACCTGCCGCTCGACGAATTTATGGCTGTAATGGATAACGCTGTAAAGAACGGATATACATTTGCATGGGGTAGCGACGTGAGCGAAGAAGGATTTACCCGTGACGGTATCGCTGTAGTTCCGGATGCAGCCAAAGGTGCCGAACTGACAGGATCGGACATGGCACGCTGGACAGGAATGACTGCTGCCGACAAGCGCAAAGAGTTGACTTCAAAACCATTGCCGGAAATGAAAATCACTCAGGAAATGCGTCAGACAGCTTTCGATAATTGGGAAACAACTGATGACCATGGAATGATTATCTATGGTATCGCTAAAGACCAGAACGGCAAAGAATACTTCATGGTTAAGAACTCTTGGGGTACAAACAACAAGTACAAAGGTACTTGGTATGCTTCTAAAGCTTTTGTTGCTTACAAGACTATGAATATTCTGGTTCACAAAGATGCCCTTCCCAAGGATATCGCAAAGAAACTGGGAATTAAGTAAAACATTGCAAGACTAAGACAACAACAGGTCTTAAAGTCTCTTTCACCACAGATGAACAGATTTATAAGGATATACACTTACAGGCAACCGAAATTCCTGTATTGCCCTATACAATCTGTTCATCTGTGATAAACTTCCGGCACATGCTCAAAAAGAGCTTCACCAACCTAACATCCGGTCATTAACTGCTGACACAAATCTTGTTAATATATTCTGTAAATCTTTCCTTATAGTTATCTCCCACCGGTATATATATATTCTTATTGAAAATGATGCGTAACCGGGAAACTTCGGTTATTTTCCGAAGATTGACGATATAAGACCGATGTACCCTCATGAACATCTCCTGTGGCAAGCGTTCTTCCAGCTTTCTCATACTCAGCAAAGTCACTACGGGCTTATCCGCCGTATCGGTATAGATGCGTACATACTCACTCATACCTTCTATATAGCAAATGTCTGCCACATTGATGCGGATAATCTTATATTCGGACTTAACGAACAATGAACCGTCCTTTTCCAATAAATCAGTTTCCGTCCCTCCCCCGTTATCTTGCAAATGATACTCAAATTGCCGGCGTGCCTTATCGGCTGCTTTCAACAGATCCTGAAATTCAAATGGCTTCAGCAGATAGTCGACTGCATCTACCTTGAAACCCTCGACGGCATATTCCGGATAGGCGGTTGTAAACACAATCAGGGGCTTCACCACTAACGAACGCACCAGATCGAGCCCGTTCAGATCGGGCATGTGAATATCGACAAACATCAGGTCGACCTCTTCTTCCGACAACACCTGCATGGCACTGAATGCATCCTGGCACGAAGCTATCAGTTGCAGGAAAGGGACACGGGCTATATAGCCCGTCAATTGCTCGAGCGCCAAGGGCTCGTCATCAACAGCAATGCATTTGATCATAATAACGGAATAATTAGTAAAACATTAAAACTATCGTCACGTTCGTTGATAGATAAAGTATAATCTTGTCCGAATAGCAGCCTCAGCCGCTTGCGGATATTCTCCAACCCGATGCCGTGGTGTTGTTCCACAGATCGCCCATGGTTGCTGTTCGAACAACGAAAGGCAAGTCTGCCATCCTCGACAGACATAAAAACCCGGATAAACGACTCTTCCTGATAACTTACTCCATGTTTGAAGGCATTCTCGACAAAAGAGATAAAAAGCAAAGGAGGAATTTGCACCTCCGGCACCTCATCGGGCATACAGCATTCGATCCGGACTCTCCCGGTATACCTCAATTTCATCAAGGCAATATAATTGTCCAAAAACTGTATCTCGCGTGAAAGCAAAATCGTCCGGTTGCTGGCTTCATAAAGCACATAACGCATCAGTTTGGAAAGTTCGACAATAGTACGTTTTGCCTTGCCGGCATCCATATCGACCAACGCATGTATGTTATTAAGGGTATTCATAAAAAAATGCGGATTTATCTGATACTTCAGATACTGCAACTCCGATTGCAAATGCTGGTGTTCCAACTCTTTCAATGCTTCTTCATCACGCATCGACTTGAACAAGAGTTTGATAGCCACATTAATGCCTACCACAAGTAATGCCAGTGAAAGTCGTCCGAGAAAATACCCCGGAAGAGGATGCGGGCCCCGCCAGCGCATATCAAGCTCCTGTTTCGGCAAAAGGAGCGGTGACGAATGCTCCGGAAATGTATTGGGAAACTCCCTCTCCCTATCCGGTGACACCTTTCCTTCCGGATAGCGGCGGGGTTGCATCGGCATCAGATTCTGAAATTGTTTATGTTGAGGAGGATTGATAGAAGGATACAAAATAAAAAGCAGAGTCACGACTCCTGCTAATGAAAGTGCATAAGCCCAATACCGTTTCCGAAGTAACAGCCGGGGAGCCAGAAAATAGTTATTGACTACGAAAAGCAGAATGAAAGGCAGAGTCAGCAACCATGCCATCCGTATGGTCTGCCAACTAAACGTATGTACCGGGCTAATGGAAGCAAACAGATAATCACCCACCAACGGCACAGAGATAACCGTCAGCCAAATGACGAGATAAACCATCTGCTCCAGTAACTTCTGCTTATTAATTTGTTTCATACTCCAAAAAGTTCGTCTTGAATGTCTGTTTACAAAAATACCTCCTTTGTCCTACCCCTGCAAAAGAAGTCGACCAAGGGGGCTCTTTTGACGATAAAGTCGCCTGCAAAGGAAATAGAATCAACGAACAGAGGGATTTTAACAGTAATTATCTATCTTTGCAGCCCGAAAAAGATACCTATCAGCAATATGAAGAAAATATGGATACTTGCAGTCCTGACCATCTGTTCGGTTGCAACACAGGCACAAGAAGTTTTTATCAATGCAGACCTTGTCAGCAGCTACATCTGGCGTGGAATGAAGAATGGAAATGCTTCCGTACAACCCACTTTGGGTGTAGAGTGGAAAGGATGGACCTTATCAGCATGGGGATCGACAGAATTCAGAAATGAAAACAATGAAATAGACCTTACACTGGAATACGAATATAAAAATCTGCAACTGTGTCTCAACAACTATTTCTATCAAAACGAAGACGAGCCTTTCAAATACTTTCACTATACTCCCCGAACTACGGGACATACTTTTGAGGCAGGAGCCGTCTACACAGTCAGTGAACGTTTCCCTTTATCCATAGGCTGGTACACCACCTTTGCCGGAAATGACTATCGGGAAAATGAGGAGCGTGCCTGGTCCAGTTATTGTGAATTCAGTTACCCATTCACAGTAAAGGGAGTAGACTTGGCCGTCGAAGCAGGATTCACTCCGTGGGAAGGAGAATACGCAGACAAACTGAATGTAGTTAATGTCGGACTTTCGGCTACCAAGACCTTGAATATTTCCTCCGGATTTACTCCGGCCATCTTTGGCAAACTGATAGCAAACCCTTACGAGAACCGGTTCTACTTCGTTTTCGGGATAAGTTTATAGCATGCTATCCAATCTATCATTTATTTATCCATCCAAGCAGTCACAATCTTAAGAAGCGAACTCACCACCAAGTAGTTAATACCAGACAAACGTCTGACAAAAACAGCACAGATAAGAGAGCAGAGGAAGAAGTAACGCCTACAAAAAGAAAGATATAGATAAAATTAATATAATAAATCCAGCTCTTCGTTTATAAAAATATTGAATATTTTATTCGAAATTATCTCTTCATTCTTCAATAAGCCTATAACGTCTCTCTTACGCAACAAACCCTGATTCACATTAGACTTAAATTCATAGATCATTATATTACAACACATTAAGTACAAATCAAATGACATAAAGCAGATTATTCCTGGCAGAACTTGGTGAAATGTAATTCCCTTATTATCACCGGATATATATACTTTATCACTGCTCTGTATTTATAATGAAGGACTTATAGGCAGGGAGTAAGAGATGGAAATAGCCTGTTGTTCTACTGATTGGTTTGGCATTGTGTTTGGTATTTAGTGTTTTATGACAAAAACAGAAATTTCTGAAGTCCTCTCTGTCTACCCTTTGTACTTGGTTCAGTGTACTTCTCTTGATTGGTTTCCGGAAGGAGTAAGAAGAGAAAGGAATATTGCCTTGGAATGAAAAAAACTTTTGGGATTATTATCTATTTTTAAAATAATCGCTATATTTGCAACGTTGTTAATCTAAAAAACAAAAAATATTCTGTTCTTTTTTAATACATTATAAAATCTATTTCTTTAAAATCAATTAGTTTGGTTATAGTTCTGCCAGAACTAATCCATTTTTAAAGAAATAAGAAAGGATAATCAACAAGAAAGGAAGAATGTAAAAGAACCAAACAAAACCTTTATTATTAACCCAAAACAAAATTGTTATGTTAAAAATCACTAGACAAGTTACTCTGCTCTTGCTCGCCGGTGCATTAAGCTTCCCAGCTTATTCGTATGCAACGCAAGCAACAGAAGTATTGGTTCCTGAAGTTACTCAAGAAAAAGTGACAGGAACAGTTGAAGATGCATTGGGTCCGGTTATTGGTGCCAGTGTCATGGTAAAAGGCACGACCAATGGTGTCATTACGGACTTAGAAGGTAAGTTCTCGCTGAATGATGTGAAAAAAGGAGATATTATTGTAATATCTTACATCGGATACGTTACACAAGAAATACCTTATACAGGAAAACCTATTCAAGTGAAACTTGCCGAAGACAGCAAGGCTTTGGAAGAAGTAGTGGTAGTCGGTTATGCCACCGTAAAAAAAGCCAACCTGACCGGAGCAGTGTCGGCCGTAGATGGTAAAGTGTTGGAAGATCGCCCGATTGTCAACCTCGGACAAGGTTTGCAAGGTGCCATTCCTAACTTAAATGTAACCACCAGCGGACGGCCCGGGCAAGGTTCAAGTTTCAATATCCGTGGTACTACTGCCATGAGTGGAAGTTCACCATTGGTATTGGTTGACGGTGTAGAAATGGACCCGAACCTGATTAACCCGCAAGACGTGAAAAGTGTTTCCGTATTGAAAGATGCCGCGTCTGCTTCCATCTATGGTGCACGTGCAGCTTATGGTGTCGTATTGATTACCACCAAAGGAGGCCGTAAAGACCAGCCGACACAAGTATCGTTCGATGCATCGGTTTCATTCAACGGCCCTACTACCCGCCCAACATATATGAACTCCATGCAATATGCTACCTGGATGAACACTGCGCAACAGAACACCGTGGGACGCGACTATTTCGATGCTGAGTGGATGCAGCATATCGAAGCCTACTATAAAGATCCGGTGAACAATTCTCCGGTATTTATCCATTCGGACCCGAGTATCAGTAAAAACGGCACCAAATACACGTATGCCGGCAATACAAACTGGATGAAAGAATTGTATAAAAAGAACTATCCCGTCCAGAAGTATAATGTCAATATCAGCGGAGGTGGAAAGAAGGCAACTTACTACACATCCTTAGGATATACCGACCAGGGATCACTGATTCGTTTCGGTAACGAACAGTTCAAGAAGTTCAATGTGATGAACAACATCAATTATGACGTGAACGACTGGTTACACCTCTCGATGAAGACAAGTTTTAACCGCACCAAACTGAGAGGACTGAATCAGGACAATGTACATGGTGATAACTTTATGGGAGGTGATACCCGTCCTATCATGCCGGTGAAACATCCGGACGGCAACTGGGCAGGACAAGGTGACTTTACCAATTTTCCTGCTATCCTTGAAGATGGCGGTAGCCGGCTCACCAACAAGAATGACCTTTGGAACACGATCACGATGAAACTGACCCCAATCAAAGGAATGAGCATCAACATGGACTACACGTTCAATTACTACAGTGAAAACAATAAGGTTCACATGAAGTCATTTGACGAATATGGAGCCAATGGACAATTCCTGCAAACTTTTGCATGGACGAATCCGAATTCTGTGTCACAATCACAAGCCAACGATACATACAATGCTTTCAACTTCTTCGGTGATTACGAAAAAACATTGGGTAAACATTACCTGAAAGGAATGATCGGTTATAATCAGGAAAGCAAACATACTACCGGATTCAATGCCGGACGCGAACAGCTGATCTCAAACGATCTGGGATCTTTAAGTTATGCTACAGGAGACCGCTGGGTAGGCAGCAGTGATAACTCCTGGGCTACACGAAGCGGTTTCTTCCGCATCAACTACGGATATGACGAGCGCTATTTACTGGAAGTAAACGGCCGTTACGACCTCTCTTCCAAATTTCCCAAGCACGACCGTGCCGTATTCAACCCTTCGTTCTCTGCAGCCTGGAGACTCTCTAACGAAAGTTGGTTCAAGAGCTGGACAAACAGTTTCTTCGACGAACTGAAAATCAGAGGATCTTATGGTAGCCTAGGCAACCAGGCACTCAATAATGGCTGGTATGCTTATCTTTCTAACTATAGTACGGGACAGATCAGCTGGATCATGGGCAGCAACCAACCACAGTATGTGGTTCCCGGCGGCCTCGTCAGCTCGTCCATCACTTGGGAAACCGTTACACAGTGGGACCTGGGACTTGACTTCAACTTCCTGAACAGCCGATTGAAAGGTGCTTTCGATTACTATCAAAGACGTACGTCCGATATTCTTGCCGCAGGTAAAATTCTACCGGGCGTTCTGGGTGCGAACGAACCTCAGGAAAATGCAGCCGAGTCATTGACAAAGGGTTGGGAATTTGAGATCAGCTGGAATGATCAGCTGGCCAACGGATTCCACTATACAGTTGGGTTCAATCTGTCCGACTATCAATCGGAAGTTACCAAGTTCGATAACGAATCGAAAGAATTGGGCAACTGGTATGTAGGTCAGAAACAGGGTGAGATCTGGGGGTATGAAACCTATGGTTTATTCCAGTCCGAACAGGAAATAGCCGGAGCAGCCAATCAGGACAAAGTATCGGGAGGTATCAAACTGATGCCCGGTGACATCCGTTTTGTAGACCGTAACAACGACGGCGTTATCGACTGGGGTGACAACACCGTAGATAATCCGGGTGATAAGAAAATCATCGGCAACAGCACTCCGCGCTATCATTACGGCATCAACCTGGGAGCCGACTGGAAAGGTTTCGACCTGGGTATCTTCTTCCAGGGAGTGGGCAAACGTGACCTCTATCTACCGGGAACTTCATTCCGAAGCCACTACGGAAGCGAATGGCAAGTACCTTCAGCCTACAACAACGATTACTGGACAGAAGAAAATACGGGAGCATATTTCCCCCGTGCGCGTTTCAATGGTGGTTCTGCCATCAACCAAGCCCAGACACGCTATATGGTAGATGCATCTTACTGCCGACTGAAGTCAGTCAGCATCGGTTATACATTGCCTAAAGTACTGACTCAAAAGGCTTCTATCGAAAAGATACGTATCTATTTCACCGGTGAAAACCTTTTCACTATTTCAGATACCCCCGACGGACTCGATCCGGAATTGGATAACCCATACACATATCCGATGCAAAGATCATTATCTGTTGGTTTAAGTCTCACATTCTAAATACAAAGCATCTTATGAAAATCAAATATCTATTCTACATCGGAGTGGCAACACTCGCCCTATCGGGTTGTAATGACGGTTTCCTGGAAAGAGCCCCGGAAGCGATCAATGACAAAACCTTCTGGAATACCACAGGAGACTTAGAAACGTATGCCAATCAATTCTACAGTTATCTGCCCGGAGGTGTAACCTCGATAGCAGACGGTGAAAGTGACAATCAGGTGCCCAACAGTATTCCTCAGTTCTTCTGGAATCAGTTGAGCACCCCTGCGGAAGCAGCTAGTTGGTGTAATTGGAGTAAAGGCGGATGGCAACCGATCCGGCTAGTCAACTATTTCCTGACTCACTATCAGACCGTAAGCGGTAAGGAGTCGGAAATCAACCAGTATGTAGCAGAAGTCCGCTTCTTTAAGGCAATGCAATATGCCGGACTGATGAGAACATTCGGTGATATCCCCTGGTTGGATAAAGATCTGGGTACAGGCGACACGGATATTCTTTACGGTCCGAAACTAAAACGTTATGAAGTGATGGATAAAATCATTGAAGAGTTTGATTTTGCCATCCAATGGTTGCCCGAAAAACCGGCTACCGGACGTATAGGGAAAGATGTAGCACGCCAACTGAAAGCCAGAACTTGCCTGCACGAAGGTACATACTATAAGTATCATACCGAATTGGGATGGGCAGACAAAGCTGACCGCCTGCTGAAAATGGCTGCTGATGAAACAGATGCAATCATGGCAACCGGTAAATACGAAATCTATAACACCGGACATCCGGAAAAAGACTATTATGACGTATTTGTGATGGAAGACAAAACGAATCTGAAAGAGGCCATTCTCCCGGTCACCTATCTGGATGGTAAAAGAAAACATGGCATGAGCCGTACGCTGGCAGAAGCAAACACAGGTTTCTCAAAAGATTTTGTAGAAAGCTATCTGTGCCTAAATGGTAAACCCATTACAGGAAACGACCAGTATAAAGGGGATACCAATATGAAGGATGAAACGACCGACCGCGATCCGCGCCTGAAGCAAACCATTCTGACTTGGGACTTTCCGACACGAGTAACTGTAGCCACCAATGACAGTACATACATCGAGAAAGAAGAAGACTTCATTTCACAATACTGCCTGACCGGATATAAATCCATCAAATACTTCATACCGACAGACAAAGCTTTCGAAGCAAACAATAATACTTATGACGGCATTGCCTATCGCTATGCAGAAACCTTGCTGATAAACGCAGAGGCTAAAGCCGAGCTGGGAACGATTACGCAAGCGGATCTGAACAAAACCATCAACGTATTGCGTGACCGGGCGGGCATGCCGCACCTGACACTGGAAGTTGGTTTCACCGATCCCAACTGGCCGGCATGGGGATACAGCCTGACTCCGCTGTTACAAGAGATTCGCCGCGAACGCCGTATCGAGCTGGCCGGAGAGGGATTCCGTTGGGACGACCTGGCCCGTTGGAAAGCCGGTGCAATCTGTAACAACGTGAAGACATACATCGGAAAACGTGAGCCTTATAAAGAAGGCCAATACGCGATTGTATATCCTGCTTATACCAATGATAACTACTCTTATGAAGCCGGCAAGAGCCGCACCTGGAATGACAGACTCTACTTGCGTCCGATACCGACTGGGGAACTTCAGAGAAATGATAACCTTCTCCCGCAAAATCCGGGATGGGAATAATTGCTTTTTAGTTAGTCCCCGGAACGAGTTTCCGGGGATTTTTTTATCTTTGCACCATTAACCCTTTTAACATATCATGAAAATAAACAAACTACTGTATGCCGGAGCCGCCCTGACCCTACTTGGCGCCTGCGCTCCAGCTGTGAAAGCTCCCGAAGCCATCTTACCCGTTCCCGAAGAGAAACAAGTAGACTGGCAGAAAATGGAAACGTATGCTTTCGTTCACTTTGGTCTGAACACCTTCAACGACCGGGAATGGGGATACGGCGATTCGGAACCGAAAACGTTCAATCCAACCAAACTGGACTGTGAACAATGGGTGAAAACGTTTGTCGAATCAGGCATGAAGGGTGTGATCCTCACCGCCAAGCATCATGACGGTTTCTGCCTGTGGCCCACCCAATTGACGGAGTATTGCATCCGCAATACTCCTTATAAAGACGGAAAAGGGGACATCGTCGGCGAGCTGGCTGCCGCTTGTAAGAAATATGGCATCAAGTTCGCTGTTTACCTCTCTCCATGGGACAGGCACCAGGCCAATTACGGCACACCGGAATACGTAGATTACTTCCATAAACAACTGACTGAATTGATGACCAACTACGGTGAAGTATTCGAAGTATGGTTTGACGGGGCCAACGGAGGTGACGGATGGTATGGCGGAGCCAAAGACAGCCGTACTATTGATCGTAAGACCTACTACAATTATCCGCGAATTTACGAAATACTGGACAAGCTTCAGCCACAAGCTATCGTCTTCTCCGACGGAGGTCCCGGTTGCCGTTGGGTGGGTAATGAAAACGGATTTGCCGGAGCCACCAACTGGTCATTCCTGCGTGCAGGTGAAGTGTATCCGGGTTATCCGAAATATCGCGAACTGCAATACGGACATGCCGACGGCAACCAATGGGTACCGGCAGAATGTGACGTCTCCATCCGTCCGGGATGGTTCTATCATCCGGAAGAAGACGACCGGGTAAAAACCGTAGAGCAATTAACGGACCTTTATTACCGGAGCGTGGGACACAACGCCACCCTCCTGCTTAACTTCCCCGTTGACCGCGACGGTCTGATCCACCCGATCGATTCGGCCAATGCAGTAAACTTCCACAAGAATGTACAAAAGCAGTTGGCACACAATCTGCTTGCCGGCATCCGTCCCAAAGCCTCGGATGAACGAGGAGGACAATTCTCTGCCAAAGCCGCAACAGACGAAAGCTGGGATACTTACTGGGCTACCAATGACGGCGTGACTGCCGCAGATATAGAGTTCGACTTTCCGAAAACAGAGAAGGTCAACCGTATGATGATCCAGGAATATATCCCGTTGGGACAACGTGTCAAATCGTTCATCGTGGAATATGATAAAGACGGGAAATGGCTTCCGGTCAAACTCAATGAAGAGACTACCACCGTGGGCTACAAACGTTTATTGCGCTTTGAAACCGTTTCGACCGATAAACTCCGCATACGTTTCACTGATGCACGTGCCTGCCTTTGTATCAATAATATAGAGGCCTATTATGCAGGTGAAACAGCCGACACATTCACCGTGGAAGCAAAAGAACTGAAAAGTTATCCGTTTACACTTGTCGGAGTGCCCGAAGAAGAAACTAAAAAATGCATGGATAAAGACAAGAACACCACTGCTTTTGTCGAGGGAGATGCATTGGTGATCGATCTGGGAGAAGAACGTACCATCACCTCTTTCCATTATCTACCGGATCAGAGTGAATACAACAAAGGATTGATTTCCTCTTATGAACTATCTGTGGGTACCGAAGCAAATGCGGTAAACCGGATAGTAGCCCAAGGAGAATTCTCAAATATTAAAAACAATCCGATTCTACAGTCCGTCTACTTCACTCCGGTGAAAGCACGATACCTCTCTCTGAAACCGACCAAAATGGTAACTGAAGGAGAAACTATGGGATTTGCAGAAATAGGAATCCAATAACAACATTATTCCGGAGGTATGCCGGAAGTTTTCATAAATCTGAGGCATACCTCCAATATTCTACTCTTTCCCTCTTTTCTCAATAGATACCTTATAAGAAAGATCGTACCGGCGGGCAAGAAAGCTACTGACCTACTCCGACAACGAAGATTTTATCAATAAAACATTCCCGAATTAAAAGATCTGAAAGTTGACGATAACCCTGTATTCATGATCGTAAGAGTCCGACAAGTTGCTCAGAATCCTTAAACTTGTGCATTTTTCAGATAGATTTCTTGTCAGAACCAAGCGTTTGCTTAAATTTGCAGGCTGATAGTTAACCGGATAGTGAATAGCAAGAACCTTACTACTGACTACTGGCTGCTAACTTGTAGAAATACTAATACTAAAATTAATAACATGAGTTTGAAAATTGTTGTATTGGCAAAACAAGTTCCCGACACACGAAACGTTGGGAAAGATGCCATGAAAGCCGACGGAACTATTAACCGTGCGGCACTCCCTGCCATCTTCAACCCCGAAGACCTGAATGCTCTAGAACAGGCTCTCCGACTGAAAGATGCTCACCCAGGCTCTACCGTTACCATCCTGACCATGGGACCGGGACGTGCAGCTGACATTATTCGTGAAGGACTTTTCCGTGGTGCCGATAACGGTTATTTGCTGACAGACCGTGCTTTTGCCGGTGCTGATACGCTGGCTACTTCGTACGCTCTGGCAACAGCCATCAAGAAAATAGGTGAATATGACATCATCATCGGCGGTCGTCAGGCTATCGATGGAGATACGGCACAGGTAGGACCGCAGGTTGCAGAAAAGCTGGGACTGACTCAGATTACGTATGCGGAAGAGATCCTGAAAGTAGGTGACGGAAGCATCACCGTAAAACGCCACATCGACGGCGGTGTGGAAACAGTAGAAGGACCCTTGCCCATCGTTATCACTGTCAACGGAAGTGCAGCTCCCTGCCGCCCGCGCAATGCTAAACTGGTTCAGAAGTACAAACACGCCAAAACCATTACCGAGAAGCAACAGGGTAACCTGGACTACACCGACCTGTACGACACCCGTGACTACCTGAATCTGGTGGAATGGAGCGTAGCAGACGTAAACGGTGATCTGAAACAATGCGGCCTCAGCGGTTCGCCGACAAAGGTAAAAGCGATCCAGAACATCGTGTTCCAAGCGAAAGAGAGTAAAACCATCAGCGGCAGCGACCGTGAAGTGGAAGAACTGATTGTTGAACTGTTGGAGAACCACACTATTGGATAAGAGGAGAGAAAAGATATGAATAACTTATTTGTATATTGCGAAATAGAAGACGGCATCGTCGCAGACGTAAGCCTCGAACTTCTGACAAAAGGACGCTCGTTAGCCAATCAGTTGGGTTGCCAGCTCGAAGCAGTCGTTGCCGGAACCGGACTTAAAGATATTGAAAAACAGATCCTCCCGTACGGAGTAGACAAACTCCATGTATTCGACGGTGAAGGACTCTATCCTTATACTTCACTCCCCCACACTTCAATCCTGGTCAATCTGTTCAAAGAAGAACAACCGCAAATCTGCCTGATGGGTGCAACCGTTATCGGTCGTGATCTCGGTCCGCGCGTATCCTCAGCCCTGACCAGTGGTCTGACAGCCGACTGTACATCATTGGAAATAGGCGATCACGAAGATAAGAAAGAAGGCAAGGTCTACAAGAACCTGCTTTATCAGATTCGTCCTGCATTCGGTGGCAACATCGTTGCTACCATTGTCAACCCCGAACACCGTCCTCAAATGGCAACCGTTCGCGAAGGAGTGATGAAAAAAGCCATTCTGGCAGCAGACTACAAAGGTGAAGTAATCCATCATGATGTGAAGAAATATGTAGCCGACACCGATTACGTAGTGAAAGTCATCGAACGTCATGTAGAAAAAGCAAAGAACAACCTGAAGGGTTCTCCCATCATCATCGCCGGTGGTTATGGTGTAGGTTCGAAAGAAAACTTCAACTTGCTGTTTGATCTTGCAAAGGTATTAAACGCAGAAGTAGGTGCCAGCCGTGCAGCCGTAGACGCAGGTTTCGTTGAGCACGACCGCCAGATCGGACAGACCGGTGTTACGGTACGTCCCAAACTCTATATTGCCTGCGGTATCTCCGGACAGATTCAGCACATCGCCGGTATGCAGGAAAGCGGTATCATCATCTCTATCAACAACGATCCGTCAGCTCCGATCAATACGATTGCAGACTATGTAATCAACGGAACCATCGAAGAAGTTGTACCGAAGATGATTAAGTATTATAAACAAAACAGTAAGTAAGAAATGGCTAACTTTTATTTAGATACTCCGGAACTCAAGCATCACTTGAACCATCCGTTGATGAAGAGAATTGTTGAGCTGAAAGAGCGCAACTATGCTGATAAAGATAAATTCGACTATGCTCCGGTAGACTTCGAAGACGCAATGGACAGCTACGACAAAGTGCTGGAAATTGTAGGAGAAATCTGTGGTGACATCATCGCTCCCAATGCAGAAGGTGTCGATCATGAAGGCCCGGTCTGCGCCGACAATCGTGTGACCTATGCCAGCGGGACTACCCGTAACCTGGATGCCTGCCGCAAAGCAGGGCTGATGGGCATGGCTATGCCCCGCCGCTTTGGAGGCTTGAACTTCCCGATCACTCCGTACATCATGGCTGCCGATATCGTGAGCCGCAGTGATGCCGGTTTCGAGAACCTGTGGGGATTGCAGGATTGTGCTGAAACCATTTACGAATTTGCCAACGAAGAACAGAAGCAACGTTATATCACCCGCGTATGCCAGGGTGAAACCATGTCAATGGACCTGACGGAACCGGATGCAGGTTCCGACCTCCAGTCTGTCATGTTGAAAGCCACTTACAGTGAAAAAGACCAATGCTGGTATCTGAACGGAGTGAAACGCTTCATCACAAACGGTGATGCCGATATTCACCTCGTACTGGCACGTTCGGAAGAAGGAACACACGACGGACGCGGTCTTTCCATGTTCATCTACGACAAGCGCAATGGTGGAGTAAACGTACGCCGTATTGAGAACAAAATGGGTATCAAAGGCTCTCCTACCTGCGAGTTGGTATATAAAAATGCCAAGGCCGAACTTTGCGGTGACCGCAAACTGGGTCTGATCAAATATGTAATGGCGTTGATGAACGGTGCCCGCCTGGGTATTGCCGCTCAGTCGGTAGGATTGTCACAGGCTGCTTACAATGAAGCTCTGGCATATGCCAAAGATCGTAAACAGTTCGGTAAGGCAATCATCGAATTCCCCGCCGTGGCCGAAATACTTTCTCTGATGAAAGCCAAACTGGATGCTTCCCGTTCACTGTTGTACGAGACAGCCCGTTTCGTAGACGTTTACAAAGCACTGGACGACATTGCCAAGGAGCGCAAACTGACTCCGGAAGAACGTGCCGAACAGAAAACATTCGCTAAACTGGCTGACGCCTTCACCCCGCTGGGCAAAGGCATGGGCAGTGAGTTTGCCAACCAGAATGCTTACGACTGTATTCAGATTCACGGCGGTTCGGGCTTTATGAAAGATTATGCCTGCGAACGTATCTACCGTGATTCACGTATCACTTCCATTTACGAGGGTACCACTCAGTTGCAGGTTGTGGCCGCCATCCGTTATGTAACGACCGGCGCTTACCTGGCCCGTATCCAGGAATACGAGAATATGCCGGTAGCTCCCGAACTGGAAGGCTTACAGAACCGTCTGAAAAGCATGGCAAGCAAATATGCGGCTTGTGTAACCCAAATCACAGAGGCAAAAGATCAGGAACTGCTCGACTTCTGTGCACGCCGCCTCGTAGAAATGGCAGCTCACATCATCATGGGTCACCTGATGGTACAGGACGCTTCAAAGAGCGATCTGTTCTCTGAATCGGCTCAAGTATATGTACGCTATGCAGAAGCTGAAGTAGAAAAACATATCAACTTTATCCGCAAATTCGATAAAGACGATCTGGCTTACTACAGAAAGTAAAGAGTTTACTCCAATACTAAAAAAGGGATTCGGACGACCGGATCCCTTTTCTTTTTGCATTACGGGAGGGCAACAAGGCATTTTATCCTCCGAAAATACCCAATTAATGTCAAATGATTTGGCTATGTGGCTGGTTTTTACGAATATTGCAACAAAATTAAAGAGATACCGGATTACGGCTCAATATGACACGAAAAACTTCAGTAAATAATCTATTAAAAGAAAAACAATTATGCGGAAAATCACATTAGGTCTGATACTATGCAGCATGGTTACGCTCTGCTTTGCCGGTCAACGACCTTTAGAGGGATTTAAGTATGCCTCGGAAAAAGCCCCGGTGGGCAATGAATGGGAATCACCGGAGAACATTGCACTCAACAAAGAACAACCACGAGCCTGGTTCTTTTCCTTCCAGGATGTGGAAAGCGCACGCAAAGTGTTACCGGAGAACAGTAAATACTGGTTGTCACTGAATGGTGACTGGAAATTCAATTGGGCACCCGATCCGGATTCTCGCCCCAAAGATTTTTATCAGACTACTTTCGATGTTTCGGGCTGGGACAACATTCCCGTCCCTTCAAGTTGGAATATCTATGGTATCCAGAAAGATGGTAGCCTGAAATACGGAGTACCTATCTATGTGAACCAACCTGTCATTTTCATGCACAAAGTGAAAGTAGACGACTGGCGCGGAGGTGTGATGCGTACTCCTCCCACTAACTGGACTACTTATAAATACCGTAACGAAGTGGGTTCCTACCGTCGCGACTTCGACATCCCCCAAGATTGGGACGGTCGTGAAGTATTTATCAACTTCGACGGTGTGGACTCTTTCTTCTACCTCTGGATCAACGGCCAGTACGTAGGTTTCTCAAAAAACTCACGCAATACGGCCAGTTTCAATATCACCCCCTATCTGCAAAAAGGAAAGAACACCGTTGCTGCCGAAGTATACCGCAGTTCAGACGGCTCGTTCCTCGAAGCACAGGATATGTTCCGCTTACCGGGTATCTTCCGTACCGTAGCTCTCTACTCTACTCCGAAAGTACAGGTACGTGACCTCGTGGTAATCCCCGACCTGGACGAGACATACACCAACGGTTCGTTGGCCATCAGCGCCGACATCCGCAACTTTGGCAAGAAAGCAGCCAAAGGATACCAGATGGCGTATACACTATATGCTAATAAACTGTACTCGGATGAAAACACTCCGGTTGCCAATGCCGTTGCTTCGGCCACTGTGAATCTGGTGAACCCGAACGAAACCGTAGAAGCGGAAAAAGCGATCATGAACGTACAGTCCCCCAACAAATGGTCGGCTGAATTCCCCCACCTCTACACACTCGTTGCAGAACTGAAAGACAAGAAAGGCAAAACAATAGAAACCATTTCGACTACCGTAGGTTTCCGCAAAGTGGAAATCAAAGATACTCCTGCTTCTGCTGACGAATTCGGACTGGCAGGCCGCTATTACTACGTAAACGGCAAAACCGTAAAACTGAAAGGTGTCAACCGCCACGAATCAAATCCGGCTGTGGGACATGCCATCACCCGTGAAATGATGGAGAAAGAGGTTATGCTGATGAAACGTGCCAACATCAATCACGTACGTAACTCCCACTATCCGGACGATCCGTACTGGTACTATCTGTGCAACAAATACGGCCTCTACCTGGAAGATGAAGCCAACATCGAATCTCACGAGTATTATTACGGAGCCGCTTCCCTGTCTCATCCGGTAGAATGGAAAAACGCCCATGTAGCCCGTGTGATGGAAATGGTTCATGCCAACGTAAACAATCCTTCGATTGTCATCTGGTCATTAGGCAACGAAGCCGGACCGGGAAAGAACTTCGTAGCAGCTTACGATGCACTGAAAGCATTCGACCTCTCACGCCCTGTTCAGTATGAACGTAACAACGATATCGTCGATATGGGTTCCAACCAGTATCCTTCCATCGGCTGGATGCGCGGTGCTGTGAAAGGCAACTATGACATCAAATATCCGTTCCACGTTTCGGAATATGCTCACTCTATGGGTAACGCCTGCGGTAACCTGGTGGACTACTGGGAAGCTATCGAATCGACCAACTTCTTCTGCGGCGGCGCAATCTGGGACTGGGTAGACCAATCGATGTACAACTATGACAAGAAAACCGGTGAACGCTACCTGGCTTATGGCGGTGATTTCGGCGATACTCCGAACGACGGTCAATTCGTTATGAACGGTATCGTATTCGGCGATCTGGAACCGAAACCTCAGTATTATGAAGTGAAAAAGGTATACCAGCACATCGACGTGAAGGCTATCGATGTAGAAAAAGGCCGGTTTGAAGTGTTCAACAAGTATTACTTCAAGAACCTTTCGGACTATGATGTGAAATGGTCACTCTACGAAAACGGCAAAGAAGCACAATCGGGCCTATTGAGCATAGGCGAAGTAGCTCCGCGTACCCGTACGCAGATCACTGTTCCTTATCAGTTCAGTAAGCTGAAAGCCGATTCGGAATATTTCGTGAAGATTCAATTCCTGCTGAAAGACAACATGCCTTGGGCTGACAAGAACTTCGCACAAGCAGAAGAACAGATACTTGTGAAAGAGGCTACCGCACGTCCTTCTATCGCCACCGTAGCAGCCGAGGGCGACAAACCGGAAGTGATGATGACTAAAGCAAGCGATATCATTACCATCAAAGGCAATGGTTACACAGCTCAGTTCGATATCAAGACAGGTACTATCTACAGTCTGACATACGGAAACGAGAAGGTGATTACTGACGGCAACGGTCCGAAGCTGGATGCGCTCCGTGCTTTCACCAATAATGATAACTGGTTCTATTCTCAGTGGTTTGATAATGGTTTGCACAACCTGAAGCATTCAGCTACCGGGTTCAATATGACTACCAAAGAAGATGGTACAGTCGTATTGTCATTCACAGTACAGTCTCAGGCTCCTAATGCAGCCAAGATTCTGGGTGGAACAAGCTCGGGCAAGAACAAGATTGAGGAACTGACAGACAAGAAGTTCGGCAGCAGTGACTTCAAGTTTACTACCAACCAGGTATGGACAGTCTACAAAGACGGTTCTATCGAACTGGAAGCAAGCATCACCTCCAATCAGCCGAGTCTCGTATTGCCTCGTCTGGGATACATGGTACGTGTGCCTCAGCAATATGCCAACTTTACTTACTACGGACGCGGTCCTATCGACAACTACGCCGACCGTAAAGTAGGACAGTTCATCGAGCAACATAAGAATACGGTTGCCGGAGAGTTCGTCAACTTCCCCAAACCGCAAGATATGGGTAATCACGAAGACGTACGCTGGTGTGCCCTGACCAACAATGCAGGCAACGGTGCCGTGTTTATAGCTACCGACCGTTTGTCGGCTTCGGCTCTGCCTTACTCTGCACTCGACCTGATTCTGGCTTCACATCCGTATCAGTTACCGAAAGCCGGTGATACTTATCTTCACCTGGATGCAGCCGTAACCGGCCTGGGTGGTAACAGCTGCGGTCAAGGCGGCCCGTTGGAGCAAGACCGTGTTTTCGCCAGCCATCACAACACAGGTTTCATTATCCGCCCCGCAGGTAAAGACCTGACTGTAACAGCCAATGTAGCTCCCGCCGGAGAGATGCCGTTGTCCATAACCCGCAACCGTGCCGGTGTGGTATCTGTATCATCACAGAAAAAAGACGCCGTTATCCTTTATACAGTAGATAAGAGTAAATCCAAAACTTATACCGAACCGATCGCACTACGCAATGGCGGTACGGTGACTGCCTGGTTCAAAGATGCACCTTTCATCAAGGCAAGCATGACATTCGACAAGATCGAAAGCATCCAGACAGAAGTAATCTACGCAAGTAGCGAAGAATCGGACGGAGGCGAAGCCAAGAACCTGACAGACGGTGATCCGAATACCATCTGGCACACCATGTTCTCTGTAACGGTGGCTAAACACCCGCATTGGGTAGACCTGGATGCCGGCGAAGTGAAAACAATCAAAGGTTTCACTTACCTGCCCCGTCAGGACAGCAGCAACGGTAATGTGAAAGACTACACCATCCACGTAAGTATGGACGGTAAAGAATGGGGTGAACCTATCCTGAAAGGTACTTTCGCAAGAGACCTGAAAGAGAAGAAAGTAATGTTCGATAAACCTGTGAAAGCCCGTTATATCCGCTTCACCGCCTTGAGCGAACAACGCGGACAAGACTATGCTTCGGGTGCCGAACTGACTATCCTGGCTGAATAAGCACAGGCAAGCATAAAAAAACAGAGCCTTTATCAGGGCGGAACAGACACTCTGTCCGCCCTTGATAAAGGCTCTGTTTATATGATATAGAGGCTCCGGCCGAAACCATCGGGACCTCAGTATTTCAACACATGAAACAATCTTTTCACCAATCCTCCATAATGCCTTCTCTCTTAAAGACAATAAGCTGGTTCCGGAGCGAACTGATTTCCCTTCGCATGATTTCCATCCTTTCCAGCAAATGATGAATGGCATCGATACCTTCCATATTGATGGACAGGTCATAATACATACGGCTGTATCGTTCCACATCCGGAAGTTGCGACGCAAGCAGATAGTGCTCGCCTCCCTCGGTGCGTACCTCAATCAAGCCACCTTCCTCTAACAGGTCGATAAATGAAGGCTCAATATGACATTTGTGACAGTATTCACTGACAATTATTAATTCGGTCTGCATAGTGCTCTTTCATTATTAGTTCATACTCTGTTGTAACTCTCTGAACAGTTCTTTCTGCCTATCTGTCAGATTGGTAGGTATCTTGACTGAATAAGTGATGATCAAGTCGCCAAACTGTCCTTCTTTTTTATAAACGGGAAAACCTTTACCTTTCAGGCGCACTTTCGTTCCATTCTGGGTTTCGGGCTTTATCTTCAGTTTCACTTTACCTTCCAGTGTATCGATCACCTTCTCACCACCCAGTACGGCAGTATAAAGATCCATCTCCACATCCACATACAGGTCGTCTCCAAGACGCTTGAATACAGAGTCTTCGGCTATCTTGAAAGTGATATACAGGTCTCCTGCAGGGCCACCGTTGATGCCTTCGCCTCCGTATCCCTTCAACTTAATCACCTGTCCGTCGGCTACACCGGCCGGTATCGTAATACGAACCTGTTTGCCATTCACATTCAACACCTGTTTGTGGGTCCGGGCCGCATCGCGAAGAGACAGGTGCAATTCTGCATTAAAATCTTGTCCTCGGAAGCCTGCATTGCCTCGTCCGCCTCCTCCTCTATGTCCGAACATAGATTCAAAGAAGTCCGAGAATCCTCCGGCATCACCACCCGAGAACCCCTCTCCATCGGACGAGTACCAATAGGAACCGCCGTCTCCGCCAAAGCCGGAGAATCCTCCTCCGCCTCCACCGGCATGCTGCCGCGCCTTCTTCTGCGCTTCGAATTCGTCCGCATGTTTCCAATGTTCGCCGTATTCGTCGTACTTTTTCCTTTTCTCCGGATCGCTCAATACTTCGTTAGCTTCATTAATCTCCTGAAACTTATCCTTAGCGCTTGGGTCATTAGGATTCAGGTCCGGATGATATTTACGGGCCAATTTACGGAAAGCCTTTTTAATATCATCCTGAGAAGCATTTTTGTCAACTCCGAGAATCTTGTAATAATCTATATAAGCCATGTTTTTATATATTTAAACCTCTATATTAAGTGTATACAAACAACACGCCAACCTGAGTTTTAGATTCAAATTTTAGCACAAATTAAGAGCCTATTTAGATTTTACCTGAATAAAATTTCATTGGAGCTTTATCGGTCCGCCTTGAGTTTCCTCTCGGTCTGTTCCACCGTTTGTATTCGTCACATAGCCCGGCTATACTCCTCACAAAACAAGAACATATCCTTGACAACAATACCGGGCCAGATCAAAACAGACCTTCAGGTCCATCCGGCAAATACTTCAAGAGGGTGGTGAATCAAATTCAACGGACAGGGCTTTCGAGCAGCATATCCTCTCTGACAGGAAGACGGAACCAGAAGCAGGCCCCCTTTCCTTCCCGAGTCTCCACTCCGATCGTTCCTCCCAACCGTTCGATAATCACCCGGCAGATGGCAAGTCCCAGTCCGGTACCTTTGATAAAAGTATTCAGTTTGACAAAACGCTCGAAAACCTTTCCCGCCTGATCGGCAGGGATGCCGATACCTGTATCCTTTACAAAGAAATAAAGTTCGTCCTTTTGCCTGGTCAGCCGATAGCCCAAAGTAATGGAACCTTCGGAAGTGAACTTCATTGCATTGTTCATCAAATTCATGATGACCTGTGACAAGCGCAAACGGTCGGTATTGATTACGCAACCGGGTTCTTTTTCAGTAAACATGATCTGCACCTCCGGGCGTTGATTCTTCTGCTGCATCTGTAAACAGATGTCTTCCATCAGTTCATTGATATCCGTTGGGGCATAAGAGAAATCCATTGTCCCCGCTTCTATTTTCGACAGGTCGAGAATGTCATCTATCAATTGCAGTAAAAGCTCATTGTTCGAAGTGACAATCCGGATATACTCCTCCTTTTCTTCAGCATCGTCCGTCTGGCAAATCAGATCGGAGAAACCGATGATGGCATTGAGCGGCGTACGTATTTCATGGCTCATATTGGCAAGGAACGCCGACTTCAACCGATTGGACTCTTCGGCCTTCTCTTTGGCTTCCTGCAACATACGTTCTACTTTCAGTTTCTCGGTAATATCTTCAAAGCGTAGCAGTCCGCCGATAATTTCGTTTCCCGTATCATCATAAACGGGGGTGGCGGTGATCTCAAAGTCCACGTGATCCACATGGGTGATGTGTCTCACGATCTTACCGGTACCGATAGCCTCCCGAAAAGCACATTTCCCGCACGGTTGGGTTCCCTGCCCCGTAGTCCGGTAGCAAACAGTGCCGGGAGTATAATGGCGTCCGGAAACCAGATTTTTAATATTACCGGTCTCTTCCCATTGCACCAGATAGTTCCGGTCGATATAAATCAATCCGAAATCAATGCTTCTCAAAGCCAGTTTTTGCTTACGTACGGCTCCTTCCAACTGCTCTTTGGCAGCCAGCAGTTCTCTTTCGTACATTTTCAGCTGGGTGATTTCCCAACGGGCCACCAACAGCCATTTACCCAATTTACCCGAAGATATGATCGACTTCATCACAAGTGTATCGTGCACTTTTCCGTCAGCAGTGACATACCTCTCTTCCGCCTTATAAGGTATTCCGGCCCTGACAAGATCCTCATCTATCTTCCGGTACTGCTTCCCCCTTTCTTCACCAAAGATATCGACATCGGAGAAGCCGACGGCATCTTTGCGGCTGATGCCCGACTGTAACTCGGATTCTTTATTCCAGTAGGTATACTTGAATTGTTCCTGAATATCTTTCACCATGATAGGAAACGGGAGATTATCTAAAATATCAAACAGGAAACGACGATAGTCGTCATCAGCCGAAGCCGACTTACGAAGCAGGAAGTTCTGATAGAGCAGGAAGCAAACGGTCAGAAACAAAAGCAGGGATAATACATAAAGCCACAGACAGTCTGTTACTCCCGTCACCAATAGTAGTTGGATTGTCATAATTGCATGTTGTGATGAATCGACAGTAAATATAGATATTATTCTCCTACTTTCAACACAAAACACAACAAAAGTACCGAAAGGAAGCAAAGTTTCGAGATGCTGACACTTATCTATCCCAAGGTATCTCCCGAAATCAAACCTGTAGTGAATCCTGCTCCTTGCCGGATTGCACGTTAGCCCGGCATTTTCAACGTATCCCCATCTTTCCGAACATCTCAAAGTCCTCTTTACGTAACCCGATGTCATCGTACGAACGCGGCTCGTTGTGGTCGTTCAGGTAAAAACGGGGGAACTCTGTATAGGACGGACTGGCCACCGATAATGAATCGTTTACATAGGTGGTGGTCACCCCGGCCAGATCGAGCACCGAATGGAACACCACCCGGTTCGAAGCAACAGATTTGTGACGATTCTTCTGTAAAGCGTCCATATGCTCAGGATACTTCTCCCGATAGGTGTCCGAAGTCCAGACAATGAACGGTACATGCAACTGATAGTAGGAAGGCACGGGAGACGCATGCAGGAAGAGGTGACGATGGTCGTCAAAAATATCTTCTCCATGATCCGAAGTATAGAGCATAGCCGACCCGGCATCCTGTTGCTGCAGCAGGCCGATCAGTCTTGACAGGAAATCGTCGGTATAACGGATGGAATTGTCATAGGCATTAATCAGATTATCCCGATACTTAAATTCGGCATCGGCAGGACTGTCGGGTTGGAAAAAGGCAGCTTCGGCAGGATAACGTTCCCGATAGTTGAAGTGTGACCCGTAGGTGTGCAACACGATAAACTGTTTGCGGTTTCCTTTCGCAAGTTCCTCTTGCACCAATGCCAGCAGATAATCATCCGAAAGATTCTGACCGGCAGTCAACGAATCTTCCTTGATGAAGTCACAGTGATCGGCTTCTTTTCCAAAGAAGTCGATAAAAGAGTTGTTGTAACGCTGATTGGAGAAGAAAGCTGTCTTGAAACCTGCTTCTTTGAAAGCGGTAATAATTCCTTTCTGATGATAGATGGAATCGAAATTCTCTGCCGAAACGGCAGACATGAGCATCGGAACACTCTTATGAGTTGTATTCGATTGGGTCAGCACATTCGTAAAAGCCGTCAGGCCGGATACCTCCGACAATTTGGGATTTGTCTCACGATCATAACCGTACAACGACCAATTGAGCGCACGGGAAGTCTCTCCCACTACCAGTACGTAAATTTCCCGGTCTTCTGCCGGATGCGTGGCGGCGGCATTGAAAGTGAAATCCTTCGAAGTCTCTTCATAATCGAGAGTCCGGGCATTCCGCTCCACGGCAAGCACTACGTTATAGCACACATTGACCGGATATAAATCGGAAGTCATCTCGTACTTCTTATCCAACAGGAAGGCCGCTCCCAACGATACCAGACCTGCACCCAGCACAACCCACGCACGTCTCCGTTCCCTGCGGATAAAGCGGACAGAAAGCGTACGCTTACGGACAATGGAGATCATCCCCAGTATCAGGGCCGGGATGTACAGGATCACAATCGTAATCAAAGCCGGCAACAGGTTGTCGAGCAACTCCATGGCTTCGGAAGAATTGGTAGTCGCCAGGTTCAGGAACATATCCACCGCAATGATGGACTGCCCGAACAGATAGAGCAACACGATCTGAAAGGCCCCGAAGAATACGAAAAGGAATAAAATCCAGAGCATCTTTCCGCAATTCCTGGAAAGGGTCATAATCAGATAATAACACCCCAATGGCAACAGGACATTGGCAATCTTGGCTACAAGCGGCAAAGGTTCGGTGAAACACAACACAACGTTGGGCACTATCAGCACAAACAGGAACAGGTAGAACAAATTCTCCTGATTACCGAACCATTTTTTTATACTATTAAAAAGCTTCATTGATATTAAATATAAATCCGGTCTGGCCTTTTCCAAACCCTAAATCCAATCGTACATTTACTCTCTTCTTAAACTCCCACCGATAGCCAAAGCCATAGTTGGGAAGTATATGTTTCACTTTGAATGAGGAAAAGTCGGGGAAAACATTTCCGGCTCCCACCCAGACGGCTACTCCGTTCCGTTTCCATACGTGCTGGCGGAGTTCCACCTGCATGTCCACCACATTCTTATCGCGGTACCGGCCATCATAATAGCCACGCATGGAGTACGAACTTCCCAAGGTAGCCATCAGCCCCCAAGGCGGATTGCCGTAGGTCAGCAGGGTATGGAATTGTCCGGCAAGTATTCCTCCTTTCCACACCCGGCGATAGTAACTGGTGGTCAGTTCCGTACTACTGAAAGCGTAGTCATTCCCCAGAAATGCCGGACTGAAACGCTGGTCTATGCGCAGGTAATATCCTTTATAGGCATTCGTCAGGAAATCTCTCGAGTCGTACACCAGAGAAAGTCCCGCACTGACATTGGAGGTGCGGGCATCCATCCCTTGCCAAAGCTCGGGTTTCTCAAAATTCCTCCCATCAATATAGTCGAAACTTGCCATAGGCCCCAGATAGAAGTTTTTTGCCATCCGGAACATAAAGTCAACCTTTACCTGTGCCTGAAAGCGCTTGTAACTGCTTTCATTCTCGTCATTCACCGCATTCCGGTAGCCGACGCCCCAATACAGACTGGGGAAAGAATAGAAATAAAGGTTATAATTGAGCCGGTACTTGTCTTTCGGAAATATATGACTTCCGCGTACACCGAGCAGATAGAACCCGACAGTGGACACATCACCATACAGCGAAACAGTAGAGAGAGGAAGCAGTGTATCGGCACGGTCGGTACGGTATAGTCCGGCGGCTACCAAGCCCAGTCCGAGTTTGGTGTCACTGGAATAATGCGGGCCACCGATCACACTGAAGTCAAACTTTTTGTTCTTCTTCTCCTTGTTGGCATCATTGAAGTAGTCCAGGAATTTCTTGAAGAAACTACGTTTCACCGCGACAGAATCAGCAGTGACGGATACAGAAGCAGAGTCCTCTATCACAGGAATATGCGTAATCGGTGAGAGGCTGTCGTTGTGATTCTCTCCTTGTGCCAAAGATGCAGTCCACACGATGGAGAAGCATCCCAGTAATAGCCAGTTTTTGTGTTTAGGTCTCATATATTGTTCCCTCTTTAGAAAACTCAATTTGCAAAAGTAGTTTCATCCCGCCTTGTTACAATCATATTACATTCTCTTTTATCTTTTATTGCCTCCATTTAACACTTAATAAACAGAAAATGTTCAAAATCCAAGGTATGAGACCGTATGGCTCAATCCCAAAAACTTGTAAATAACCTATAATGTCAACTAATAAAAGCTCCCTGCTATTCCTTAAGTAAATTAAATCCGCTTTATTTGTATCATACAGCTTAACACATTCCCCAACCTTAAACAATGCTTCCATGATGCCGGCTGCACTACACCGGATATTAGAGACAGCCCCACTTAGCATTACAATAAGATAAAGGTTAGTTAAGAAAGCTATCATAATAGGTATTTAAGGTAGACAATCAATCCGATTGTTTTCAGTAAATGACCCGTCTCCCCCCCAAGGAGAGCGTGGTTTGTATAACCTGAGGTCCGCCCCTGCGAAGGTCCGGACCTTTATTATGCCTTCTTGCCAAGGCAAGTTCCACTCCTTCGGAACATCAGTACGACGAGTTACCCATCCGGCAGCATACGAGTTGTGCAACTCGGGCACTACCAGTTGCACAACTCGTCATGCACCAGTTGCACAACTGGTATTCCCTGCCTTCCCAAGTACAAGAATCTATCTTCCGGACAAAGATAAAGTAACGTTCCGTAAGGTTTTTACCGACAAATCTTTATCTTTACAGTCTCAACTTTAACGATACATATATGAAAAGCAAACTACTCTTCTTACTGCTACTTTTGGGAAGCAGCTACATCACAGCACAGACAGTGATTGAAAATCCCCCTTTCGAAACACGTCAGGGAAGTATACACACCATCTCGAAAATAGAACTCTCGCCAACAGAAACCCGACTGACGATACGGACTGTGTTCCGCCCGCAATGGTGGACCAGTCTAGACAGCCTGACTTACATTTACGCTCCCGAAAGCAAAAAGCAACTGTATCCCCTGCGCATAGAAGGACGTAAATTTGGCGAACAGGTGACGACTCCCGCCTCCGGTATCATAGAGGACGATTGTGTCATCACCTATCCTCCCTTGCCCGAAGGCACTACCCGGATAGACTGGATGGACGACAACCTGAACTCGGAAACCAATACTTACGGCATCTTGCTGGTGAAACCTCAGGAAACCAAAGAACAGGCCTCCCTCCGCAAGATTCACGGCAACTGGCAGCAAGCCGATGCCCAAAACGGATGGGACATCGGAATTTATGATTCACTGGCCATTATGGACAACCGTTTCTGGAAATATGATCTTTGCCGGAAACAGGGAAAAAAATTCAAACTGAACTTAAAAGACGAAACAGGCGAACAGTGCCTGCTTGAAATAACACAGGAAAAAGACGGCAACCTATGTATCGGAAAAAGCGGGGGAAAAGCCAATAAGTATATCCGTGCCGGGCGTCCACAAAGAAATTATGCGGCAACAACAGCAGCCACAGCCCCACAAACAGCCTTCTTCCGGAAAGACACGGTTCACATACGCGGATTCCTGGATGGCTACAGTCCCAAACTGGGATTCACTACCGTACTGATTTATACGGACAATCACATAACTAATGAAGGCACTCCCGCCGTAGTCACCATCCATCCGGACGGACGCTTTGAATCGGACTTCGTCGTCAATTATCCCGGAGTACATCACCTCTCTATGGGCAACAACTGGATGACGTTCTATATCAGGCCGGGCGAGACACTGATGCTTTATATCAATTGGGAAGACCATCTGGACTATCTACGCCAGAGGAGACTGAAACCTATGTTGACAGAAACTCTGTACATGGGACCTTCAAGCAGCATAAATCAGGAACTGATGCCTTGTGAACCGCTGTTCTCAAAAGACTATCACATCATACAGAATGCATGCAAAACGCTGACACCCTCTGAATTCAAAACACAGCAGGAACCGATGTACAAGTTGTGGATGCATCGGGTCGACTCGCTGGAGCAATCGAAAACACTACAACCCGAAGCGATGCAAATGCTGAAGAACGATGTGATGATAAATTACGGCGCCTGGCTCTTGGAGTTTATCCTGATGAGAGACATGGATGCCCGTAAAGATACGACCAACACGATATTGAAAATAAAGGAAACCCCGGACTATTATGACTTCCTGAAAGCAATGCCGTTGAATGATGTCCGCAGCATCGGTTGCAACAACTTCTCCACCTTTATCAACCGCATTGAATTTATGAACCCTTTTCTCCCGGCAAGCTGGCAAATAAAGAATGGGACGGACGATCGGATGGAGAAATATGCAGAAAGCTGGAGGAAAAAAAAGGAGATATTGCAGGACACAACAGGAATGCCCTTCCCGGTAGTCGGCGAACTTATCCTGACACGTTCCTATCCGTTCCTAGCCAAAACACTTGAGAACGAGAAGAAGGCTTTTGCCCTGCTGGACACACTGAAGGGATATCTGCACGACCCATTCCTGGTAGCAGAAGCCGAACGTATGTACCGTCAGGTTTATCCCGTACAGGGGAACAAGCCACAAGAACTTCCGGCAGGAAAAGGTACGGACATTATCCGTAAACTGACAGCACCTTATCTAGGAAAATTTGTGATTATCGACTTTTGGGCAACATCTTGCGGTCCTTGCCGTGCCAGCATCGAACAACATGCTGATTTGAGAAAAGAGTACCGCAACAGTCCCGATATCAAGTTTATCTTTGTCACCAGTAATCAGGACTCACCTGAAAAAGCTTACGAAAACTATGTGGAAAAGCATCTGAAAGAGGAAACCATCTTCCGCCTTCCACAAAGCGACTATAACTATCTGAGGGAACTATTCCATTTCAATGGCATTCCCCGTTACGTATTGTTGGATCGGGACGGCAAATTGCTGGACGAGAACTTCCCGATGTATAATATCGAACTGTTCCTGAAAGAATCTAAGATAAGTAAGGAATAAAAAAGATTGTTCACCACGGAGTAACACAGAGTCCCACAGAGTTTTAATTCCTATTATCTTTCCCTCTGTGAGACTCTGTGTTACCCTGTGATGAGCATCTGCCCCTATTGGATATAAAACTATTTTTTCAGTATACGGATAAACGTATCGATATCTTCTTCCGTTGTATCAAATGAAGTGACCAGACGTATTTCGTCGGCTTCCTCATTCCAGAAATAGAAGAAATAAGTTTGCAGCATGCGATCTGTTTCGGCACGGGGCATAGTCAGGAACAACTGGTTGCTTTCCACCCTCTGAGTGAAATGTACGCCGGGAACCTGTTCCAGAGCATCGGCAAGACGCTTTGCCATAGCATTGGCATGGGTTGCGTTTTTCAGCCACAGTTCGTCTGTCAGATAGGCAGTGAACTGACAGGATAGATAACGCATTTTGGATGCCAACTGAGCCGATTGCTTGCGTATGAAACGCGCTTCCGACTTCAACGAATCATCGAATACGATCACACACTCTCCCATCATCAGCCCGTTCTTGGTTCCACCGAAACTAAGCACATCGATACCACAATCCACAGTCAGCGCTCGCAATGAAAGCCCCAGCGAAGCACAAGCATTGGCGATCCGCGCACCGTCCATATGTACCCGCATACCGTATTGATGTGCCAACGAAGTGATGGCTTTCAATTCGTCGGGTGTATAAATAGTACCCAGTTCCGTACATTCCGAAAGATAAATGGCCCCCGGCTGGGAATGATGCTGGTCGGCAAAGCCATGCAGATAGAGTGTGATCAGTTGCGGAGTCAGTTTTCCGTCGGGAGTGGCGATAGGACGGATCTGACAACCGGTCATCTTCACCGGAGAGCCACATTCATCCACATAAATGTGCGCAGTTTCGGCACAAAGGATAGAGTTGTAAGGACGAGTCATCAATTGCAGGGCAATGACATTGCTGCCTGTTCCATTGAAAACAAACAGTGGCTCACAATCGGCTACAAACGTTTCTTTAATTTTCCGGACAGCTTCTTCTGTCCACAAATCGTCGCCATAGCCCAAGGCATGATCCCGGTTAGCCCGTGTCAGGGCTTCCATAATGGCAGGATGCACACCCGAATTATTATCAGAGGCAAAACTTCTCATAGTGTGTTAAAGATAAATTATTCTGCAAAGGAAGAAAATTATTCGCAGAAAAAGAAAGGATTTCACCACAGAGTGCCCCCAAAGACTGTTCAGGAATGAAACTTCTTCTTACGAAGCCAGTAATCCAATCCGAGCAACAACAGGACCAACGTTGCAATATAGCTATAGAAAGCCAACAGGGAAGAATCAGCATGAGAAAAATCCATACCGGACAAGTACTCCTTGAAATTGAATTCCAATTTGAAAACAAGCGTATATACTCCCACTCCCAACAATAGCAATATACCCGCAATCATGCCGCACAGCATGACCCTCTCCTTCCGCTTCTGTTGTTTTTCCGCTTCCAGACGGATCTGCTCCATCATCCGATAATTAAAATTGGACGGCAATCTGCCGGGCTGCCTCCTTCGGAGGGCCTGTTTCAACGCATTTTCCGTATGCTTCTTATTTGTTTCCATCATCACTCCTTTCCGTTCATCAATACATAAATCTTTTTGCGGGTACGATGCAACTTTACCTTCACATTTCCCGGCGAAAGTTTCAGCACCTCTCCTATCTCTTCTATCGACTTTTCTTCATAATAGAAAAGTGTAATCAAGGCTTTTTCCTCGACATTCAGTAAATCGATAGCCTGAATCAATCTCGCTGTCCGCTCTTCATCATCAGTAGGATAAAGTATATCGTCAGCTTTTTCATCGGGCACGTTGTTGATCGTGTTCTCTTCTATATAAAGGAACTCCTGCTTTTTCTTGCGTGTGGCAGATACGGCCGTGGTATAAGCAATCCGATAAAGCCAGGTAGAGAAACGGCACTCCCCTCTATAACTGCCCAGACACCGGAAAGCTTTCAGGAATACATCCTGGACCAACTCTTCCGCATCTTCGGAACAACCGACTATTTGTACAATCAGCACATAAAGCGGACGGCTGTAACGATCGAGAAATGCAGAAAAACATTCTGTATCTCCATCCAGTATCCGTGCTATATATTGTGTTTCGTCGTTCTGTACCATGATATCCGGTTAGACGCTGACAAATCTGAAAGGTTACAGCCCAAAAATATTTTTTTCTTTGTAACCTTTCCGCAGCCTGCTGCGTCAAACAGTGCAAAGAACGAAATTATTCACTTAAAAACATACGATCATGATGGATTTTATTACAGCCCCTTTAATTGTAGGCATCATTACTTTAGGTATTTACAAATTGTTCGAACTCTTTGCGTGCAGACGCGAACGCATCACGCTTATTGAAAAGTTAGGAGAGAAAATGTCTCAAACCGATCTTGAGCTAAACGGAAAAATCTGTCTGCCCGACTTTAATCGTCCCCAACTATCATTCGGAGCCCTGAAAGGCGGTTGCTTATTGCTGGGAGTAGGCTTAGGGCTACTGGTCGGATTTATCTTGAGCTATGTCAGTTTTTCTCCCTACGATCTCGACAGACTCGACAGAGGGTATACCCGCGAGATGGTTGGGGTCATCTACGGTTCGTGTACCCTTCTTTTCGGAGGAGCAGGATTAGTGGCCTCTTTCCTGATAGAACAGAACTTTGCAGCGAAAAAGAAAGAGAAATAAAAAATAATCCCCGGAATGTAATGCCGGCAATTGATGTGTCCCCCAATATTCGTATCTGACTTTTGGGGTACACTTCAAATGGACTGTTCCGGGGATTTCTTTGTCATAATAAGCAGCATCATCTACCCAATATAAACATTTACACAGAGGTAAACATAGAGTTCTTCCTCTTCCTGTTCAAACTCAATCTTATCTTCTCTGGCCAACCAACCCAAAGCTGCCCCCAAATCCTTGTCCTTCAGTCCGGATTTCTTTTTCAGGTTACCATAACTCCATTTGTCATTGTTACTCAACAATTGCCAAACTTTTCCGGCATTCAAGCCGATTTCATTTTTATCCATTTGATACAAAAGTTTAAAGGTTAAAACACATAAAGTTACTATTTACGCGGTGAAAGTTAACAAAATTATGCACGCATTGTTATTACAAAGACACTAAAAACATATCACATACGATATTTTTAACATAAAATTCGTCTTATATACCCATCTATCAAGGATATTAGCATACGTTAAATATACAACTTTTTATCACAACTACCTGTTATTGCAACATCAAATCACCTAAACTTAACGATAAATATGGCAAAAAAGGTAGCAGAACAGCTTGTCGATACGCTGATTGAGGCAGGCGTCAGAAGAATTTATGCAGTGACAGGCGACAGCCTGAACGAAGTAAACGAGGCCGTGAGGCAAAATGAGGCAATGAAGTGGATTCATGTCCGCCACGAAGAAACCGGTGCGTATGCCGCAGGTGCAGAAGCGCAACTGACCGGACTACCGGGATGTTGTGCGGGCAGCAGTGGTCCGGGACATGTCCACTTAATTAACGGACTTTACGATGCGCATCGCTCGGGAGCACCTGTGATAGCCATCGCTTCCACTATTCCGACAGGAGAGTTCGGAACCGAATATTTCCAGGAAACCAATACCGTCAAGCTATTCAACGATTGTAGCTTTTACAATGAAGTGGCTACTACTCCCGAGCAGTTTCCCCGTATGCTGCAATCGGCCCTCCAGACGGCAACCACCCGGAAAGGAGTAGCCGTAGTCGGACTTCCCGGCGACCTGGCAAAGAAACCGGCAGTCAAGGTAGAGTCCTCGGAACAGATTTATCCGCTTGCCTCGTCTGTCTGTCCGGCAGAAGAAGACCTGATACGGCTGGCAGGGATGCTCAATCATTACGAACGTATCACTTTGTTTTGCGGCATAGGCTGCAAAGGGGCACATGAAGAAATCATCCGGATGTCTGAAACCTTAAATGCTCCTGTAGCATACACTTTTAAAGGAAAAATGGAAGTACAATATGACAATCCCTATGAAGTAGGGATGACCGGCCTGCTGGGCATGCCCTCGGGCTATTACAGCATGCATGAAGCGGAAGTACTTGTCATGTTGGGCACCGATTTCCCTTACTCTGCTTTTCTACCCGACGATATCAAAATCGTCCAGGTAGACATTAAGCCCGAAAGACTGGGACGACGCGCCAAAGTGGATCTCGGGCTTTGCGGAGATGTACGTTCTACACTCCGTGCCCTGCTGCCTATGTTGCAACAAAAGAAGAATGACTCTTTCTTACGGAAACAACTGAAACGTTATGAAGGGGTTAAGAAGGACCTGGCGGCATATACGGAAGACAAAGGCAAAATGGACCAGATCCATCCGGAATATGTAATGTCCGAAATTAATAATATTTCCTCCGACGACGCCATCTATACGGTAGATACGGGCATGACGTGTGTATGGGGTGCCCGCTATCTGCAGGCAACCGGAAAACGTCACATGCTGGGATCCTTCAATCATGGTTCTATGGCAAACGCATTGCCACAGGCCATCGGAGCGGCATTGGCTTGTCCGGACAGGCAAGTGATCGCACTTTGTGGTGACGGAGGACTGTCCATGACATTGGGTGACCTGGAAACAGTAGTGCAATATAAACTTCCCATAAAAATCATCGTATTCAATAACCGTTCGCTAGGTATGGTAAAACTGGAAATGGAAGTAGACGGATTGCCGGACTGGCAGACCGATATGCTAAATCCGAATTTCGCACAAGTAGCCGAAGCAATGGGGATGACAGGGTTCAACGTATCAGATCCGGAAGAAGTATTAAATACATTATGTAACGCTTTCGAGCTGGAAGGTCCAGTATTAATAAATGTCATGACTGATCCGAATGCTTTGGCTATGCCTCCGAAAATCGAATTGGGGCAGATGGTAGGCTTTGCCCAGTCTATGTATAAACTGCTGATCAATGGTCGGTCACAAGAAGTTATCGATACGATTAATTCGAATTTCAAACATATCAGAGAGGTATTTTAATGACGAACGGATGGATATGTGATTGACAGACATCCACCAACTGCATTTCAAAACTGAGCAGGGAAACGCACCGAAGGAGGGAGGCATAATTCACCACAGATTACACAGATTATCACAGAGTGAGCTTAATCTATTGATAGCTAACCATATTCGTCTGTGTAAATCTATGTAATCTGTCGTGAATACGAGTTTCGACACATCCTCAAACCTTTCATTCGCGTTAATTATGTATCGCCTTCAGAAGCCATGCCAACTGCACTCCCAGGTCTTTCATGTTTCTCAACCCTTCTGCGTCATCAAAAACCTCTCCCGGCATTTCACCAATACCGAAATTCCAGTAGGTAGATCCGGGAACAATCATTCCGCTTCCGAGCATAAAACGGTTCAGTTCATCATACACTGTTACAGCACCGCCCCTACGGACACTAATTACAGCCGCCCCCACCTTACGTGTCAGTGTACGTCCCTGACCGATCGTGGTCAGTCCCAACCGATCCATAAATGCCTTCATTTCGGCACTCACACTGCCGTAATAAGTAGGCGAAGCCAGAATAATACCGTCTGCTTCCTGGGCCTTTTGGATGAACTCATTCATTGGATCGGTCTTAATCGCACATTTCCCGTCCTTTGTCTTGAAACAGGTATAACATGAGGCACAACCGCGCAATAGTTTTCCACCCAACTGTACTAATTCGGTCTCTATACCGGCTTCCTGTATCGGTTTAAAAACTTCTTTAATTAAAAGCTCTGTGTTGCCACCCTTACGAGGGCTTCCATTAAACGCCACAATCTTCATTTTGTCTGTTCTTTTATAGGTTTAAAATACAAATATAATCAGTTAAATATGCGATGGTTAAAGTAATATTGTTTCCGAGCCTTCTATTTTGTTTTATTATTGATGCGCACTCTTATTTTAACACTATTTACCGTAATCAATATATTAATAAGAGGGGGAATGAAAAGAAAACAGAGCGGCCCAATACCCTTGATCCGTTAAGGATTAATCTGACTTACGTCAATGGCAATTACATCTCGATGAGGAGCTACATATATCCCTTGACAGTTACACCCACCCACTATGTAAAGCGTATTCCTCCAGTAGAAAAGTCCTGCATTTTCCACATCCAAAGCAGCCAGTTCGTATATGCGCATTGTATCTGTTTCAATATGGTAGACCTGTAAGTTGCGATTCTCAAAAATATAAATATAGCTGCCATCAGAAGCCAGCCCGGGATAGGAAACCCCGTCTTTCAAGTCACACAATCGCCACCATTCTCCCGTCCGCAAATCGTAGCTCGCTGCTGTCCACATAGGTGCTGTATGATAACCACCCCAGAAATACACCTTATCTCCCACCAGGATGCCATTCATCCTGCCGCACCGCCCAACAGGAAGAGTACCTTCCAATTCATACCAGATACCTCGTTTCAAATCAAGCGTTTGTATTTTATTAGAATAAGCTTTTTCTCTTATAGCTCCTCCCATCGCATACAAGCAGTCATCGTAAATGAAAGAAGTGAAGTCGGCCGCCTGTGTTTATCAGTAACCATTCGGACCAGTGTTTCGTCACCGGCAACCACATAAATTTTTCCTGCATGCAGAAATCCTCCGAAAGAGTATAAAGGCTTGGGTAAAGGAGACAGTGAAGTCCATTCCAGGAAGAATGGTGGACGCTCTCCACTAACCACTACCTCATGCAGCAATTGGGGATGCTCATGTAGAACCACTTTATATCCAAGATGCTGTAATTCGGATAATGTACACTTCAACGGAAAGTAACCGACATGCGAAAAGACAATGGTATCACTTATCGTTATCTGATCACGGCTAAACATAAATTCTCCATTTCGGTCTGTCGATCCGATTCCAACGGAGTCTTTCTGCAAGTAAATATTCACATCGGATAAAGACCGGTCACACCATCGACAACGATTCCCTTAGTCTGGGCATTAACAACCGATGTCCCCCAAAGGAGAACACATAGAAATAGAATCACGCGCAAGTACTTTGTCAACATATCGCTCCCCCCCCAAAAAAGATGAACTACAACTCCATCACCATCAATATCGGATTATCATCCTCCCTTATCTTTATCCCGGGAATTTCACCCATAGCTTCATCCGCAGGAATAAAGAAAGCAATTTTATTTCCACTTATATAATCTGGTAATAATCTGATGACAGTACCCGAAGGAAAACGAAACCGGATTCCACGGAGCGTTGTAAATTGATTGGGACGGGTCAAGATACTTCTCGATACGATTTGATTCGTTTTCCGACTCCATATTTCACCCAGGACTTGCTCCTTGTATGTATACTGCAAATAATAATATCCCGGAAAAGTTTTAATAAACAATCCTTTAATGAATGGATCATATTGATTCCATTTCATGAATTGCTTTACATCTTCCAAAGACGGCGCATATTTGCCCTTACGCAGAATAAAGTCAAGTTTCAATCCATCAGGAGTCAGGAGAAAAACACTATCGCTATAAATGTGATTAAACAAACAAATGTCAGGGGCGCACTCTTCTCCAGTGGTATTCAACATAATGGCTCCCCGTGTAATATAATCGGCCGTCGAATCAAAAGGCAAAATGGGAAACTTCACCCGCAGCGTCGTATCCGTCACAATAATTTCTGATTTGCCTTTACTGAAACTGCCACGAAAGAAATAAGTATCGCCCTGCATGTGCAATAAGTAATTAAACTCGGAATCGGCCAAACTGATCTCCCGAAGGAATTTCCCCTGCTTATTATAGATAATATGCTTATAACTGCCATTATCAAAAATACGAATAGTGGAATCTTTTGAATGATATACAACTGAAGATAAATTAACATATTCTCCTGGCCCATTGCCTACATGCCGGAAAGTATTTAAGAAATTACCTTTATAATCGACACAATTTATCCATTGGCTTTTCCCTTCCATAATAATGCACATATCATCATCGAGATATTCGATTACAGGATGGCCATCCATCAGATGGGAAGAGGCCAATGGTATATAGGTAATCTTTCTGGCCACACTATTCCACATAAACGTATCAGGAACTTGTTTATGGATTGCCGAAGCAAAATCCAATACCGGTATAGTATCTCCTTCTACTTTGTTCTCACCGGTATTACCCCCCGGCTGAGAAGTACAAGCCATCACCCCAAAAGTGATGAACCATAAGAATATAAGATGTGTCTTCATATATAAGTTTGTTTTGCTTTGGATATACGAATGTACACAATTATATAATCTCGACAAAGCGTTCCACGCAATATCCGCAGTAGCCAACAAAAAAGCTGCTTCCGTTTCCGAAAGCAGCTTCTTTTTTCAATCTTGGGAATAAATTACATCATTCCACCCATTCCTCCCATTCCGGGAGCGCCCATCGGCATTTCGGGTTTATCTTCTTTCTTTTCTACAATCACACATTCAGTAGTCAGGAACATACCTGCGATAGAAGCGGCATTTTCCAAAGCAACACGTGTTACTTTAGCAGGATCTACCACACCTGCAGCATGCATATTTTCGTAAACATCGGTACGAGCATTGTAACCAAAGTCACCTTTACCTTCACTCACCTTCTGAACAACAACTGCACCTTCTTTACCTGCATTGGCAACAATCTGGCGAAGCGGTTCTTCAATCGCACGCTTGATGATAGCAATACCGGTAGTCTCGTCATCATTCTCACCCTTCAATCCGTCAAGTGATTCAATAGCACGAATGTAAGCTACACCACCACCGGCTACAATACCTTCTTCGATAGCAGCACGAGTAGCACGAAGAGCATCGTCCACACGGTCTTTTTTCTCTTTCATTTCTACTTCTGAAGCAGCACCTACATACAGAACAGCTACACCACCTGATAATTTAGCCAGACGTTCCTGCAATTTTTCACGATCGTAGTCTGATTTAGTAGCAGCAATCTGAGCTTTAATCTGATCGCAACGTTCTTTGATGTTTTCTTTAGCACCGGCACCGTTTACAATTGTAGTGTTGTCTTTAGAAACAGTCACTTTGTCAGCAGTACCCAACATTTCGATAGTAGCCTGTTCCAGTTTCAGACCTTTCTCTTCACTGATCACTACACCACCTGTCAATACGGCAATGTCTTCCAACATCTCTTTTCTACGGTCACCGAATCCCGGAGCTTTCACTGCACAGATCTTCAACTGAGAACGCAGACGGTTCACTACCAGTGTAGTCAACGCTTCACTGTCTACATCTTCTGCAATAACCAACAGAGGACGACCAGACTGAACGGCCGGTTCAAGGATAGGCAAGAAGTCTTTCAGATTAGAAATTTTCTTATCGTAAATCAGGATATACGGTTTCTCCATCTCACACTCCATTTTCTCTGTGTTAGTCACAAAGTAAGCTGACAGATAACCACGATCGAACTGCATACCTTCCACCACACCGATTGTAGTGTCAGTACCTTTAGCTTCTTCGATAGTAATCACACCGTCTTTAGAAACCTTACGCATAGCATCGGCAATCAGTTTACCGATAACCGGATCATTGTTAGCAGAAACAGTAGCAACCTGCTCAATCTTGTCATAGTTGTCACCCACTTTCTCTGCCTGGTGTTTAATAGAATCAACCACTTTGGCAACCGCCTTATCGATACCACGTTTAATATCCATAGGGCTTGCACCAGCAGTTACATTCTTCAGACCCTCAGCAATAATAGCCTGAGCCAAAACAGTTGCAGTAGTTGTACCGTCACCGGCATCATCACCTGTTTTAGAAGCCACTTCTTTCACCAACTGTGCACCGGTATTCTGGTAAGCATCTGTCAGTTCAATTTCTTTTGCTACAGTCACACCATCTTTAGTAATGTGAGGAGCACCGAATTTCTTTTCAATAATCACATTACGTCCTTTCGGGCCTAGTGTTACTTTTACTGCATTAGCCAAAGCATCAACACCTTTTTTCAATTGATCGCGAGCTTCGATATTGAATAATATTTCTTTTGCCATAACGATTTTACTATTTAATTAATTGATTAGACACTACGTTTATTAACCCAAAACAGCGAGAACATCGCTCTGACGCATAATGAGGTATTTTTTACCTTCTACTTCAAGTTCCGTTCCAGCATACTTTCCATAAAGAACAGTATCGCCTGCCTTTAATACCATTTCTTCGTCTTTCGTACCGTGACCAACTGCCACAACTTCACCCTTCAAAGGTTTTTCTTTTGCTGTATCAGGAATAATGATACCACCAATTGTTTTTTCTTCTGCAGGTGCAGGGAGGATAAGCACTCTGTCTGCTAATGGTTTAATGTTCATAGTTACTTATTATATTTTAGTTATACATTATAATATTAATTGTCACCCGCCTGTTCTGCAGGCGAACCGTTAAAGACATTGCGAAAAGCGTGCCAAAGCAAAAGAATGATTGTTTGGCAGAAATTGACTGACAAAATGACTGACAGTTCACCTCTTATGGCAAAAAGAGAGAGCTACCACTACCCTACCTTCATAGTATTAACAAAGAAGTTACTCCCCGTAGGGCGCAAACTTCCCTTCCCTTTACCACAAAGTTCTTTCCGCCCCGTTTCAGACTTAAAACGGAAGTTGCGTTTTTATAAATGAAGGCTTTGATTATATAAACGAAACTTGCGTTTTTATAAACGGAAGTTTCGTTTATAGATTATGATAAAGCAAGAGCAACTTTACGCTCTATATTGTAAAGGACAAACGCAAAAATAAAATGAAAGATAACGGTTTTATTAATGAACTTATTTAATATATCTGGAAAATATAGTATATTTGCATTACAAAATAGCTCATTGAGTACAGCTCCGGATTTGTAGTTCCGGTTGAAATGGCTCTTCGTGCTATTTTGTTTCATCCTCAATAAAACGTGGTAGTGCGTTAATACAATTATAGAATGTCTTTTCAGAAATGGGATATATAGGCCATATATAAAGCCTTATTATCTCACGATTAGACAGCCCAGAACGTGCATATTTATCGTATATAGCGTTTATCTCAAGCACTCTACGTTTATAACTTTCTCCTTTTATAGTCTTCTTACCCTTTTTCATAATGCTAAAATACAAAATATACCAATATGAACAAAACCCCAACCTGACATTCATCAGGCTGGGGCTGTAAATAGTAAAATAGAGGCTTCTTAAACCTTTTTACTCACAATAGCACCTATACCCTTATTCCTAATCGGAACTGCTATAAATCGCTTATCAAAGCCTACTATAGTCCCCCGTTCCTCCGGGTCATCATACTTGGCGTACATGTGTACCGTACCGTCTGCCTTCATAACTTCCTCTTTTTGGAAAGCAAAGGAACAAAAGACATCAGTATCACCAGGTGTTTTAGTAAAGGCTATCTTTTCTAAAGAAGTCGCATTATAAAACGGGGTTGCGGAAGTCTGCAATACATTAAATCCTGCAAATCTTTTGGGCTTTCCGTCCACGATGTCAGTTAAGTCTTTAAACGCCCTTACATCAAACAAAATCAAGTCTGACAGGTGTTTAGGGTTCAGGACTAAATAACGCTCTTCCAAAGGAATATCTACACTATCAAAACGTTCTTTCAATAGTAGTATATCCTCTACTGACATTCTTTTGCGGGTTCCCGATGTTTCGCCGGTGGTTGATATTACCGGGGTAAACTCACTATCCTTTAGAGGTGCAAAGGCATGGGCGGCTTTTTCTGCTGTTCTTGCTCGTAGTTTATTTCGGTGTCCCATCAGAACTGATTCCAATTGGTCGTAGCTGTATTCAATCGCTTCTGGCCTACGAACCAATGTGTTTTTAGTCTCAAACAAATCAAGTTCGATACGAATCGGAGTATCAACACGATTAACCACCTGTATAGGATAAGTGGTATTGTTGATAAGTACATCAGGGTCTACACCCGCATCAGCCATATTAATAGCGTCGTTTTCAACTAATGATGAAAAGTCTTTGGTATAGTTCAAGAATGAACTATCCGGATAAAATTTCTTGGTGAGTTGGTTAATCCAAACTTCTTTTGCTAAACCTGCCATATTCTTTTAAAAATTAAATGATTATTGATTATTTCTATTGTTTTCCTTTTCCAGCAATTCTTTGTATAAATCAGGATTTTTTCGTAATTCCTGGGGAGCATTTTTACGGTAATCTTCCAAATTCCATTCGGATTTTAATGTAATATTTGCCCTACGACCTCTAGAGCTTCCATATATAATATCTGTAGGCAATATTAAATCCGGAGCTTTTTCTATCATTTTTGAGAATGTCTCGAGGTCTTTCAATGCAAATTGCTTCATTTCTCCATGGATGAAATCATGGCTGTAAGTTCTAAACTTTTGTTTGTTGTCCCTTACAAAAAGCTCAAATTTTCGTTCGTTCTCTTTCTGTTTTTCCTGCTTTCTTATATTCAGGTACTTAGCTAGTTTTAACGGGTTTCCGTTGAATAATTCCTCCATTTCGGAACATTCAGCCTTGCTTATGATCCCTGCTTTATAAGCAAGGGATAAGCTTTCTTTTACATCATTTTCAGCCGAAGATGTTTCCTTTAATGATTCGATGGCTTTTAACACATCTTGTACGGTTGCTTCTCCCGGCAAGCCTAGTGCCCGGAGTAAGGCAGCAAAATCCTGTTCGTTCATACTTTTTTTATCTTTTAATGATAGTTGTAAATATGTGGGTAAATCCACTGGTTTTTCATTATAATAAAGTTGTAGCGCATTCTCATTGCTCGGTATGTCACAAATCGATATTTCCGATAAGTTACAACTAACCACGGTATTTATTCCGTTAATCTCTTTAAATTCACAATTATCAATACCAATACTTGCACCTTTAAGAAATCCACTTTCTACTTTTTCTTTTGTGCTTTTCCCGGGTTCATGTGCATCATCAAATACAGGGGTAGCATATACTTTCCCGTCCTTAAAACGTAAATTTTCCCATTTTCCGGCCACTCCCAAACTTCGGTTATGCATAAAGAACATAACAGGATTCTTAAGGAATCTTTCCAACTTGATTCCTGATGTTTGTACTACAAATCCGTAGCTGTTCAAACTTTCATCACTTACTAAAAATTCATTCATTTCACTTTTTGATTAATTGATTTTTTAACCAGCTGTTTAACAGCATTATCTAAATTGCTTTGAAGCATGGCTTCAAACTGTTTCTTCGTCTTTTTAAGTTCCGTCAGATTCATTTCCGTTATATTTTTCTTCACCGTGCCACGTTCCCGGCAGAATTTGTTTATCTTGGCACAGTTCATCAGTTTATCCTCCGGTGTGTCACCGTAACTCATCCCTACCTCATACGAAAGATGATATATTTGTCTGACTATATCCCTACATTCAGCTTGGTAAGCTTCTTTCTTCTGGTCTGTCTTTCCCATGAGATAGTTTATCAGAACTTTCGCTTCTTCAAAGGTTATATCTTTGGTACTGGTAACCCTGCCTTTAGTCAGGCTACTTATTATTCCCTGTTTGTCTTCCGGTTCAAAACCAAGTTTAGCAAACATGGTTTGTATTTTTTTTAGTTGTGCAGGTGACAACAGTTTTTTATTGCATGGCTCCATAAGTCGTTTTTAATTGTTCCCAACTAGGTTGAAGTTCTTTAAGCAAAATCAGGAGAGGGTTTATCGTTTCCTTATTAATCATTTCAGAATCCATACAATAAATACTTTCAATTAGAACTTTATTGATGTTCTCTAAGTACTCACAAGGAGTTGTAGTACTTATTTCAATCTTTATTTTATTATCTTCTATTGTTACCATGATAGCTTCTTGTTTAAATGGTTTTCAAGTCTATTTCGAGGACTGTTTGAATAAGTCCAAAATATCATCTTGTTTCGTTTCATTCTTAGGTTGTTGACATTCAATGACTATATTATTTAATCCAAGTTTATTTATTAAATAATCATTAACTCCAAGGTTCTTCCGATTATTATAAATAAATGTACCACAGCGTTTAAAAAGAATATCAGTTAGATTTTTCCAAGCTGTTAACTCTGAGTTCTCTTCTCGGAGTCTTGTTTTCTCTGTATCTGCTTTTTCCCATGCTTCAAACATGAGTTTAAAACTAGCGTCTTTATCGTTGTATGATTTTTGCCATGCAATACAATTTTCTCTAAGCTTCTGATTATCACACTCAAGCCTTGTTTTTTCCTCTGTGATTTTCATCAAACGCTCTGATAATGTCATAACTTGCCCTCCATTATCTGATATAAATAAATCTCATTCATCAAGTCCCCGAACCGTCTTTGACGTTTCAGTTCCCGTACCTTCTCTTTGTTGGTTATTCCGTGCGTAGAGCATATTTCCTCTATCTCCTTTGGCTGCAAACCTATGAAGTCATGCCAGACATTGATTCTCCTTAAAAACTCCGCATAACCTTCCTTTTCACGTGCTGCGTTCTTTTGCAGATTAGTTTTAAAATAAGGCATCCCCGCAAGGATAATACCACAATTTCCATATGTCTTATCCCGTAGAACCTGCAAATACAATATCATCGAGTGGGTGAGTTTCCCCGCTTCATCTATGATAACCAAGGGAGATTCCAGCCTGTTTAACTTATCAACGACAAAAGTCATCATGTCATTTAAAGAACTATAGAACGGTATGGACAGTTCACGCAATAAAGCGGAAAAGAACTGGCTGGCGTTCATGGTCTTGTCATAAGAGACATAAAACACGTTCTTTTGCCGTGCATACGTCCGTAGTGCCGTAGTTTTCCCCATTCCCGTATCTGCGGTAATTCCAATCATAAAGGAGTATTTACGGGCATTATCGCAAGCTTTGACGGTACTAATAAAGTCCATACTCTGGAATAAGTCACCAAACTTATCCCGGTTTACAAAGTTCCAGATAGTCAGCAACATTTCATTTGACAGCTTTTTCCAGTTCTCCTTCTCCAGTTCGCACAATGTAGCGTCACTGATACCACATTTTACAGCAAGGGAAGCTTTACTTATACCCTTTTCCTTGCAATAATCGTTAACAGCCTTTTTTATTTCGGCTTTTTCCGGTAATTTTGTATCGTTTTTAATCATCTTGATATTGGTTTTCAGTCTTTTATAGTCTCAGTATATCGGACTGGGTTAATAATCAAATCGGGATAGGTCGATAGTTTCATCCGTGAGGAAGGGGCTTTCGGCCTTTTTATTTTTGTTCTTGTCTTCCGGTTCTATAGCGTTTTTCTCACAGTATACCGGAATTTCGGGCGCATCCTGCGGGCGTATTCCGTGGCGTTCGGCAAAGTCGGCTAAATTTCCGTTGCGCAGAAACTCGTTAAAGTCAGCTTTCGGAGTTAAAAGAGGATTCATTATGTAGGCGGCTTCCGGATCAATGGAAACGGCTTTATTATAAATATCTACCTGGGCTTTCTTCACCTCGTTATCTATTCCGTTCAGGCGTCCTTTATGCTTGAATTGCAGTATCTTATCTTCTTCCGTCTGGTCGGCTAAAGCAGAGTGGGCATACTTCTTTCTCTGAACCGTATCTATGTAGGTATCCTTTTCTAAATCAAAAAGATAGATTTCATCAAACGTGGCATATCGTACACCGAATTTCTTGTTATTGAACTTGTTAAACTGCTTGGCATTCAGTTCAAATTCATATTTCATTCCGCCACGCTCAATAACTATTTGCCCTCTTCTCACTGTCGCTTCCGAACGCCTGACAAACAAGGCGATTCTATCCAGTTCCGTAACCTTGAAGGATTTTTTTATACGGTTGGAATCGTTTACAGCCTCTTCATAGCGTTTATTAGGTGATTTCCCATCCTTGCCTTTAGTGTTGTTGTATTCTTCGATACAACGCCCGGCAATTAGTATTATTTGCTCTCTAATGAGCGGGTTCTTTACAGCTTTGTCTATCATTTCTTGGGCAGACCGTCCGTTTTTCATTTTGGACTTGATACCCTGACCAATATAGCCGTATTCCTCCTTGCAAAAATCATCCCCGAATGTCCGGAAGCTTCTTTCAACCTTAGATTTACGTCTGGGATTCATGGACACAGTCCAGTGTACGCCTATAGTAGTAAGAGCGTTTTTCAGGTGTTCCGCCTCTTTGGTCTGGTTAAATGAATGGTTGTCAGATACAATTTCAAAGGGTAATACTCCGGTAGTTTCTACTGCATTTTCAAGCCCTTTGAGAATGGTTTCCGTGTTCTCCGAACTGTCAACATAAGAACCTACTACCCTGCCAGTACATGCATCAATCACCCAAAATAAAGTCAGAGTTTCAAAGTCTTTCATGTAGAAAGGTAACCGCCATCCGTCAATCTGCCATTGTGAATTGGCATTTTGAGCGGGAATCAGTCCCATATACGGTTTACGGTTGTAGTAGAAATCGGTGGCACCATTGCGAGCCATGAAGGTAGTCGCCTCTAAACGTACGCAAGCTTGCTTAGTCCAACTTAATGAAGGCTTTTCCCATCCTTTCAAATCACACGCCTTACAAATTTTCTTATGAATTTTCGGTTGGGTGTATTTCTTCATGGACGACATACAGTCAAGTATCATTTTATCATACCGAGCATCGAATTTCTTTTCGGCTGGAACATACTTTTTTATTAATAAACGTTCTATCCCTTCATTAACACACGTGTTTAGCGCAAGACTAAAAGCATGATAAACATACCAGTTCGGATATATTTTACAGAACGCCTGCCACACATAGCGGAGCGGGAAACGTTCATGTTCTTCCCGGTGTTCGTCACGAATCGTGAGAATTTCCTCCAAAACCGCGTGCTTTTGAGAGTTTTCCAAAACCTTGTCGGGAGATAAACCGCGTTGAAGATAGACTTCACGATAGGTGGGAAAATAATTATCTTTAGCCACTAGTAAACGCTCGTAGAACTCATTGATAGTGCCTTCGTCCTTTTCCCGTTCCCGTGCTCGGATGATAGCTTCTTTGCTGGGAAGCTTCACACGAGTGGGAGCAGGGATAGAATCATAATTATAAAATATCTCATCATTATATTTGAAAGGAACAATCGTCTTTCTAAATATCCACATTTCGATAGTTTTATATTTCACTCCTTTCTCTAACAAGAATGATTGAGGAATGAACACTTGTTTTTCATTCTCCATCATTTATCATTTTGCTTATACGACGAACTTCTTTTTTATAAGCTAAGTAGTGCCTAATAATGGCTTCATCAACTCTCTTACTTGAAGCTACCCCCGACAATACGTTTGACACAACCTGCCTAGATATACCTAGTTCTTTTGCTATCTCAGATTGCATCCCCCAAGGAATCTCTTTTTTTATTTTCTTTCTTTCATTACTTGATAACATCATATTAATATCATATATTTGTGAATCATTTGTATTATCGCTGCAAATATATTCACATCATGTGAATGAAACAAGCGAAATAAAGAAATTATTCACATTATGAGCGAAAAAAAGCAGAAAGGCATCGTATTAGATAGAATAAAGGAGGCTTATAAGTTAAAAAACAATGCAGAATTAGCGCGTTTTCTGGGTGTTAAACCTAATACAATATCAAATTGGTATGCGCGCAACAGCATTGATTATGATATTATATTCTCAAAATGTGAAGGCGTAAATCTGGATTGGTTAATTAACGGCATTAGTAAAAGCCATATAAAGTCCGAAACAATTTCTTTATCAAGAGAACTGACGCCAGAAGAAAAAGATAGTTTTTCTGGCATTACAGAAGATGAACAAGACATGAGAAATATCATAAGCAGTAAAGGTATTATGACTCTTCTTGATAGACTTGTAAAGCACTCAAAATGTGAATATACTCGTGACGAATATTCCGGATTTGAAACAAATGTAGAAATGATTAATGTTTGGCTGCAAAATTACTCTTTACAATCTAAATTTATAAAGGCATATGATGACTTTGTTGATAATAAGATTAGCTATAAAGAATTAACTGTGGCTTTCAAGAAAGATTGTAAAGTCGAAATTGAATTATTAAAGATTTTACACCCTTACAAAAACATAATATCAGAAATCTATGATAAAATTAGTTCATTTAATGATTTGCATGATCGTTTATTTTCTATAGATGATGATTTTTTCTATGATATTCAAGATGAAGATGAAAAAATATAGACAACGATCTGTAGAGAAAATATGTAGTAATATGTAGGTAACAGATATAAAAAAAAGACCAATCTTCTTTGCACATTTACTACTTTTCAGTCAAAATGTTAAGTTTATGAAGCTGTTTTGCCCAAATTCACTCCTAAAAAGCAAAGCAAATGTAATCGGCTGTAAACTTCATGAATAAAGCATGTGTCTATAAATTTACTGCTTATTCATTCGCAATCTCCCATGTATAAAGAGTTTCAGCCAATCAATGTAAAAACTTCCTAATTCATAAAGTTACATACCCCCTACAATATAGAGGAAGTTTGCAAAGGATGAAGTGAGACTTATCTATATGTCTCCAGGAAAACAAACAAGGAGGTCTGAACTTTGCAGCCCAAACCTCCTGATTATGTGTGAAGGGAATGTATGTATGCGAAAGCTATAAACTAGCTATATACTTCCATAGCGGAGCAGCGTTCAGCGCTTGCATGATTTCGTTGTTATCCAGCAGCCGTTTCACCTCTTCCAAGGTGAGCAGATGCACGGAAAGATCTTCGGTAGCTTCCAGATGTTGGTGGTCGATGAGTTCCACATCGGTTGCAAGGAAGCAATACGTCAGATTGGTGTGAGTGCTCGGATTGGCGGAAATCAACATATATTCCTGCCAGTTGCCATTTCCGTAGCCGGTTTCTTCCCATAATTCGCGTTGGGCGGATACCAATGGCGAAGCGTCTTCCTTTTCACACACACCGGCACAAAGTTCATAACAAGTCCGGCCGATGCCGGGACGGTATTGGCGGACAAATACAAATTTGCCTTCTTTGGTTATGGCAATCGTGTTTACCCAGTCGGGATATTCAAGAATATAATATTCGGGGATATGATTTCCATTGGGAAGCAACATATCTTCACAACGAACGGTCAGCCACGGGCGGCGGAACAGGTATTTGCAGCTCACCGTTTTCCATGCTTTGTTTTTCTCTTCCATAAGGTTTCTTGTTTTCTTCCGGCAAAAGTAATGATTTCCTCCGGATATCTTGCTTTACAGCTTTCTCTTTTATTCGTCCACACAAGTTATCTCTATCATCCGGATCTGTTCCAGATATTTCTTAGTCGAACTAACCAAAGAACTTCCCATATAGAATAAAAACATCAGGCTGACAATAGTCATTAGTACACCAATCAAAGCGAAACGGTTTCTTTGTTCTAAAATGCTGCTATTCATACCTCTTCCTCCTCTTAATTTTACCTACTGCAAAGATAACGCAGAAAGGCTACAAAAAATTTACAAGAATGTTTCAAAAAGCTTAAATATTGAAATAGTGTTCGTATCTTTGCATCCGCTAACAACCCCTTAATTACAATATGGCATTTACGAATAACATTATGATTGTCCGGCACAAGTTACTGGCTGACCTTGTAAGACTCTGGAAAAACGACCAGTTAGTAGAAAAAATAGACCGGCTACCTATTGAATTGAGCCCACGCAAGTCAAAGCCTCTGGGACGCTGTTGTGTACACAAAGAACGAGCCGTGTGGAGATACAAGATGTTCCCCCTAATGGGACTGGACATGACAGACGAACATGACGAAGTAACTCCTCTCTCCGAATATGCGCAGCAAGCATTGAGCCGTCCCGAACCGGATAAAGAAAATATAATGTGCGTCATTGACGAAGCGTGTTCTTCCTGCATACAGATTAATTATGAAATAACCAACCTTTGTCGCGGATGTGTGGCCCGTAGTTGCTATATGAACTGCCCCAAAGATGCCATACGTTTCAAGAAAAACGGTCAGGCAATGATCGACCATGAGACGTGTATCAGTTGCGGTATCTGTCATAAGAGTTGCCCGTATCATGCCATCGTCTATATTCCTGTGCCTTGCGAAGAATCCTGTCCGGTGAAAGCTATCAGTAAAGATGAACACGGAATAGAGCATATCGACGAAAGCAAATGTATATATTGCGGAAAGTGCATGAATGCTTGTCCGTTCGGTGCTATCTTCGAGATTTCACAGACATTCGACGTTTTGCAACGAATCCGTAAAGGAGAGAAAATGGTGGCTATTATTGCTCCGTCTATCCTCGGGCAGTTCAAGACTTCGATCGAACAAGTATATGGAGCTTTTAAAGAAATAGGATTTACCGATGTGATTGAAGTGGCCGAAGGAGCAATGTCGACTACCAGCAACGAAGCACACGAGTTACTGGAGAAGTTGGAAAAAGGACAAAGTTTCATGACTACTTCCTGCTGCCCTTCTTACATCGAACTGGTAGAAAAACATATTCCGGGGATGAAACCATACGTTTCCACCACCGGTTCGCCGATGTATTACACGGCACGGATCGCCAAGGAGAAGCACCCGGATGCAAAAATCGTATTCGTAGGTCCATGTGTAGCCAAACGTAAAGAGGTGCGCCGCGACGAGGCCGTAGATTATATCCTGACATTCGAAGAGGTGGGTTCCATTCTTGACGGGTTGGACATCCAACTGGAGCAGACACAGGCTTTCTCCATATTGCATACTTCCGTCCGCGAAGCACACGGTTTCGCACAAGCCGGCGGTGTAATGGGAGCTGTCAAAGCATACCTGAAAGAAGAAGCGGAAAAGATAAACGCGATCCAAGTGTCGGATATCAATAAGAAGAACATAGCCCTGCTGCGTGCCTGTGCCAAGACCGGAAAGGCAGCCGGACAATTTATTGAAGTCATGGCTTGCGAAGGTGGTTGTATCACCGGACCGAGCACGCACAATGACATTGTTTCGGGACGTCGCCAACTGGCACAAGAGCTGCTCAAACGAAAAGAGAGCTATGAAACAATGGATAGATAAACTACGGCAGGAAAGAACTCTTCGACCCGAAGAATTCCGGCAACTGTTGACCGGATGTGACGCGGACTCCCTGCGAATCATTAACGAACAGGCACGGGAGGTCAGCCTCCGGCATTTCGGAAACCGGATTTATATCCGTGGACTGATTGAAATAAGTAATTGCTGCCGGAACAACTGCTATTACTGCGGCATCCGGAAAGGTAATCCGCACGTAGCACGTTACCGGCTGAGTCCGGAAAGTATTCTGGATTGCTGCAAACAAGGATACGCACTGGGATTCCGGACTTTTGTCCTGCAAGGGGGAGAAGATCCTGCACTGACGGACGACCGCATAGAGACAATCGTTGCCGCCATACGGCGGCATTATCCGGACTGTGCCATTACGCTATCACTCGGCGAAAAGTCACGCGAAGCGTATGAACGTTTCTTTCACGCTGGAGCCAATCGCTACCTGTTACGGCACGAAACTTACGACGCGACGCATTACAGCCAACTGCACCCTGCCGGAATGTCCGGCAAGCAACGCCTGCAATGCCTGCAAAACTTAAAAGAAACAGGGTATCAAACCGGAACGGGAATTATGGTCGGTAGTCCGGGACAGACTGTAGAACATCTGATTCAAGACATTCTGTTTATCGAAAAACTCCGTCCTGAAATGATCGGCATCGGTCCTTTTCTGCCTCATCAGGATACGCCTTTTGCCCGATATTCCAGCGGAACGCTCGAACAGACACTGCTCTTATTGTCTATCTTCCGCCTGATGCACCCATCGGCACTGATTCCATCGACAACAGCTCTGGCTACACTGACTCCCGACGGACGGGAACGGGGGATATTGGCAGGAGCAAATGTAGTCATGCCCAATCTGTCGCCACAGGAGGAACGGAAAAAGTATGCCTTATATAATAACAAAGCCTCCCTCGGAGCTGAATCGGCAGAAGGAATCAGGATATTGCAACAACAATTACATAACATCGGCTACGAGATTTCTTTCTCCAGAGGAGATTTTAAAACGGTTGACAGTTAGAAGTCAGTTAGTTGGAACTTAGAAGTTTAGAATAGATTATGACATACAAAGTAGATTCACCTGAAGCAGAAGAATTCATCCACCATGAAGAAATTCTGGAAACACTGGAATATGCACGGACCAACAAAGACAATCGTGCACTGATTGAACAACTGATTGAAAAAGCTGCTCTATGTAAAGGACTGACACATCGGGAAGCAGCCGTCCTATTGGAATGTGACCAGCCCGATCTGATAGAACACATCTTTCATCTCGCCAAAGAAATCAAACAAAAGTTTTACGGCAACCGTATCGTAATGTTTGCACCGCTGTACCTCTCGAACTATTGCGTCAACGGCTGTACCTACTGCCCGTATCATGCCAAAAACAAAACGATTGCCCGCAAGAAACTGACACAGGAAGAGATCCGTCAGGAAGTGATTGCCTTACAGGATATGGGGCACAAGCGCCTGGCACTCGAAGCTGGAGAACATCCCACCCTGAATCCGATAGAATATATTCTGGAATCTATCCGGACGATTTACGGTATCAAACATAAAAACGGGGCTATCCGCCGGGTGAACGTAAATATTGCAGCCACTACGGTAGAAAACTACCGCCGGTTGAAAGAGGCAGGTATCGGCACTTATATCTTGTTTCAGGAGACTTATCATAAAGAAAACTACGAAGCCCTCCACCCCACCGGACCGAAAAGCAACTATGCCTACCACACGGAAGCCATGGACCGTGCTATGGAAGGGGGTATTGACGATGTAGGGGTAGGCGTTCTCTTCGGACTGAATACATACCGTTATGACTTTACCGGACTGCTGATGCACGCCGAACATCTGGAAGCCAGATTCGGCGTAGGTCCGCATACGATCAGCGTTCCGCGCATCTGCTCGGCAGATGATATTGATGCAGGGGATTTCCCCAATGCTATCTCGGACGAGATATTCAGCAAGATTGTAGCCGTTATCCGGATAGCCGTTCCATATACCGGAATGATTATTTCGACCCGCGAATCACAGGAGTCACGCAAGAAGGTCCTCGAACTGGGCATTTCACAAATCAGCGGCGGTTCGCGTACCAGTGTCGGAGGGTATGCGGAAAGAGAACTGCCGGAGAACAATTCCGCACAGTTCGATGTCAGTGACACACGGACACTGGACGAGGTTGTCAACTGGCTGCTCGATCTCGGGCATATCCCCAGCTTCTGTACTGCCTGTTACCGCGAAGGAAGAACGGGCGACCGTTTCATGTCGCTCGTCAAATCCGGACAGATAGCAAACTGCTGTGCCCCGAATGCCTTAATGACACTGAAAGAGTATCTGGAAGATTATGCCTCCGAAGACACCCGGAAAAAAGGGCTGAAACTGATTGAAAAGGAAACGGAACATATTCCGAATCCCAAAATCAGAGAAATCGCCATACGTAACTTAAAAGCAATCGCCGAAGGCAAAAGAGATTTTCGATTATGAGTTTAACAGATACCCCTAACGCCAACAGGCTTCACATAGCTCTTTTCGGCAGACGAAACAGTGGCAAGTCTTCTCTTATCAACGCTTTGACAGGACAGGACACTGCGCTCGTCTCGGATACTCCGGGAACAACCACCGACCCGGTAGCGAAAGCCATGGAAATTCATGGGATCGGACCGTGCCTGTTTATCGATACACCGGGATTCGACGATGAAGGCGAACTTGGGCGAATGCGTATTGAACGCACATGGAAAGCGGTAGAGAAAACAGATATGGCTATCTTATTTTGTGGAGGCGATACGTCTGCCGGGCTTTCAAAGGAGACAAAGGAGCCCGATTTTACAGAAGAACTTTACTGGCTGAAACAGTTAAAGGCTAAAGGGATTCCGACGATTCTGCTGATAAACAAAACAGATATACGGAAAGATTCACAGGCGTTGGCTATCAAAGTCAGAGAAAGTTTCGGAGATACTCCTGTCCTAATCAGTGCAAAAGAGAAAACAGGGATCGAACAGATCCGCCGGACTATACTGGAAAAACTCCCTCCGGATTTCGGCCAGCAAAGTATCACCGGAACGTTAGTCGCAGAGAATGACCTCGTACTTCTCGTAATGCCACAGGACATACAGGCTCCCAAAGGCCGGCTCATCCTGCCGCAAGTACAGACGATTCGTGAATTGCTGGACAAAAAATGTCTGATTGTCACCTGTACCACCGACAAGTTGCCGGAAACATTACACGCCCTTGCTCATCCTCCCAAATTGATTATTATGGATTCGCAGGTTTTCAAAACAGTCTACGAGCAAAAACCGGAAGAGAGCAAACTTACGTCCTTTTCTGTGCTTTTCGCCGGATATAAGGGAGATATTCATTATTATGTGAAAAGTGCGGCCGCTATTGAGATGCTGACCGAATCATCACGTGTGCTAATAGCCGAAGCCTGTACCCATGCCCCTCTTTTCGAGGATATCGGGCGGGTGAAACTTCCCCGCTTACTGAGAAAACGTATCGGTGAGAAACTGCAAATAGACATCGTGGCCGGAACAGACTTTCCACAAGACCTGACACCTTATTCTTTAGTGATTCACTGTGGGGCATGTATGTTCAACCGCAAATATGTACTCAGCCGTATCGAGTTAGCCCGAAAGCAAAATATTCCCATGACAAACTATGGAGTAGCCATTGCTTTCCTCAATGGGATACTAGATCGGATTGAATACTAAAAAAAGAGCTGTTTTGGTTGTATACTAAGAACATTAAGTTTACATTTGCTACCTAATTAATCATATTATTTAATTTAATACACAACACATGAAAAAGAAAGAAGTGGCTTTAGCCATTTTTCTGTTGACCGGACTCACTCTCCAGGCACAGGAAAGAGTGACACAATACAAAGTCCGCGACGCTATTGAGGTTCGTACACCTATCATGAACGACAGTATCAACCCGAAAGGAGAAAAGCATTCAACCAAGATGTTGCTTAAAACTCCGGTAGTACTCGACCTCCCTGATGCGCCCCTGCAATCACTGACCGTTGACACGGCAGGGTATCTAACATTGGATAAGGCTGACAAAAACAGCAAGATTTATGTACTTAAAACACAGATCAGGGCGGAACGTTTCCTGAAAGGAAAATTGAAAGTTACTTCTCCCGTCCGCTGGGAAGTCTTTATCGACGAAGTTTCCAAGCAGACAAAGGACGCCGCCGAAGATAGTATCAGTTCTGCCTCCTCTCGGGATATAGCTCTTACTCTGGAACCGGAAAGAGATTATGAAATCACAATCAAATTGCTTTCCACCGCAGAAGACAAAGCTGCTCCTACCCTGAAATGCGAGTTTATCAAGGACAATAAATTCAAAGATATCGCCTGCACACTAGATCCGAATGCAAAGAAGCGTTTTTCACTGGATAATACAGTGTACGGCAACCGTGTTATCTCCGTTGCGATCTCTCCGAGTGGAAAATACCTGCTGACCCGTTATTGGAACAACCATGCTGCCAAACGCTCGCGTACATACTGTCAGCTCACGGAGCTGAAAACCGGAAAGGTTCTTTTGGATAATGCAAGAGACGGTATGCGTTGGATGCCCAAAAGCGACAAACTCTATTATACCGTAACAGCGCTTAGCGGAAATGACGTTATCACGCTCGACCCTGCTACACTGAACGAAGAAACTCTCTTGAAAGGGATTCCCGAACAGAGCTTTACATGGTCGCCCAACGAAGACTTCCTGATCTATTACCCCAGAGAAGAAGGAGAAAAAGAACAAGGTGCTCTCCGCCGTATCGTCAGCCCGGCAGACCGTATTCCCAACACTCGCGGACGAAGCTTCCTGGCTAAATATAACATAGCCAACGGTGTTTCCGAACGGTTGACTTATGGTAACCATAGCACTTACTTACAGGATATTTCTCCCGATGGGAAATTTATGATATATAGTACATCGAAAGAAAACATCACTCAACGTCCGTTCTCTCTGTCTTCTCTCTACCTGGTAGATTTGGAAACGTTGAAGGTTGACACTCTTTTCCACGACGAACGCTTCCTGGGAGGTGCCAGCTATTCACCGGACGGCAAGCAGTTATTGCTTACAGCAAGTCCCGAGGCCTTCGGCGGAATCGGAAAGAATTGCGGTAATCATCCTATTGCCAATGATTTCGACACACAGGCATTTATCATGGATCTGGCTACCCGCAAGATACAGCCGATTACTAAAGACTTCAACCCGACTGTCAGCCCTCTGCAATGGAATCGCGGGGACGGATGTATTTATTTCAATACGGACGATGGCGACTGCAAGAACATCTATCGCTACTCGCCCAAAAACAACAGTTTTGAGAAGTTGAACCTGGAAACGGATGTTACCAGTGCTTTCACCTTATCGGAATACAATCCAGGAATCGCCGCTTATATCGGTCAATCCGACCATAATGCCGGAGTTGCCTATCTGTATGACATGAAGAAAAAAACTTCCCGGTTACTGGCCGACCCATTGAAGCCAATTCTCGACCAGATAGAATTAGGTAAAACCGAACCGTGGAACTTTACGGCCTCGGACGGAACGATAATCACCGGAAAGATGTGTCTGCCGCCCAACTTCGACCCGAATAAGAAGTATCCGATGCTTGTTTATTACTATGGCGGAACCACTCCTACGACACGTGGCATCAGTAATCCGTATTGTGCCCAACTGTTCGCTTCACGCGACTATGTAGTGTATGTGATTCAGCCTAGCGGTACTATCGGTTTCGGACAGGAATTTTCTGCACGCCACGTCAACGCGTGGGGAAAACGTACTGCTGACGATATTATTGAAGGAACAAAACAGTTCTGCAAGGAACACCCGTTTGTAGACGAAAAACGAATCGGATGTCTCGGTGCTTCCTACGGAGGATTCATGACGCAGTATCTGCAAACTCAAACTGACATCTTTGCCGCTGCCGTGTCTCATGCAGGTATCAGCGATGTGACCAGCTATTGGGGAGAAGGTTACTGGGGCTATTCATACAATGCGATTGCCGCCGCCGACAGCTACCCCTGGAAAAACCCGGATCTGTTTACCAAACAAGGCTCTTTATTCAATGCTGACAAGATCAACACCCCATTGCTATTGTTGCACGGAACCGTAGATACCAATGTACCCATAGGTGAAAGTATACAGCTTTTCAATGCCTTGAAGATATTAGGAAAGACTGTTGAATTCATCACAGTAGACGGTGAGAATCATTTTATTTCAGATTACGACAAGCGTATCAAATGGCACAATTCTATTATGGCATGGTTTGCCCGCTGGCTGCAGGATCGCCCGGAATGGTGGAATGAGATGTATCCCGAACGTCATTTGTAACTCCCGGTAAACAGGAGTACTATTCCCAAATAATAAGGTGCCGCTGATCGAATGTCAACGGCACCTTATCTTTTTATAATCAATGTTCTTTTATCTCTTTACAGCAGCAATCAATTCTTCTGCCGAAACAAGATTCTGTTCCCCTGTCTCCATATTCTTCAGCATAACTTTGCCCTCATTCATCTCGTTTTCACCTACGATAGCGACAAACGGAATATTCTTCGCATTGGCATAGCTCATTTGTTTTTTCATCTTGGAGGCATCCGGGAAGATTTCGGCACGGATACCTGCTGCACGCACTTTTGCCAAAACACCCATAGAGAAAGCCGCTTCCTTTTCACCGAAATTGATGAATAACACTTCTGTTCCGTTCACAGCTTCTTTCGGATAAAGTTCGAGCTGGTTCAACACATCGAAGATACGGTCTGCACCGAAAGAGATACCGACACCGGATACCCCCGACATACCGAATACTCCGGTCAGATTGTCATAGCGTCCACCGCCTGTGATACTGCCGATTTGTACGTCCAACGCCTTCACTTCAAAAATAGCCCCTGTATAGTAGTTCAATCCGCGGGCCAATGTCAGGTCAAGTTCAATTTCATTCTTCAGCCCCATTGTTTCCAATGTATTCAGAATAAACTCACTTTCCTCCACTCCCTTCAATCCTACTTCACTGGCTGACAACACTTCTTTCAATGTACCCAGTTTCTCCGCATTCGTGCCGTTAAGAAGAATAATAGGCTGCAATTTGGCAATAGCCTCATCACTGATCCCTTTCTCTTTCAGTTCGGCATTCACGTTGTCCAGACCGATCTTATCCAGCTTATCTATGGCTACGGTTATATCGACAATCTTATCAGCTTCACCGATAATCTCGGCAATACCGGAAAGAATCTTACGATTATTAATCTTGATGCATACACGAATACCGAAACGGCTGAATACAGTATCAACAATCTGCATCAGTTCTACCTCGTTCAGCAACGAATCACTACCTACCACATCCGCATCACATTGATAAAACTCACGATAACGCCCTTTCTGCGGACGGTCGGCACGCCATACCGGCTGAATCTGATAGCGTTTGAAAGGGAACGTGATTTCGTCACGGTGCATCACTACATAACGGGCAAAAGGTACAGTCAAGTCATAACGCAATCCTTTCTCACAGAATTTGCTTGCTAGCTTTGCTGCATTACGGCTCAACAATTCCTCGTCAGTAATACCGGAAAAATAATCTCCCGAGTTCTGAATCTTAAAAAGAAGTTTGTCGCCTTCATCTCCATACTTTCCCATGAGTGTAGAAAGCATTTCCATAGATGGAGTTTCTATCTGCTGGAAACCATAAAGATGATATACGTCACGAATCGTATTGAATATATAATTACGCTTCGCCATTTCTACCGGCGAAAAGTCACGAGTTCCTTTAGGAATACTTGGTTTTGCTGCCATAATATTACTGTTTATAATTTTAATTGCGCAAATTTACTGCAAATTTCCGAGCAACACTTGCATATATCTGAAAAAATCGTCAACATTCTACCCTAAGTTGTGCAAAACCCGAATATATGATAACGTATGACAAACAAAAGAGTGCCTTCCAGAATCCTAATGCGGACTAAGAAGGCACTCTTTTATATTTTATGGAGAAGTTTTTAGTCTCTTCTACCCATGAAGATCATAATGTAGTAAATCAACGTAGCCAATGAACCCAACGCAGCTACTACATAAGTGTATGCAGCGGAACGAAGTGCATCTTCAGCTTGTCTGTGATTATACGAGTTGGTGATCCCGGATGAACTCAGCCAAACGAGTGCACGCTTACTTGCATTGATTTCCACCGGCAAGGTGATAAAGCTGAACAATGTAGTCATGGCAAACAATATAATACCTGCCAACAATAACTGAGGGAATGTATTCAGCAATAAAATACCTCCCAACAATACCCATGTCATGATAGAAGACGCAAAGCTCACTACCGGAACCAATGCGCTACGCATTTTCAACGGCGCATACATACGTGCGTGCTGAACAGCGTGCCCACATTCGTGTGCAGCTACGGCAGCCGCCATGATACTGTTACTTTCATACACACCTTCACTCAAATTCACTGTTTTATTTGCAGGATTGTAGTGGTCGGTCAATCGTCCCGGAGTATGTGTTACTTGTACATCATAAATTCCATTGTCATGCAACATCTTCAAAGCCACGTCGCGTCCTGTCATGCCATTGCCGGTAGGGATCTTGGAGTACTTCTTGAATTTGTTCTGCAAATTCATCTGCACCAGCCAACTTACTACGGCAATTCCAATAAATAATACCCAATAAGACATCATATACTTTTCGTTTTAATTATTACTCTATATCTATAAACAAATTGTTTGCCAAAAATACGGGGAAACTATCAATGTCAGAATAGTTTCCCCGTGCTTTTATGAAGAATTAGCTAAAAATTAGTCAATCGTAAGTTCTACCACATAGTCAATATCTTTCGGGACTTCCGCAAATTCCAGCAGAACGCCCGCTTTCGTTTTGGTAAGGCGAACCGGAGACTGATCTTTAAATACAACCGCCTTCTTCACTTTCTTATCTGTCAAAGGCAGGAATAATGCTTTATCTTTCAAATCCAGAATATGCACATAGAGTTTGTTCCCTTTCTGTGTAGTCACTCCCCAATCGTGAGGCGCAACCACACCGCCACGTGTTCCATAGATTGTCTCTCCGTATTGTTTCATCCACTCGCCCATCTCTTGCAAACGTTGTACTGCCACTGCAGGAAGTTCTCCGTCAGGTTGAGGACCGATGTTCATCAGAAGATTGGCATTCTTGCCGGCAGCCTTCACCAGATAATGAATCAATGTTTTGGTAGACTTATAGTTTTGGTCGGTAATCTTATACCCCCACATCCCATTCATCGTTTCACAAGTTTCCAGCGGCAGGTGACTTACATCCTGTCCGGAGAGCCCTGCCGTATTCTCACCCGGCAGATCACGTTCGAAGATCTGAATATCCTCACCGGCAAAAGGCGTCTGATGATGATTATTTCCGACCAGACACCCCGGTTGGAGCTTATGAATCAAAGCATACTGTTCGGGCAATTCCCAATCAAAGTCTTTATTCTGATCCTGATCCCACCAGCCGTCGAACCAGATAGCACCTACGGGACCGTAGTTCGTAAGCAATTCCGTCAACTGGTTATTCATAAATTGATAATAGCTTTTCCAGTTTCCTTTTGAATCCGGCCGCCCCGTTCCACGCCCTGTTCGTCCCCAGGGATAGTCTTCACGCACCCAGTCGAGATGCGAATAGTAGAAATGAAGTTTGATTCCATGTTTGGCACAGGCAGCAGCAAGCTCCTTCACAATGTCTCTTTTGAAAGGAGTAGCTTTCACCACATTATAATCCGAATATTTGGTATCAAACATCGAGAAACCCTCGTGGTGACGGGTCGTGAAACAGATATATCTGGCTCCCGAAGCCTTGATAGACTGCACCCACTTATCCGCATCAAACTTGGATGGATAAAATCCACCTGCCAGTTTGGCATACTCTTTATAATTCAGATTTATGTTTGTCATAGTCCATTCACCGGTAGCAAGCATTGCATACAGTCCCCAATGAAGGAAAATACCAAACTTATTATCCTGAAACTCTTCCCGTGCTTTCAAGTTTTCTTCTGTCGGCTGATAGGAAGACTGGGCAAAAGCCCCACAACTCATGGCGAGTAATAAAAAAAAAGAAATAAAACGTGTTTTCATAAGGCATTTATTATTTGTGTCCATACTAAGCAACAAAGATTTGAACAAGAAAGGCGGAGTTTGTCCAATCTCCGCCTTCCCAAAATATAATAGAACAAATGTTATTCTTCCGTATAACGTTCGATAGTCTGCGCTCTGTCCGGTCCTACGGATACAATCTTGATTTGTACGCCAAGTTGTTCTTCGAGGAAAGTCAGATATGCGTTGAATTCTTCGGGGAATTCATCTTCGCTCTGCATCTTCGTCATGTCCGTCTGCCAGCCCGGAAGTTCTGCATATACAGGTTCCACCCCTTCAGTGATGTCGTATGGGAAGTAATCAATTTCCTCATCGTTAACTTTGTAAGCAACACAAGCCTTGATTGTTTCGAAAGTATCGAGCACATCGCTCTTCATCATAATCAATTTGGTAACCCCGTTTATCATAACGGAATATTTCAACGCAACGAGGTCAATCCAACCGCAACGACGCTTACGACCTGTAACCGAACCGAACTCATGTCCCAGCGTACACATCTTGTCTCCTGTTTCATCAAACAGTTCAGTCGGGAAAGGACCTGCTCCTACGCGAGTACAATATGCTTTGAAGATACCGTAAACTTCTCCGATACGGTTGGGAGCTACGCCCAATCCGGTGCAGGCACCGGCACAAACTGTATTGGAAGAAGTAACAAACGGATACGAACCGAAGTCGATATCAAGCATAGTACCTTGTGCACCTTCACAAAGAACACTCTTTCCGTCCTTCAACAGATTGTTTACTTCATGTTCGCTATCTACAAAATGGAACTGTTTCAGATATTCGATACCTTCCAACCATGCCTTTTCCAGTTCAGCAAGATCATATTCGTAGTTCAGGCTTTTCAGGATTTGTTCGTGACGAGCCTTTGCAGCAGCGTATTTCTGATCGAAATTATGAAGGATATCACCTACACGGACACCGTTACGGCTTACTTTATCCGTATATGTAGGACCGATCCCCTTACCGGTAGTTCCCACTTTGGCATCTCCTTTGGCAGCTTCGTAAGCAGCGTCCAGGATACGGTGTGTCGGAAGAATGAGATGCGCTTTCTTTGAGATGTGCAAACGTTCTTTCAGCGGATGCCCTGATGCTTCAAGCGCTTCTGCTTCTGCCTTAAACAGTGCCGGGTCAAGTACCACACCATTACCGATGATGTTTACCTTGTTTCCCTGAAAAATACCGGAAGGGATAGAACGAAGCACATACTTCTGTCCTTCAAACTCAAGTGTGTGACCGGCATTCGGGCCGCCCTGGAAACGAGCAACCACATCGTACTTAGGTGTTAATACGTCGACTACTTTTCCTTTACCTTCGTCGCCCCATTGTAATCCTAATAGAACAT